>Ga0315280_10001065_pt1 | contig 48905 bp, 51 predicted proteins | sample YL17G06_40_MG_FD_203697 | JGI IMG/M metagenome (GOLD analysis project Ga0315280, IMG submission 203697) | Sediment microbial communities from Yellowstone Lake, YNP, Wyoming, USA - YL17G06_40 | ecosystem: Environmental > Aquatic > Freshwater > Lake > Sediment | place: USA: Wyoming | collected... | reverse complement strand
CGGCGCCGTTAGGGTCATAGTGAACCAGCTCCACCGCAGTCCGGGCGTAGATTTTCTCATCGAGAGCAAAGAGGGCGATAGGGTCCTGCACGGCGGAAGAATCATACCCGAAAGAGGCAGTTGGATAGAAATAGCCGTCACACAGAGAGACATTTTGGTCGTAAGAATCGACCAGTCCAGCAAGATACCGGCGACTGTTTTTCTGCGGGCCATCAACCCTGGCTATAGTACTACCGAGCAGATTTTGCGGCTGTTTTATCCAACTAAGAGCATTTCCGCAGACAAACTCGTACCTGCTATGTGGTCTGCGCAGTTGATCGCAGACCCGCAGACAGGTGAAATCATAGCAAAAGCCGGCACTCAGATCAGCGATAGGGCATCCTTGATACAAAAAGCCGGCGTCAAGAAAATCGAGGTCATCGAGGACATCCGAGATACCCTCATTATGAACACGCTGGCTGAAGATGACTGCCCGAACCATGAGCAGGCACTGCTGAAATTCTATATGAGGCTGCGACCCGGCAATCCGCCCAACCCGGAAAAGGCAGAAACATTCTTTGCAGAGAAGTTCTTTGATGCCAACCGATACCGTCTGGGAAGAGTCGGCAGATTCAGATTGAACCGCAAGTTCAACCAGACCGTCGACGAAAACGAGATGACACTGCGGCCCGAAGATTTTCTCAACACCATGAAATATGTACTGGCTCTGCGCAACAACCAGGGAGAGGTCGACGATATCGACCATCTGGGCAATAGAAGGCTGCGGACCATCGACGAATTGGCCGCCGAGGAGATTAGAAAAGGACTGTTAAAGCTGCGAAAGACCGTCCAGGAAAGGATGAGCTTCAAAAGAGACACGCAGGAGCCCCTTCGCATCGCGGACCTGGTCAACTCTAAGAGCGTAGCCAGCAGTATCAACTACTTTTTTGGTCGGGGCGAGCTGAGCCAGGTTGTCGACCAGACCAATACTTTGAGTCAACTGACTCATGAAAGACGACTATCCGCTCTTGGGCCGGGCGGGCTGAACCGAAGGCGGGCGGGCTTTGAAGTCCGCGACGTCCACATCAGCCACTATGGCAGAATCTGCCCCATTGAAACGCCCGAGGGCACAAATATCGGCCTGATTTCTTCGCTGGCAATCTTTGCCGCCATTGACGAATACGGGTTTCTGCTGACACCCTATCGCAAAGTCAGGAACGGTAAGGTCACAAACGAAGTGGAGTACTTGCGCGCTGATGAGGAAATGAAGGTTGTATTTGCGCCGCCTAACGCGGTCGAGTACGACGGCAGCAGCGGCAGAATAAAAAAAGGCCTGGTGCTGGCCAGAAAAAATGGTGAGCTGGCACACGTCTCAAGCGACGAGGTCGGCTACGTTGATATTTCGCCCCAGCAAACCGTCGGGGTTTCGGCTGCACTTATTCCCTTCCTGGAGCATGACGACGCAAACCGTGCCTTGATGGGTTCAAATATGCAGCGTCAGGCAGTGCCGCTCTTGAAGACAGAGCTGCCCTTGCTTGGCACCGGTATGGAGCAGGTGGTCGGCCAAAACTCTAGTATGGTCGTCCGCGCCGAGAACGCCGGCGTGGTTACTGCCGTAGATGCAACTGAGATAGTCATTAACCACACCGACGAGTACAGACTTGCTAAATTTGTGGGCTTGAACGAGCGGACTTGCCTGAACCAAACACCCATAGTGACACTGGGCGAAAAGGTCAAGGCCGGCCAAATCATAGCGGACGGCGGAGGCACCGCCCAAGGCGTATTGGCTCTGGGCAAAAACGTTCTGGCGGGATTTGTTTCTTTTGACGGCTTTAACTTCGAAGACGCAATTATCGTCAGCGAAAAACTGTGTAAGAAAGATACCCTTACGAGCATTCACATCGACGAATTCACCGCTGAAGTCCGTGAAACTCGCCTGGGCAAGGAGGAATTCACTCGTGACATTCCCAACGTCGGCGAAAAAGCGTTGCGAAGCCTTGATGAGCATGGAATTGTCCGCGAGGGAACCAGGGTGTGTCCGGGCGATATTCTGGTGGGCAAGGTAGTGCCCAAGAGTAAGACCGAACTTACACCGGAGGAAAAACTGCTTCACGCGATATTTGGCAGAGCGGGTGAAGACGTCAAAAACGACTCGCTTGAGCTGCCCAGCGGATACGAGGGCGTGGTAATAAAAACCGAACTGTTTACCAGGCGAGGCGCCGGCACCGAAGAACAAAAGAAGGATTTGACGACCCAGATAAAACAGTATGAAGACGAAATGACCGCCAAGCAGTGCGCGGTATTCCGCCAGATGATCGATGCCATCCAGGCGAAATTTGACGTCGCCATCGTGGATCCATCCACCCGCCAAAAAGTTGGAGCCAGTACCGACAACGAGGTTATTCACGAGCAGATAGAAAACTTTGATATGAAATGGGTCAAACCCGCCTCTGTCAGAGACGATGTGCAAAAGATCAAGGATAAATTCTGGGCCAAGATTACCGAAATTCAGGAAGAAACAGAGCGCAGGGCTGAGAGAATGAAGCACGGTGATGAGCTGCCCAGCGGCGTGATGCAGATGGCGAAAGTGTACGTGGCAATCAAAAGGGCCCTGTCAATCGGCGACAAGATCGCCGGACGGCACGGCAACAAGGGTGTCATCGCCAAGATTTTGCCCGAAGAGGACATGCCATTTCTCGAAGATGGCACACCTCTTGACATACTGCTGAATCCGCTCGGAGTGCCCAGCCGGATGAATGTCGGCCAGATTCTTGAAACGCATCTGGGCTTGGTGGCGAAGGTATTGGGCTTCTACGCCATCACGCCGGTCTTTGATGGAGCCAGCGAACAGGACATCCAGAAATTTACCGATGAGGCAAACCAGCTTATGAAACGCCGGCGTGCCGAGCTCGAAGAACGTGGCGAAGCACCGTCCGACAGTGAGTTCTTCATACATGTGCCGAAGACCCTGAAGACCCAACTATACGATGGAAGAACAGGCGAACCCTTTGACCAGCAGGCGACTATCGGCTACATCTATATGATGAAACTGCACCATCTGGTCGACGACAAGATTCACGCCCGTGCAACCGGACCATATAGCCTGATCACGCAGCAGCCTCTCGGCGGCAAGGCCAGAACCGGCGGGCAAAGGTTCGGCGAAATGGAAGTCTGGGCACTGGAAGGCTATGGCGCCGCTTACACGCTGCAAGAGATGCTGACGGTAAAAAGCGACGACGTAGAGGGCCGAACAAAAATCTACGAATCAATGGTCAAGGGACAGAACACACTCGAAGCAGGAACACCACTGTCCTTTGACGTCTTGTGCAACGAAATAAGAGGATTGGGATTGAATATCCAGCTTGAAAAGAAGCGGCTCGGAATTAGTCCTTTATAAAATTGATTCTTGGCTTGCCAATTTATAGAGGTGATAAATGATCGGGAATATTTACGATCGCATTAATGACTACGGCTCGGTCAAAATTTCGCTGGCCAGTCCCAATGATATTCGTAGCTGGTCTTTTGGCGAGGTGCGCAAGCCCGAAACTATCAACTACCGCACATATAGGCCCGAGAAAGACGGCTTATTCTGCGAGCGAATCTTTGGGCCGGAACGAGACTGGGAATGCGCCTGTGGCAAATACAAAGGCACTAAATTTAAGGGAATAATTTGCGACCGCTGTGGAGTGAAGGTTACACACAGCCGTGTTCGCCGCAAGCGAATGGGGCATATAAATCTTGCGGCGCCGGTCGTGCATATATGGTTTTTCAAGTCCATACCGAACCGTCTGGGGACCATTTTGGGCATGAAAACGTCGGACCTGGAGAAGATAATTTACTTCCAGGATTACGTTGTTACCGATCCGGGTCAGAGCCCTTTGAAGCGGGGACAACTACTCAGCGAAGAGGATTGCCGCGACGCCACCCACAAGTATGGCATGTCGTTCAAAGCCTTTATGGGCGCCGAGGCCATCAGAGTCCTATTGCATGACCTTGACCTTGAGGCACTCTGTGCGCAGCTTAGGCGGTCGATAGCAAAGACCAACAGCAAGCAAAAAATCAAGGACTTCAGCAAACGTCTTAAAGTTATCGATGAGCTCCAAAATAGCAATAACAAGGCGGAGTGGATGGTGCTGGAAGCTGTTCCGGTCATACCGCCGGACCTGCGACCCTTGGTTCTTCTGGAAAGGGACAACTTCGCAACCAGCGATTTGAACGACCTGTACCGCAGAATCATAAATCGTAATAACCGCCTCAAAAAGCTCATGGACCTCAACGCCCCTGAGGTGATCATCCGCAATGAAAAACGTATGCTTCAGCAAGCAGTTGATTCGCTGCTGGACAATTCTCGATGCCGAAGACCCGTGCTGGGCAGCAATAATAGGCCATTGAAATCCTTGACCGACATGATCAAGGGCAAACAAGGTCGATTCCGCGAGAACCTGCTCGGCAAACGCGTGGACTACTCAGCTCGGTCGGTCATCGTGGTCGGACCAAACCTGAAGCTGTATCAATGCGGTCTGCCCAAGAAAATAGCTCTGGAGCTGTACCAGCCCTTCATCATTCGCAAACTTAAACAGCACGGTCTTGCCGACACTATTAAAAGCGCCAAGCGAATGATTGAACGGCGGGATGATGTGATCTGGGACATCCTTGAAGAAGTCATCCATCAACATCCGGTGCTTCTAAACCGGGCCCCGACTTTGCACCGTATGGGCGTTCAGGCCTTCGAGCCGACCCTTGTAGAGGGCAACGCCATTATGCTTCATCCGCTGGCCTGCAAAGGATTCAATGCCGACTTTGACGGCGACCAGATGGCGGTGCATCTGCCTCTTAGTGTCGAAGCTCAGGCTGAAACTCATGTCTTGATGATGACCACCAGCAACATCTTCTCGCCCGCGAACGGCTCTCCGATGGTAGGTCCCTCTCAGGACATGGTGATGGGCAACTATTATCTGACCCACGCCGAACCGAGACTATCCGCAGAGCAAACAGGTCAGAGAGTACCGGTATTTCGCGATAGTTTCGAGGCGATGATGGCCTATGAAACGGGTAAGATTAGTCTGCACGAAAAGATCAAAGTAAGGACCGGCAGAGATAAAGTAGTCGCTGAGGACGGAGACAAAATCAAGACCGAGAATGTGAAATCCGTCAACGCAGCGATTGAAACAACCGCAGGTAGATGCATATTCAATGACATATTGCCGGCGGAAATGCCGTTCTACAATATTACGATGGCTCAGAAGAAGCTCAGCCGAGTAATTAGCGACTGTTTCGAATTCTGCGGCAGCGCCGAGACCATAGACCTGCTCGACCGAATAAAAGACCTGGGTTTCAAATATGCTACTTTGTCGGGCATGAGCTTTGGCCTTACCGACTTGAAGATACCGGCAAAGAAGCCAGAAATCATCAACGAAACAGAAAAGAAGGTCGGCAAAATCCAGAGGAACTACAATGAGGGCGTCCTGACCGAGCGTGAGCGCTACAACCAGGTTATTGACGCCTGGACCAACGCCCGCGTGGCGGTCACAAACGAGATGGTGCGCGGCCTTAAGGAAGACACCAGAGAAGATGGTACGCCTTACCTTAATCCTATATACCTTATGACCGACTCCGGCGCCAGAGGAAGCACCGACCAGATTCAACAGCTTGCAGGTATGCGGGCGTTAATGGCCAAGCCCAGCGGCGAGATTATTGAAACGCCGATCAAGTCAAACTTCCGCGAGGGATTGACCGTTCTGGAGTACTTCAGCTCCACACACGGAGCACGGAAAGGACTTGCCGATACCGCCCTAAAAACTGCTAATTCGGGCTATCTAACTCGAAAACTCATAGACGTAGCCCAGAACGTAATCATCATCGAGCGCGACTGTCAAACCTTGCAGGGAATTACAAAAAGCGTAGTAAGTAGAGGCGAGCAGGTTGAGATACCGCTGTCTCAACTTATTATCGGCAGAACCGCCAGAGACAACATCCGCAACCCGATCACCGATGAAATGATTGTCCGAGAAAACGAGGTCATAACTCCGGGAGCGGCAGCAAAGATAGAAGCCTTGGGCCTGGACGCCATCAGAGTCAGAAGTCCTCTGACTTGCGACAGTCCGTTCGGCGTCTGCGCCAAGTGTTACGGCTGGGATATGAGCACCAGCCAGTTGGTCGAAGAAGGTGCGGCAGTTGGCATTATCGCCGCCCAGTCAATCGGTGAACCTGGCACCCAACTGACGCTGCGGACGTTTCATACGGGCGGCGTCGCCTCCAGAACCATACTTGAGCGCGAACAGAAGGCCACACATACGGGCAAGATTCAGTATCGTGACGTAAATGCAGTTGCCATCGCGCAGCCGGACGGCAGTGAGCAGATAGTTGCACTTAAGCGTAATGGTGAAATGGCTATTCTCGACCCCAAAGATCGAGAGCTTGACAAGTTCAAAGTGCCTTATGGAGCTACTATCTTAGTAAAAGATGTCCAGAAAGTTAAGGCTGGAGTCACGCTGTTCAGATGGGACCCCCACCGCACGCCCATACTGGCCGAAGTCCCCGGTCTTATACGGTTTGTGGACATAGTGGAGGGCGAAACCGTCCAGACAGAAGAGCTGAAGATTAAAGCCACGAAGCTAAAAATCGAAGATTTGGAACAGGAAGCAGCTCCTAAGACCACCAAAATAACGGAAAGACCTGTGGTAATCGAGCACAAAGGCGATAAACATCCACAGATTATCGTAGAAGATGCGGGCGGCAAAATACTGGACGTTCACTATTTGCCCGCAGGGGCAAGAATTGAGGTTGCTGAGGGCCAGCAGGTTCAGGCAGGACAACTGCTTGCGCATCAACCCCGAGCGACCAGCGGCACGCAGGACATCACCGGCGGTCTTCCCAGAGTCACCGAAGTGTTTGAGGCTCGCAAGCCAAAGGACCCTGCCGCGATGGCTGAAATCTCAGGCCGGGTCGAACTGCGAAGCGATAAACGTAAGGGCAAAATGACTATTCTGATCCGCTCCGAAAGCGGAATGGAAAAGGAACATCACGTTCCACGCGATAGACATCTGAACGTTCACGCCGCGGATCTGGTCGAAGCTGGAGATGCCCTGACCGACGGGCCACTGGTTCCCCACGATATCCTGCGCATCAAAGGCGAGGAAATCCTGCAGAGATATTTGATCGCAGAGGTCCAGAATGTCTACCGCTCACAGAATGTCAACATAAACGACAAACACATCGAAATCATCATTTCGCAAATGATGCGGAAGGTGCAGATCGACTCTGTCGGCGACAGCTCTTTTCTGCCGGGTGAAGTTGTTGATAAGTTCGTCTTCCGCGCAGAAAATGAGAGATTAACCAATAGCATTAAGGTCGCAACAGTCGGAGACTCGACCGAATTGAAAGAAGGTCAGGTTATTGACAAGAAAGACCTTGCCAGTATTAACGAGAGAGTCGAGGCAATCGGCGGCGCATCTGCTAAAGGCAAAAAGCCCAAACCGGCAACTGCAAAGACGCTTCTGCTGGGCATAACTAAGGCATCTTTGTGGTCGGACAGCTTCATTGCCGCCGCCAGTTTCCAAGAAACAACTAAGGTCTTGACGGAGGCGTCCATAGCTGGTAGGGTGGACGAACTGCACGGCTTGAAGGAAAACGTGATACTCGGTCACCTGATACCGGCAGGAACCGCCTTTAAGCAGTATCTCGAGATAAGGGTCAAACATCTCGCAGAGGCGCCGTTGCCGAAAGAATTTGGAGAGGTCAAAGAAGTTAAGGACGCAGAAGCAAAAGCCGATGCTGCTGTTAAGGAAGCATTGGGATTAAGCTAAGGGGTATTAGCTATGCCGACTATCAATCAGTTAGTCAGAAATCCAAGAGCAAAGTCTAAACGGAAAAAAAGGGTCTCTGATATTAGCGGTTCGCCGCAGAAAAGGGGTGTGTGTCTGATTGTCCGGACTCAGACGCCCAAAAAGCCGAACTCGGCGCTACGAAAAATCGCCCGCGTTAGATTGACTGACGGCAAGGAAGTAACCGCTTACATCCCTGGCGTCGACCACAACCTGCAGGAGCACAGCACGGTTCTGATTCGCGGAGGCCGCGTCAGGGATTTGCCGGGCGTCCGCTATCATATAATTCGCGGTGTTCTGGATTGTGCCGGCGTAGCCGGTCGCAAACGGGGCAGAAGTAAATACGGCGCAAAAATGCCCAAATAATGTCATCCCGAGCCCGGTCGAGGGAAGAAAACCAGTGTCGAGGTAAATAATGGCAAGAAAGAGGACCGCTTCCAGGGAACAGCTTAAGCCTGACCCGAAATACAACAGTAAGCTGGTTGCGAAGTTTATAAATTGCATGATGTGGACGGGCAAAAAAAGCATCGCCCAGCAGATATTCTACGAGGCTATGGATATCATATCCAAAAAGTTGCCTGCCCTGAGCAAGGCCGAAGGGAAGGATACCACCGCCCTGGAAGTGTTTGAAACGGCTGTAAACAACGTAAAGCCTCTGCTGGAGGTCCGCAGCAAACGAATTGGCGGAGCCAGCTATCAGGTGCCGATGCAGGTGGGTTCCAGGCGCCAGCAGTCGCTTGCCTTTAGGTGGATCATACTGTCCGCCAGGAGCAAGGCGGGAAAACCGATGTGCGATCGCCTGTCCTCTGAGCTAATAGATGCCTATAACAGACACGGCGGGGCAATGACCACCCGCGAAAATATCCATAAAATGGCTGAGGCAAATAAGGCTTTTGCCCACTTCGCTTGGTAAAGATGGCGTATGGCGGATAGCGTTTAGTTTCTGCTATACGCTATTTTTTTGCTGTCCGCTCAACGCTAAACGCTCCACGCTATGGAAAATATACGCAATATCGGCATTATGGCCCATATTGATGCCGGCAAAACCACATTGACCGAGCGCATATTATACTACACCGGCAAGACTTACAAGATGGGCGAAGTCGACAACGGCACTGCGGTTATGGATTACTTGGAGGAGGAGCAAAGAAGAGGCATAACCATCACTTCGGCCGCAACCAAATGTCCCTGGAATGCGTCTGAAATCAACCTGATCGATACGCCTGGCCACATCGACTTTACCGCCGAGGTCGAAAGGTCGCTGCGCGTCCTCGACGGTGCTGTGGCAGTATTTGACGGCAGCGAAGGAGTGCAGGCCCAGAGCGAGACGGTTTGGCGACAGGGGCGTAAATACGACCTTCCTTGCCTATGCTTTGTCAACAAAATGGATAAAATCGGCGCCGATTTCCAAATGAGCGTCCAGAGTATTCGGGAGAAGCTCCTTGCTAGTCCTATCTGCCTACAAATCCCCATAGGGGCGGACAATTCCTTTGCCGGTCTAATAGACCTGATCAAGATGCAGGCAGTTTTCTACACAACTGAAGAATTAGGGTCAAAGTTTGAGGAGACTGAAATTCCCGCTGAATTACAAGCAAAGGCACAGAAGCAAAGAAACGCAATGATTGACCTGGCCGCCGAATACGATGAAGAACTGTTGGATTGTTATGTCCACGACAAGCCAATAAGCAGCGAAATGATTCATAAAGCCATTAGAAAAGGGACTTTAAGCAACAATCTTCATCCGGTATTTGTCGGCTCGGCTCTGAAATACATCGGCGTACAAAAGCTGCTCGATGGCGTGGTCGCGTACTTGCCTTCTCCCCTGGATAAACCTGATCTAACCTGCCATAGACCTGCCGACAAGAAAAAAACGGTGTTGATTAAATGCGATCCCGCCGGCAGCCTTGTTGCCCTTGCGTTTAAGATTATCAGCGATGCACACGGAGATTTGACCTTTCTGAGAATCTATCAGGGCACATTGAGGTCAGGCATACGAGTGCTGAATCCCAATCGTGATAAGCGGGAGAATGTTACCAGGATATTCGAAATGCACGCGAACGAGCGAAAAATCGTGGAATCAGCCCGTGCCGGCGATATTGTGGCAGTGTTAGGTCTAAAGCAAACCCTTACCGGAGATACCCTTTGTGATCCTAAAAATCCTGTCTATTTGCCCAGTATTACATTCCCGCACACCGTGATCAATATGTCGATAGAGCCCAGAACCACAGCAGAAAGGCAAAAACTGGTGGATGCACTGGATGCTTTGAGGCGAGAAGACCCGACTTTCCAGTGCAAAGTGGACAAAGAAACAGGCCAGACCATTATCAGCGGCATGGGCGAACTCCATCTGGAAGTCCTTCAGCACAAACTGGTTAAGGAAAAAAAGGTCAATATCAGGGTCAGCAAGCCACGGGTGGCTTATAAAGAGGCTATTACCAGGGCTGCACAGGCCGAAGGCAAATTCATTCACCAAACTGGCGGCCACGGGCAGTACGGGCATGTCGTTCTGGTCGTTGAGCCTATGCTAACGGATGACGGCCATTGGGCTGCCGATACGGAATTTGAGGCCGAAGTAGGCTCGGACGTGATTCCACGGCAATACGTTTCTGCTGTGGAAAGAGGCGCACGCCAAGCCCTGGGCAGCGGCACATTGGCAGGCTATCCCGTTGTGGGAGCTAAAGTTACGCTAATTGGCGGCTCGTTCCATTCGGTGGACTCTTCCGACTTGGCTTTTGAACAAGCAGCCGCGATTGCCGTAGGAAAATCACTGAAGTTGGCTGGTACTGTTCTTCTTGAGCCGATAATGCACCTTCAGGTGGAAGCGCCCGAAGCCTTTTTTGGAGCCGTCCAGGGCGGCATTCTTGCCAAAAGGGGCTTGATCACAGGCTGCCGGGTCCACGGAAATATGCGGGTAATCGATGCCAAAGTGCCATTGGTTGAAACTTTCGGTTATTCCAGCCAGATTAGAAGTCTCACAGCCGGCAGGGGAACCTTCACTATGGAACCGCTGAGTTACGAGAAAGTTCCCAATGAGATTGCCCGGCAGATTACTCTTTAGAAAAATGATAATTTTTTTGTATTTAGATAAAATTTTTTGCCGACATTTTGTTGACAGCTTGTTTAGTCCGTGATAATTTGAAGATTTTCCGCCCGAGCGAGCATCGCCAGAGAGGGCTTTGCGTAAGTTGGGCTGGGGCATATCTTTGCTTTTTGGACATCAAAGATGGTTCATTGGTAGTCTGTTAAGTTAGGGGTGCAACAACGGTATTGAACGCTGACGAACAGCCTCGAGGCGACCCGAACCCCAATCCTTAAGGAAGGCGAAGTTGATAATTGATTATTGACAACCAAGATAACAAACAATGATCAACAATCAACGGCAAGGCCTTTCCTGCCAAAGTAAGAACCAATTAGTGGATGACTCAACAGCTATATGTTGAGGTGTGAGGTTCTTATTTCGCCTTTTGGCCTGCAAGTAAGAGGAAGCCTATGGCTGCTGAAAGCGAAAGAATCAGAATCAGGATGGAAGCATACGACCATCGGGCGCTCGACGCATCTGCAAAGGAGATAGTAGAGCACGCTCGAAAGACCAACGCCCGCGTCAGCGGCCCGGTGCCGTTGCCTACCCGGATTGAACGGTATACCGTTTTGCGCAGTCCCCATGTTGACAAGAAATCACGAGAGCAGTTTGAAATGAGGACTCATAAACGCTTGATTGACATTTATGAGGCCAACGCACGAACGGCTGAGGTGCTGAACCGGCTGGTGGTGCCGGCAGGGGTGTTCGTAAAGATAAAAGCCTGACGGGTGACAGAAAAATGGCGATGTTATTGGGCAAAAAAGTAGGGATGACTCGGCTGTACGACAAATCGGGCAGCCTGGTGCCCGTCACCGTCATACAGGCTGGGCCCTGCACAATTATGCAGGTTAAAACCAGCCAGACAGATGGCTATGATGCTGTCCAGATGGGCTACGACGATGTAAAGCCCTCGCGCGTGAAGAAGCCGCAAGTCGGGCATGCTCAAAAGGCAAATACTGCTCCCAAGAGATTTGTCAGAGAGATGCGGCTGCTCGAGCAGATCGAGCCAACATACAAAGTTGGAGATTCTATCACGGTCTCTGCTTTTGCAGAAAATGATCTTGTCGACGTTGTGGGCACCAGCAAAGGCAAAGGATTCGCCGGCGCGATGAAGCGACACGGTTTCACCGGCTTTCCGGCCTCTCACGGCACAGAACGAAAGCATAGGGCACAAGGCTCGATATCGGCTTTCGCCACCAATTCCGGCATGAGCGGAGGCCCTAAAAAAGGAAAGAAAATGCCCGGCCACATGGGAAACTGCCGGGTTACAGAAAAGAATCATACCTTATTAGCAGTAGATCAAGAGAAGAACCTTCTGGTCGTTAAAGGTGCTGTACCAGGACCTGCCGGTGGCTATTGTATCGTCCGCAGCATCAAGAAGCCTAAGTAGCTGGAGATGCAAGACTAAGAAATGATTGAGGTGGCTGTCTACAATACGCAAGGACAAGAGGTCGATAAGTTGAGCGTAGATGAGTCGGCTTTGGGCGGCAAGATAAGGTACTCTTTGCTCAAGCAGGCAATCGTTATGTACCATGCTAATAAGCGAGTCGGGACAGCCGCAACCAAAGATAGAGGCATGGTAGCCGGCTCAGGCAGAAAACTCTACAGGCAAAAAGGCACCGGCTTTGCCCGAGCCGGCACCCGCAGAACAAACAAACGTGTGGGCGGCGGAGTGGCGTTTGCAAAAGTCGCCAGGGACTTCAGGCAAGCCATGCCTAAAAAGCAAAGAAGATTAGCCAGAGACTCAGCAATATTGGCCAAGATTCTGGGCAAAAACCTCGTGGTGGTTGACCAACTGAATCTGGAGAAGCCGAAAACCAAAGATTTTGTGAACCTTCTGAATAACCTAAAGATAGAACGGAGCTGCCTTGTAACCATAAGTGATTATAACGATAATATTTACAGATCGGCTCGGAACATCCCTAAAGTAGCAGTTATGCCTGTAGCTGAACTTAACGCTGGCGACATCTGCAACTACCAAAAAATGTTGTTTATTACTAAAGAGGCGTTTTTGTCTGTTTTGAATAAGAACCAGACACACCAGGAGCAGCAGTTAGCAACGTGAATGATACCAGCGTAATAATTCGGCCTTTGATTACGGAGCAAAGCACCCATCTTGCCGGCACAAAGGGCGCATACTCTTTCCAGGTCAGCAAAAGCGCCAACAAGACGCAGATAAGGAACGCCGTGCAAAACTTGTATAGCGTAAAAGTACGCAAAGTTAGAACTGCTAACCGCAGGGGCAAGACTCGCCGCAAAGGCAAAAACATTGGCATGACGGTAAGCTGGAAAAAGGCTGTTGTGTACTTGGAACCTGACTATCATATAGACCTGTTCTAAAATAACTGAAAAGACGGGAAACTATGGGCATCCGAAAATATAAACCGACAAGTCCAGGACGCAGGAGCGGCTCAGTCAACGATTATGCTGAGCTGACGGCCACCAGGCCCGAAAAATCGCTGTGCAGGCGGATAAAGAAGAACGGCGGAAGGAACCATTCCGGCATCACTACTGTTCGCTTTTTAGGTGGTGGGGCAAGAAGAATATACCGCATCATCGACTTTAAGCGAGACAAGGATGGTATCCCGGCGAAAGTGGCAACGGTTGAATACGACCCGAACAGGAATTGCTTCATATCTCTGTTGAACTACGCGGACGGCGAGAAAAGATACATATTGGCGCCGCTGGGCATAAATGTTGGAGACCGAGTAGAAAGTGGCCCTTCCTGCGAGCCCAAGATTGGCAACGCAATGCCGTTGGGGGCAATTCCTGCCGGTCTGGAGGTTCACAATATTGAAATGACGGCTGGCCAGGGCGGAAAACTGGTTAGAGTCGCCGGTAGTGCTGCCAAAATCGTGGCAAAAGAGGGTAACTGGGTAACCGTCGTCCTGCCAAGCGGCGAAATGCGTATGCTGCGCAAGGAATGCCGGGCAACAATTGGGCAATTGAGCAACCCCGACGACCAGAATGTAAGCCTCGGTAAGGCTGGCCGAACACGCCACATGGGCCGCAGACCGCACGTAAGAGGCAAGGCCCAGAACCCCGTTTCGCACCCCATGGGCGGCGGTGAGGGTAGGGCAAACGGCGGAAGACACCCGTGCTCGCCAACAGGCGTACTGGCAAAAGGTGGAAAAACCAGAAACCGAAGAAAGCCGAGCAGTAAAAGGATTATTCGAAGACGAAAAGGCGGACGTTTCCAATTCGTGGCGTAATTAGCGTGCAGAAGGCAAAAAGGGATGGTCGCGTAATTATTGAAGTTTGAAGATTGAGTAAATCCGAATGGGAAGATCTCTTAAAAAGGGGCCGTACGTTGACGAGAAATTGTTGATTAAAGTCAACAAGCAAGTCAGTTCGGGCTCCCGTGAGCCAATAAAAACCTGGGCAAGAAGATGCACTGTAATTCCTGAGTTCGTGGGTTTTACCTTTATGGTGCACAACGGCAAGATATTCAACAAGGTTTTCGTTACCGAAGATATGGTGGGCCACAAGCTGGGCGAGTTCTCGCTCACACGGACATTCAGAGGCCACTCCAGCAAGAAAATAAAATAATCTATGTTAAGTGCCCCTAAATTCAAAGAAATCTGTCGGCAGCGGCGGGTGGACATCGAGCAGTTGGCCGGCCAATTGGCCAGGCCAGGACTCGATAAGAAGAAGGCTGTTGCAGCAATTAAGAACTGGCAAAACGGCCTTTTTAAGCCGCGACCACGGAAAGAGGACGTTAACCGCCTGGCGGCCGCGCTATCCGTTGAGGTAAATGACCTGGCTGACTGGCGTTCATCTTGTCTTTATGCCCCCTTCTCAGCCCGCAAAGCCAGACTGCTTACGCAATTGATAGCGGGCAGAAGCGTTCAGGACGCTATGGACATCCTGAAGTTCACCAGAAAACGAGCGGCATCAATGGTGCACAAGGTGCTGAAAGCCGCCGTAGCAGATGCCGACGAGCAGCAAGCGGACGTTGATAACCTCTACATTAGCCAAGCCCGTGTTGATGAAGCAGGCATCCGGCTGGGCACCAAAAGATGGATCGCCAAGGACAGGGGTAGGGCACATCCAATACGGAAAAAGGCCTGCCATATACATGTAACGGTAACGCAGACTTAAAGTGAAATGTGAATTATGGGTCAAAAGACATCACCAATAGGTCTTAGGACCGGCATAAGGCTTGGGTGGCAAAGCACTTGGTTCGCTCCAAAGGATAGCTATGGGACTTTTCTTGTCGAGGACCAGAGAATCCGTAGGTACGTCGACCAGAGATTCAACCGGAGTATGCCCAAAGGCGCGGTGGCAAAAACTGAGATAATCCGAACACGTAACGAAGTTAACGTTACGTTGCACAGTGCTCGTCCCGGCGTGGTCATAGGCCCCAGAGGAGGCGAGGTGGACAAGCTGCGGGAGGAGCTCGAGGCAGTTACAGGGCGAAAAGTAACCGTCAACGTCATCGAGATCAAAGACCCGGACCTGAATGCCATGCTGGTAGGTGAGGCGATCGCCGAGCAATTGTCTAAGCGAGCTTCGTTCAGGCGTACGATGAAACAGTTTTGCGAATCAGCGATGAATGCCGGCGCCAAAGGCGTTAAGATTATCTGCGGAGGCCGGCTGGCAGGGGCTGAAATGGCGCGTAGAGAAACCCAAAAGCTCGGCAGCATCCCGCTGCACACTTTGGACGCCAACGTGGATTACGCCACGGCAACGGCGAGAACCACGTATGGGGCCATCGGCGTTAAGGTCTGGATCTATAAGGGAAAATTCGGCGAAGAAACTCCGCGAGGTCCACGCCGTCGATCTCGACCGTCGCGGCACGCCGGTCCTGCGGCAGACCGGGCCGCTGCACCTGAGGCTGTGCCGGCAAGACAGGATAATAAACCCAGTGAATCTGGTCCGCGTACCGCCGCGAGCCGAACCGACGCCGGCGGACAAAAGACCGCATAGCAAATATCTGCCAGGGCAAGAAAAATGGCATTGATGCCAAAGAGAGTGAAATATCGCAAGAGCCAGCGCGGCAGGATGAAAGGCAACGCGACCAGGGGTAACTATGTAGCCTTCGGCGACTATGGGCTGCAGGCATTGGAGACCAGTTGGGTGACTGCCAAAACCATTGAAGCCGGCCGAGTGGCTGCGACCCACTTCCTGCGTCGGGAAGGCAAAGTTTATGTCAGGATATTTCCTCATCAGCCTGTAAGTGCCAAGCCATTGGAAACTCGGATGGGAAAAGGCAAAGGCGAGCCCGAGTCCTGGGTCGCCAGGGTCAGGCCCGGTCAGGTCTGTTTTGAGGTCGGAGGAGTAACCGAAAACGTGGCAAAGCAAGCGCTGCTTAGAGTCGCTCACAAGATGCCGATAAAGTGCAGGTTCATCAAGCGCAGACGTTCACTGTAAAAGGAGACCGCCGAATGAAGGCGCAGCACTACCGCGAAATGAGCCGAGATGAACTGGAAAGCACGCTGCAGGAGATGCGGAAGCACCTGTTTGAATTGCGCACACAAGCTGTTACGGAGACTCTTGAGAATTCCAAGGCCATGCGTAATGCCAAGCGTGATATTGCCAGAGTTCAAACGATACTGCGTGAAAAAGCCACGGCAGAATGAGCTGGAAAAGACTTTGGACCTTTGATCAAATAGTATGAAGATGCAAGAGAAAACGCTAAAAACGCTGACCGCCGTAGTGATAGGCAAAAGTGGAAACAAGAGCGTTAAAGTGGCCATTGACTATCGCGTTAAGCATCAGAAATACAACAAGTACCTCAGCCGCAGAACAAAGCTTGCCGTTCATGACGAGCGCAACCAAGCCGGCCTCGGAGACCTTGTCGAGATCGCCGAGTGCAGGCCGCTAAGCAAGACCAAGAGCTGGCGCCTCATTAAAGTTGTCCAGAAGGCAGCGGCGGTTTAATCAGATGTGAGAACAGCAACGTGATTCAGCAAGAAACAATGTTGGATATAGCCGACAACTCCGGCGTCAAGTCGGCTTTGTGTATCAGGGTCGTCGGACGGAGCGGCGCTCGGGGAAAATTTACCCGCGCCATGGCCACTGTGGGAGATATTGTCAGTGTGGCGATAAAAAAGTCTCTGCCAACCTGCCAGTTGGACGACAAGAAAGTCCACAGATGCGTTATTATCCGCACCAAGGCCCCCCTCAGACGTCCGGATGGCAGCTACGTGCGATTCGACAGCAACGCGGCGGTGATGATCGATAGCGAAGGCAACCCAATAGGAACCAGAATCTTCGGGGCGGTTGCTCGTGAGCTGCGTGAAAAAAACTATATGAAGATAATCTCGCTGGCAAGCGAAGTAGTGTAAGTGTGTTAGGATTTTATGGCTCTACATATCAAAAAAGGTGACACGGTTCAAATTGTAGCTGGTGACCATAAGGGCATTACCGGTAAAGTGCTGCGCGTTCTACGTGAGGAGAACAAGGTGGTCGTGCAAGGTCAGAATCTGGCCAAAAAGCACGTTCGGCCTTCACGGAAAAATCCCCAAGGAGGTCGAATCAATGTTGAGCAGCCCATCCACATAAGTAATGTATTGCCGCTGAATCCTAAAAGTTCCAAAGGTACCAGAGTCCGCTACCAGGTAAACGAGGATGGGAGCAAAAAGCGAGTCGCTGTCGACGGGACCGAAATCGGCGTCATCAGAAGGGCGAAATAAATGGCGCGTTTGAAGGACTTGTATAAGTCTAAGATAGTTGCCGAATTGACTAAGCAGTTCGGCTACGGAAGCCCTATGGCTGTACCACACGTCGAGAAGGTCGTTGTCTCTATGGGCGTGGGTAAGGCGACACAGGATAAGAAGTTCATAGAGTCAGCCAGGAAAGAGCTGATGATGATTACGGGCCAGATGCCTGTCGTTTGCAAAGCCAAGAAAAGCGTCTCCGCCTTCAAGCTCCGTCAAGGCAACGAAATTGGCCTGAAAGTTACTCTTCGCGGCGCAAGAATGTACGAATTTATGGATAGACTTATCAATCTAACCATCCCGCGCGTAAGGGACTTTCGAGGGCTTAATCCCGACAGTTTTGACGGCCGAGGTAACTACTCGATGGGTCTGACTGAACAGAGTGTTTTTCCTGAGATCAATCCGGCTCAAATTGAGTCTCAACAGGGTATGGACATAACCTTCGTGACCTCCGCCAGGACCGATGAAGAAGCAAGAGCCATGCTATCGCTGTTCGGTATGCCTTTCAGGAAATAGCGGCGGCTGGCTTTATTAAAGATGCAGCGTATATGCTAATATCGTACGCGAACAGGAACGTATAGATGTCGACAAAAGCACTGGAAAACAAGGTAAAAAAGAAACAAAAGTTCCGCGTTAGACAGTATACCCGTTGTGAGCTTTGTGGAAGGTCTAAGGCAGTCTACCGCAAGTTCAAAATCTGCCGGATTTGCTTTAGGACTTTAGCTAACGAAGGCAAAATTCCGGGCGTAAGAAAAGCCAGTTGGTGAGGCGTGAGGATATGACTTGGAGTGACCCAATAGCCGATATGCTGACCAGAATTCGAAACGCTGGAAGGATAAATAAGGAACAGGTCAGCGTTAGAGCGTCGAATATGTGCCAGGCCATCGCAGCCGTCCTGAAGAAAGAAGGCTACATCAAAGATTTCGACCGGATTGATGACGACAAACAAGGAATACTGAGAGTAACCCTCAAGTATGACCAGGAAGGGCGGTCCGTCATCACCGAAATAACAAGGACAAGTAAGCCCGGCTGTCGAATCTATTCATCTGTTGAGGATTTGCCGCGGGTTTTGGGCGGCATGGGCATAGTAATTGTTTCGACCAGCAAGGGTGTTATGAGCGATAGAGAATGCCGCATTGCTAAAGTCGGCGGCGAGATTCTTTGTACGGTGACCTAATGAGCCGAGTCGGGAAAAAACCTGTTGCCATCCCGCAGGGAGTGAAAGTTGAACAGTCCCCCGGAGGCGCGTCCATTAAAGCATCCGGACCGCTGGGCAGCCTACAACTAGATTGTCACCCCCTGATTGAGGTCCAAATCGACAGTAAGGCAGGGCTAATATTGGTCAAGAATGAACACCCTGAAGATCGCTCGGCTAAGCAGTTGCACGGCACCATGCGTGCACTAATTGCAAATATGCTGGCCGGCGTCAGTAAGGGCTTCCAAAAGAAATTCGAGATATATGGGACCGGCTTTAACATCAAGGAACAAGCTGGAAAGCTGCTTTTTCAGGTCGGCTTTTCAAGCACGGCGGAAAAACAGATACCGCAAGGCGTAAAAGTGAGCATTGAGGCTGGCGCAACCAGAGGCGACGAGGTGCCGGCCAAGTTCACTCTTTCCTCGCCGGACAAGCAATTGCTGGGGCAGTTCGCCGCCGATATACGCAAAATAAGACCGCCGGAACCTTACAAAGGAAAAGGTATACGCTTTGCGGGTGAACATGTACGCCGCAAGGTCGGCAAGGCGTTTACTTCGGGAGCGGCATAGTTGTAGCCTGGTTTGTATGCAGATTGACAAGATAAAAAGAGCGGCACAGAGGCGACAATATCACCTAAGGAAGAGGGTTTCCGGAACGGTGGATAGGCCCCGACTGTCGGTATTTCGCTCAAACAAGCATATTTATGCCCAGATTATAGATGATGTGGCAGGAGCGACTCTTGTTTCAGCCAGCACAAGGGCAAAAGGCCTGCGCGACCAACTATCCAAGGGCGGTAACATAAAAGCCTCTCTAATCGTAGGCGAAGCAGTAGCAAAGCAGGCGCTCGGAGTCGGAATTAAGTGTGTTTGCTTTGATAGAAACCGCTACAAATACCATGGCAGAGTCAAGGCGGTTGCGGAAGCGGCAAGAAAAGCGGGATTGGTTTTTTAAGAGTACTTAAAGAGATTTGGAGAAAGCAATTGCAAGTAGAAGCCCGTGTACTGACTGGTCAAGAAGAAAAGGTGCTGGAGGACACAGTCGTAAAAGTGTTCCGCACGGCTAAAGTGGTCAAGGGCGGCCGAAGATTCAGCTTTGGGGCGTTGGTTGTAGTTGGCGATCGCGCCGGAACCGTAGGCATCGGTTACGGCAAAGCTAACGAAGTCCCGCCGGCAGTCGAGAAGGGAATAAAGGATGCCAAGAAGTCTTTGCAGAAGATAGCCTTGGTCGGACGAACGATTCCGCACCGGACCATCGGCAAGTATAGCGCCACACGAATAGTAATCGTCCCGGCAAGTCCCGGCACAGGAGTCATCGCCGGCTCCAGTGCCCGTGCGGTGCTCGAGTATGCCGGTGTGCAAGACGTACTCACCAAGATATATGGAAGTACCTCCGCCAAGAACGTTGTCAAAGCTACCATGGATGGGTTGCTCAGGTTACGTACCAAAGAGCTGGTGCAGTCACTTCGTGGCGTGCAATTAACAGTTGATAGTTAGGTGCTTAGATGTTGAATCACCAGATTACATCCGTCGCAGGCAGGCATAAAGCTCGCAAGCGCGTCGGCAGAGGTTCCGGCAGCGGCCACGGCAAAACTTGCGGGCGTGGGACCAAGGGCAGCCTAAGCAGGGCCGGCGCTATGGTTTCGTCGCTCTACGAAGGCGGGCAGGTGCCTTTATTTCGCCGACTGCCCAAACATGGCTTTAGCAACTACAAGTTCGCAACCCGATTTGAGATTGTCAACATATCGCAACTGGAAACGTTTCAGGACGGTGCCGATGTTGGGGTAGAGCAATTGTCGCAGGCGGGCCTGATCCCAAGCTGCAAAAGCAAGGTCAAGATTCTCGGCGACGGCGAACTGACGAAAAAATTGCAGGTCAGAGCTCACAAATTCAGCAAAACTGCGGAACAGAAAATCGTGGGCTGCGGCGGTACGACAAAGAAAATAAGTGAGGTGAAAAAAAGGTAACACTAAACAATTGTGTAGATTCCGACTCAACGGTCTGTTCGTTCCTCGATTTTAATCTTATTAAACAGACCCTCGGAGAGAAAAAATGTTTAGTTCGGTGTTTAACATCTTCAGAATTCAAGATTTGCGCAATAAGATTCTTTTTACCGTAGCGCTATTAGTGATATACAGGATAGGCTTTCATATCGCCATTCCGGGTTTTGACCAGGCCAAGATTGCCGGACTTGCACAGTCAAGAGGCGCGGAGACCCCCTTGGGCAGAGCTGCCGCGTACATGCAGATGTTCACAGGTGGAACCCTGGAGCGAAGCAGTTTATTCGGCCTTGGAATTATGCCTTACATTACCGCCTCAATTATTCTTATGCTCTTGGGCGAGGTGGTCCCCGCCTTGAAGAAATTACGGCAGGAAGGTCAGACGGGCTACAAAAAGATACAGGAGTACACGCGATATTTGACCGTTCCGATATGCGTTATTCAAGCCATAATGTTTATGAAGTTGCTGGGGGCAGGGGAGGGATTGACCTACGCTGGTATGTACCGCCAGGCCTTGTTAATGGGCGCTGTAGGCTCGACAGCCGGCACGATTTTCCTTATGTGGCTGGGCGAGCAAATAGACGAATACGGCATAGGCAACGGCATCAGTTTGATAATTATGGCCGGCATAGTTGCCAGAATCCCCTGGGAAGTTCAGTGGCTTTGGCAAAACGCCAGCCTCACGGTTGCCGCACCCGAGGGTACGGTAGGCCCGGCAAAACTGTTGTTCCTGGCGGCAGCGTTTGTGTTCGTCGTTGCCGGTGCAATATTTATTACCCAGGGTCAGCGCCGCATACCCATTCAGCAGGCTAAGCAGATGAGAGGTCGCCGAATGTATGGCGGCCAAAGGCACTATCTGCCGCTGCGAGTCAATCACGGCGGAGTGATGCCGATAATCTTTGCATCCAGCTTTATGATGTTTCCGCCGATAGTAATCAATCAGTTGGCCGACAGGTTCATCACATCGGAAATCCTCCAGACCTTGAAAGACGCCTTGGGTTACCATGGCTATACGTACAATGTCCTGTATGTGGTGCTGATATTTCTGTTCTCTTACTTTTGGGTGACGGTACAATTTCAGCCCAAGGAGGTCGCTAAAAACCTGCGGGATTCGGGCAGCTTTATTCCAGGTCTTCGCCCCGGACGTAGAACCGCCGACTATTTGGAAACTGTAATGACTCGAATCACCTACTTCGGAGCGGCATTCTTGGCGGTAATTGCCGTTGTGCCGACCGTGGTCTCAGCCGCTTTGGATATTCCCTGGATGGTAACAACATATTTGGGCGGCACAGGCTTGTTGATAGTTGTCAGCGTCTCGCTCGACCTGGTGCAGAAGATCGAGGCCAACCTGCTGATGCGCAGCTATGATGGGTTCAGTTCAGCCGGCAGGATAAAAGGAGCCTACGCATGAGGATAGTCCTGCTGGGCGCACCCGGCGCAGGCAAAGGAACCCAGTGCAAGCGTATTGTACAGCGATATGGGCTGCTGCACCTATCCAGCGGAGATATATTAAGGCAGCAAAGGGCGCAAGGCACGGCGCTTGGCAAGAAGGCGCAGAGCTATATGGATGCCGGACAACTTGTGCCGGATCAATTGGTAGTACAGATGATGATTGACGCCATAAAAAAAGTTCCTGCCGGCGGTTTTATACTGGACGGCTTTCCCAGAACCGTCAATCAAGCTGTCGAGCTTGATAATTCGCTGGCTGACAACGGCCAGGTTGTGGACGCGATCTTGAACCTACAGATAGACGACCGCGTGGTAGCCGAGCGAATGACGGGTCGTAGAAGCTGCCCGAAGTGTGGTGCAGTGTATCATCTGAAGAACTTACGGCCGAAAGCTGATGGAATATGCGACAACGACGGCACTATATTAATTCAAAGACATGATGACAGCCCCGAAGTGGTGGCCAAACGCCTCAAGACCTACCATCAGCAGACCGAGCCGGTTGTGGATTACTATAACGAGAATGGCAGAACCGTTTTTGATGTCGACGCCAACAACGGCGCCGACGAAGTAAGCGATTTGATATTTGAAGAGTTGGACGCCCTCGCCAAGGCGTGATGCGATACACGAAATGCTTGGTACGGAACAGAAGATACAAAGTTGAATGGCTATAACGCTTCGCAGCCAAAGAGAAATCCAGTTAATGCGTAGGGCAGGGGCTGTTGTAGCCGATGTTCTTTCAAAACTCCAGGAGGACGCAGAGCCCGGCGTAACGACGGGCCAATTGGATAAGATCGCTGTCCAGATGGCTGTGGATGCCGGCGCTGAAGCGCTGTTTAAGGGCGTGCGTAGTCCGCACGCCAGGATGCTGTTCCCAGGAGCGATTTGCGCCTCCGTGAACGAGCAGGTCGTCCACGGGATTCCTTCAGAGAACGCAAAACTCAAACAAGGCGATATATTGAGTATTGATTTTGGAGTTAGACTCGAAGGGTATTGTGCGGATGCGGCGATCACCATCGGCATAGGCGAGGTTTCGCAGGACAACCGCAGGCTTATGGAGGTAACAAACCAGGCTCTGCATATAGCGATAGCAGAGGCTAAGCCGGCTGTTAAGTGGAGCGAAATTGCCGGGCGAATGCAGCATTATGCCGAATCGGCCGGGTTCTCGGTAGTAAGAGAATACGTTGGGCATGGAATCGGTAGAAAAATGCACGAAGAACCGAGAGTGCCCAACTTCGTGAGCGACGAATTGTTGGCTGACGATATTGTCTTGACCGAGGGAATGGTTTTGGCTGTTGAGCCGATGATTAACGCCGGCAGCAGTGCCGTGCGAACGCTCAAGAACGGCTGGACAGTAGTAACAAAGGACGGCAAGTGCTCGGCTCATTTTGAGCATACGATCGCGATAGTAGAAAATGGTTGCCAGGTGCTGACGGCAAAATAATCAGAAGCTGCAAAGTCCAACGTCGGAGGCTTTGAGATTTGTAATTACTGCTTCAGAGATGTTTATGGTTAAGAAGGACGCAATTAGGCTGCAAGCCAAGGTAACCGAAGCTTTGCCAAACGCGATGTTTAGAGTTGAGCTTGAGAACGGCCATAAGGTCTTGACTCATGTTTCAGGCAAGATGCGTATGAATTTTATCCGAATTCTGCCGGGAGACACGGTTACCGTGGAAATGTCACCCTACGATTTGAGTAGAGGCCGAATCATTCTGAGACATTAGCGTCAGAACTGCATCTATGTAAGTTAGGCGAGAAAAATGAAAGTCAGAAGTTCTGTAAAACGTATCTGTGAAAATTGTAAGGTTGTCCGCCGAAGGGGCGTTGTGAAAGTGATCTGTACAAACCCACGACATAAACAACGTCAAGGTTAGCCCACGATGGATCGCAAACGGCAGGTTATAATAAGAGTCTTGCAAAATGGAGATTAGGCACATGTTATTTAAGGAAATACGTTTCTTGATTTCCTTAAATAATCGAGCTAAGTAATTATCTATCAAGTACTTAATGTTTGAAAAGTAAAAACAAGACAACGAATTTTTCCTTTTCAAAGTGTGCCTAATCTCAATTTTGCCAAAGTTCAGTTATAATATGAAATATAAACAGGAGCTAACATGCCGAGAATAGTTGGTGTTGATATTCCCAATGAAAAGACAATATGGATTTCTTTGACCTACATTCCTGGCATAGGAAGATACACCTCCAGACAGGTTTTGAAGGAATCCGGCATTCAGGAAGATACAAAGGCCGGCAAGCTCAGCGAAGACGATCTGAGCCGGATAACTCAGATTATAGACCGCAATTATGTCGTGGGCGGCCAGCTTCGTAGACAGGTTGCGCAGAATATCGCCCGGCTGCGGGACATCAACTGTTACCGGGGCATTCGTCACAGAAAAGGCTTGCCCGTTCGCGGCCAGCACACCCAAAGCAATGCTCGCACCCGCAAAGGCCCACGAAAGACAGTCGCAGGAAAAAAGGGTGTAAAGGAAAAACATGGATGACCAAGCTGCTCGCCCTGGCAATGAGCCTGGTCACGGAGATACGAGAATCGTTATTCATGGTCGGCGATAATTTACACGCAACAAGAGAGAGATAATGGCAAAAGGTACGAAGAAAAAGGTCAGAAAGAACATAGTTCGAGCCATTGTGCACATTAAGGCAACATTCAACAACACGTTGATTACGATTACGGACCTGGACGGTGACGTAATTTGTTCCAGCTCGGCGGGCTGTGTCGGCTTCAAGGGCTCCCGCAAAAGTACGCCGTTCGCGGCCCAGCAGGCGGCACAAAGCTGTGCTAATGCAGCTATGCGTAACGGCGTGCGTGAGGTTGAAATCAGGGTCAAGGGCCCCGGTTCCGGCCGTGAGTCCGCCATCTCATCGCTGCAGCAGGTAGGATTACGCATCACTTCCATAGAAGATGTCACGCCTATACCGCATAATGGCTGCAGAGCACCAAAGCGAAGGCGAGTATAGAATGACGGTCAACCGGAAACTGTTTGGAGAAGAGTAAAAATGGGACGCTACCTCGGGCCATCCTGTAAAATTTGTCGCCGGGAAGGAGTAAAACTGCTTCTGAAGGGCCTCAAGTGCGAAACAGCCAAATGCCAGATCGAGAAGAGACAGCGAAATCTGGCTCCCGGTATGCATGGTTGGCGCAGGGGCAGAGGAAGTGAATACGCTGTTCGGCTGCGGGAAAAGCAGAAAGTCAAGCGATACTATGGTCTGCTGGAGCGACAGTTCATGAGGTGTTTCCATACCGCCCAGCGCACGAAAGGCAATACCGGCGCGACCTTGCTGCAACTGTTGGAAAGACGCTTGGATAACGTGGTATACAAATTGAATTTCGCACCGTCCCGCAAGGCTGCGCGAATGCTGGTCACGCACGGTCACATACATGTTAATGGACGCAAGGTTAGCGTGGGCGATTTTACCATACAAGTTGGCGACAAAATCAGCGTGAAAAATTCCGAAAAAAGCAGCAAAAAAGTAAAACAGCACTTGGAGAGTAACCCAAACTTTACGACGCAGAGCTGGTTACAACTGGATCGTGAAAAGCTGGAAGCTACCGTTGTGGCGCTACCCAGCCGAGATGACGTCCAGATTCCGGTTCAGGAACAGTTGGTCATAGAGTTGTGCTCGAGATAGCTGTGCGGCGGTGTGGTATAAAAATGCTAAAAGGGCAGAAAAAGGCGATAATTCGAAAACAAGCCAAGAGAGAGTCTGCGTGGGGCCCGACATTTTTGTATTTAGGTTTTGATCGGAGGCCGGTATGCGAATAACATGGCGTGGTATAGAACTGCCCGCCCGCGTTGAACGGGATAACCAGATATCAACCGACAAATACGGCCGATTTTTTATCGAGCCGTTTGAGCGAGGCTTCGGCACCACCATCGGCAACAGCCTGCGACGTGTGCTGCTTTCCTCCTTGCAGGGCAGCGCCGTAACGTCAATCAAAATAGCAGGCGTTGACCACGAGTTTACTTCGATACACGGAGTAATGGAAGATACCACCGATATCGTTTTGAATGTCAAAAGCCTTGTCATTCGGCTTCAGAACGGCGGCCCCAAGACGATGAAGGTCTCGACAAACAAAGCCGGCGTCGTAAAGGCTGCCGACATAGTCGCCGACCCTGCCATAGAAGTTATAAATAAAGACCTTGTCTTAGCCACGCTGACTGAAGACGTTAAGTTTGAAATGGAAATGGTGGTCGAAAACGGCCGTGGTTATGTCCCTGCCTCTGAACGAATTGCCAGCCTGGACAGATTCGACCAGGAAATCGGCAGAATACTGCTTGACGCCGTTTACTCGCCGGTCACCAGGGTTCGCTATATAACTGAAAATACGCGGGTCGGCCAGCGAACCAACTACGATAGACTGATCTTGGAAATCTGGACAAACGGAACAATCACGCCTGAAATGGCCCTTGTAGAGGCTGCTAAGATATTGCGCAAACACATCAATCCGTTCGTGCAGTATTTCGAGATAGGAGAGCAAACTGTCGCCAGCCAGATTGCCGAGAAGGCGCTGGAAGAAGAGGCGCATGACGAAGAACTGGAAAGAAAACTAAGTATGCCCGTTCAGGAATTAGAGCTGTCGGTCAGAGCGAGCAACTGCCTTGAATCAGCAAAAATCGAAACTGTTCGTGAGCTGGTTCAAAAGACGGACGCCGACCTGCTCGCGCTTCGCAGCTTAGGCAAAACAAGTTTACGAGAAATCAAAAGAAAACTTGCCGACATAGGTTTATCTCTGGGGATGAGCGTGCCGGCAGAAAGTAGCCAATAGACTAGGAAACTAAGCCTATGCGTCACAGATTGGCAGGACGTAACTTAAGCAGAACCAGCAGCCACCGAAAAGCTTTGCGGCGAAACATAGTCTGCTCGCTGATTGAGCATGAAACGATCTCCACAACCATCGAAAAGGCTAAAGAGGTCAAGGCCTTTGCCGAAAAGCTGATTACACTGGCCAGGAAAGGCACCCTTTCGGCCAGAAGGCGGGCCATCGCCCTGCTGGGCAATCGCGACATCATAAAATATGAAGATAACGAGGCGGTCAAGAAAGGCACCATAATTGGAAAGCTGTTTAGCGAGCTTGGTCCCCGATACCTTGATAGGCCCGGCGGGTATACGAGGATCATCCATCTGGCATTGAGAAGGTTAGGCGACAACGGCCAGCTCGTGCTGCTACAACTGTTGGGCCCAGATGAGAAGCCCAAGAAAGAAACTAAGGGTGCTGCAAAAAAACGCGCACGTAAGAAAGAAAAAAAGGCTGCCCATGCCGAAGAAACGGCTCAGGCCAAAGAGGTTAAACCAGCCGAGCAGGCCACTCAGTCCGCAGCCGAGAGTAAACCCGATAAGTAAGCTGGCGAGTCCAATCGACAAAAAACAATGAGCGTGAAGGACTGCGTTTTCTGTAAAATGGTAGCCGGAGGGATTCCGGTTACAAAGGTTTTTGAAGACGATGTTGTCCTTGCTTTTCTGGATATCGGCCCGGTAAGTGACGGTCACACACTGGTAGTTCCGAAGCAGCACTTTGAAAAGCTGCACGAGTGTCCTGCGGAGCTTTTGGGCCAGATTGGCTTACGCCTCGGCAAGATCGCCGGGGCAGTAGTTGCGGCGATGAATTGCGACGGCTATAATGTGCTCTGCAATAATGGTAGAGCGGCCGGCCAGGTTGTTGAGCATTTGCATCTTCACATAATTCCGCGCAAACTGGGCGACGGTGTCTTTGACCGTTGGCCTGCCTATAAGTATAGGCAAGGATTGATCGAGACAATTGCTGCCAAGATTCGCAAAAAATTGTAATCTTGAGCCGGCAGCCTTGATAAAAAGTAGTTTTTGGCTATATTATGGTTTAGTAGATTGATGATCGCGGGGTAGAGCAGCCTGGTAGCTCGTCGGGCCCATAACCCGGAGGTCGCAGGTTCGAATCCTGCCCCCGCTATTTGGCAAAATCCTTTTCACTCAAGCTATCTGCGCTGGTCTCCGGCTGGCGCTGGCAGCCATCGTAGTTTGCTCAGCGCGCGGGGCCGTGCGGGTCTTGCCCCTCGGCTGTCACACGCCGGGCAGCCAGGGCGTGCTCGTGCGCACTTATGTGGGGCCAGTCATTATCACAGGCGACGTCGTATATAAGTACGAGAACATAGAGAAGAATCGGCCGACCCGTAGTCCTGACGAGCGCCCGTGCCGGCAGGCTATGACGCGGATTAGGACCTTGGCGGACATCATCCTGCCCGCTCACGACCCAGCTACTCTCCATCGCTGGCCGGACGGCATCATCGGCACCCGCTGAAGAGTTCGCGTTCTTAACTGTCATCAGCCTGGAGCATCGCACGGTAGTAGTAAAGGCCGGTTTCGATATCGAATTGCCGGTCGGTGAACATTAACCACAGATTTCGCAGATTAGCACAGATTTGCTTTTAACAGTGTTAATCCGTGTAAATCCGTGTCTGTATTCTCCTTAATGATAAACGCCGTCATAGAGGTACGTGGTGGCGTAGCCATCGATGGTCTTTTTGATGCGCCGGCCGGACGGGTCGTATTTGTAGCTGATGCCGTCCCAGTTTGCCGGATCCTGGGCCCCTTATCTCCGTGTGTCAAAACCTATTGTATCACCTTTTCGCCGGTTCGCCTATTCTGGTTTGGATCATTGGATAGGTCTTCATAAATTCCTTTTTCCCTTAGTTCTCTCAGACGGTTTTCCTCCAATTTCCGCTGCCATTCTTCCCATGTTCGGCCTCCTTTTTGCCCAATTCCTGTTCCTCTGATCTCGTGGTCAATGAAATATGATTCGCCTTGCTCTTCGTTATACAACAATAGGTGCACACCATAGTAACCTATCTCCTCCTTTTCCAGCATGTAGGCCTTGAAACTCTTCCAGTCTCCCAACCTGAACCACCGGGGCGGACATTTCGACCACCAAGTTTCACGTAAGTCAAGACCACGTGTTTTTGAGAAAGAGCCCCGTGCATTACTCCATCTATCTCCATAATCGAGTGTTCCATTATTATACTTAACGTATGATATTTCCTTGAATTCTCTTGAGCCGAGAATCAGAGCCAGGTCCGCCTTGCTAACGTTGAAGCGCAGCACATAGGTATGGTTTTTGAACAAGATGGAGACAGATCGACTTACCCTAATGTTCCTGACGGAGACAGGGATAGGATTCAGCACAACCTTTTGGAACAATACGGACGGCAATAGTTTCACTATAAGAACGCCCACTACGGTTATGCAGATCACCACCGAGACCAGCAAAAGCAAGGTGTAGTATTTTGATTTGCGCATCGGTTACCTCCAACAACATTGGAACTTACCATGGATTGCGTTAACCACGCTCAATGTGAGTCCCTTCTGTTATCATCACAAAGGCACATTCCAAAAAGCACCTTGGTAAGTTACAATGTGAGCCCAATCTATTATCATGGGAAAGGGAGTGCAATCATCGAAGTCTAACCACCCACGCTTGCTATCAGATATCCTGTTAAAAGGGTCAAGCACATCGGCAAATGGGTCATACACAGTGTAAGAGAATTGCACCGAATATGATCCATCCTTATATACTGTTCCTCTCCCTTCCATGTTCAGCGTGCCTCCCCCGAGTACGAAGAGATCCTTGATGTACTGAAGTCTCGCGAAATTGTACTCGAGTTGCTTTTGAATGGTGAAGTATACGTAGGGGACTCCCTCGGGAAAACTCTTTTTCGTCTTACTAATAAAGTCCTTCACGTAATTCTCGAACTCTGACACCTTGGGAGCTATTTCTTTACTCGTTTTGAACTTTTCCAGTAGCCCTATGGAGTAAAAGTCGACAGTCCCACCCTTACCGTACTTGTAGAACCAGAAGAAATTTTCTAGTGTCCAAGGCACCCCGATCTGTGGTGCCTCTAAAGTTGGAATGGTAATCCAAACAAATCCGGGACGTACAAGAACAGGGATGTGAAAACCCTCAGGAAAATATACGTGTGGCCATATAATTTCCGAGTCTCCGCTGGTCGGACATGTTACCTTTATCCAACCAGAAGGGTCTAAAAATCGCAGCGGGTTGTTCTTACAATACACGTACCAGTTCATCCCATCGCCGTATCCGATCGGGTCGGTCTGGAGGAATCGGCCAATGTAGGGATTATAGTACCGGGCACGGTAGTAGTAAAGGCCGGTTTCGATGTCGAATTGCCGGCCGGTGAATGTCAACCACAGATTTCGCAGATTGGCACAGATTTGCTTTTAACAGTGTTAACCCGCGTGAATCCGTGTCAAAAAGGGATAGAAACCACAGATTTTGCAGATCAGCACAGATTTGCTTTTTACCAGTGTGAATCTGTGTAAATCCGTGTCTGTATTCTCCTTAATGATAAACGCCGTCATAGAGGTACGTGGTGGCGTAGCCACCAGGCTTCTTGTACGCGGTGGTAGTTACGCCTTCGACCTTCTTCTTGATGCGCCTGCCGGACGGGTGTACAGCGTTGACCGTCCCGTTGCAGTCGTCCCATCATTTGGTTTGTCTGGTTTTGTTCAGCAACTCCCTCAGTGTGCGCACACTTTCATCCGAACCAAAAAAGAGGTCATCGGGAAACTCGTAATACTGGACGATCCCGTTCAGAATCTCCCTGCCCAGATAGCAGTTCAGCCACATCCCCGCCAGGTATTGCAGCCGGAGGTTCCGGTCGGTATTGATTTGGGCGTTCCTCATCCATTCCTGCAACCGACTCGCCTGGCCTGCGTAAGTTGCCAGTAGGTCAATCGCCGAGTGGAATCCCACATCCTCAAGCGACTGCGCCACGGAACCGTTGCCGGTGCTATCCAGTCGCCGCTGCAATTGGTCGACGTTAATCCGCCCAGAGCCGGGGCTGGACGGGTTCGCCGGTTCAGCCTGGCCGAACAGGACCGCGTCATATCCTTCGCCGTCGACATCATTGCTCCAGATGATCCCATTGGGGAAAACCTTAAAAAAGGTGGCGATAAAGCTCTTGGCCGTTTCCGGATTGCTCTCGTACAGGGGCATCCACAACGTCATGATTCCGCCCGGCTTGAGGTGCGCCTTGCACATTCTGTAATACTCCTGCGTGTTGAGTGCCGCACAGCCCTTGACCCACGGATCAATCGGGTCGGAGGTGATGATGTCGAATTTCTCCGATGTTGTGCGGATGAAATGCCGCCCGTCATCGCAGATCACTTCTGTGCGCGGGTCGTTCACCACGCCGTAGTTCTCCTTGCTGAATTTTGGAGCCACATATTTCGGAACGAGCGGCTCAATGTCACAGATGACGATGCGCTGAATACTGGGGTACAGCACAAATGTGCCGGCTGTCACCCCCGCTCCACAGGCTACCACCAGCACCGACTGGGGATTCTCACAGGTCAGCCCCGCAAGATGTCCCAGCATCCGCTGCAGCCGCATGTCCTGTGGATCGTTCGAGGCCTGCACCTTGCCGGCACCGTGAAAACTCCGCACGCCCTTGGTTGACTCGGTCACGGCGATCGAGACGTTTATCCCTTCGCGGGCATAAGTGCAAAAGATGTCCGGCCGGCTGTCCCCGGAGGGAACGTCTTCTTCTTCGGTGATACCGGGAGATAGGCGGTCGGCCCACGTTGCCGTATAGCGTCCGTATGCAATCAATCCCCATGGGACGCTCGGCACGCTCCAGATCAGCAGGGCCGCCAGCACCGGCACGATGGCCAATCCGGCTAAGGCTGAGCATCCGGCGATTCCCCACCGACTGGTCTTGCTGCCGGAGAAACGCCCTGTCCACCACGCCCGAACCAGCGACCCCAGGATTAGTAGCGCACTGGCAGCCGACAGCCCAATCATCAATTGCTGACTAACCCGCGTGCCCAGCCAGGGGATCAAGACCATACTAAAGGCCAGCGAGCCGATGATCGCGCCGACCGTGTTGGCCGCATACACGCTGCCAACCAGCCGTCCCATATCCTGTCCCTTCGACGCCGCCGACGCCATCGCCAGAGGAAAGCTTGCCCCCCATAGAATCGCCCCCGGCAGAACCGCCCAAACGCAACGCATCAAATCAAGCTGAAAGTTGAGCCAGGGGCTCGTGGACAGTGTCGGATTTACCGGCCAATAGGGCAGCGATTCGGCAAGCATGTACGCCGCCCAGGCAATCGCCCCCATCAGCAGCAGTTGACAACCGCCCAACGCCGCCCGCGGTCGTGGACTCTGGCGTGAAATTACTGAGCCAATGCTGCTGCCGATGCCCAGCCCCACCAGAAACACCGCCAGAATAATGGAGAACGTATAAACCGTTCCCCCCAGCAGCAGCGAGAGGATCCGTGTCCAAATGACTTCCGCTGCCAGTGCGCACAGCCCGGATAGTCCGATCACCAGGTACACCATCCCTGCCCCAGGTGCCCGGACAGCGAGTTGCTGTGTTGGGCTGACCTGCGGCGCCTGATAGGACGTCCGGCTGGCCAAAAGCAGGCCGATCACGGCCACGGTGAAGTTAAGTGTCGCCGCGACATAGGTGGCGATGACCATGTCGTGGACTCTCAAGAGGTAGAATCCCGCCAAGAGACAGCCGAAGGTCGCCCCGGCGATATTGCCGCCGTAGAAGAATCCCAGCCAGGAGATGCCTTGCGGCGTGGCCTCCACCCAGCGGGCAATCGCCGGCAGTGTGGCGCCCATTAGCAGAGTGGGCAGCAGCAAACACATCGCGCAGACCGCCCCGCGCATTATGATGCTTGCCAGGCCGTGTCCGACATGCGTCGCATACAGTTGATCAACGTATGGCATCCCATAGAGCACAGCGATGCCGATGATCCCGACGCCCAGCTCCATAAGGGCATACACGCGCAAAGGATGCCGCCTGGGTGAGATGATCCGCGGAAAGGCAAGGCTGCCCAGGCACATTCCGCCCATGAATGTCCCCAGCAGCACGCCCAGCGACACGGCGGATGAGCCGATGACCAGTTGGAGCAACTGGAACCAGACGATCTCATAGATCAGGGCCGAGCATCCGCTGCCGACGAACAACACCAGCAGCACAGCAAGGAACCGGCGTGATGCCGGCAGACTATTCGATAGGCTCAGATTGTATTCGGTCATAGAATCACAGCGACTCCACAAGATTGAGCAGACTCTAACACAAACCAGCTACTGTTTTCAAGCCTCGCCCGCAAAAAAATCCACGCTGACTTAAACGGATGCGGCCACGAAGTATATCACCGTCAATTCGCTAGCCTGGACTTCAAGCAGAAATAAAAGCACAAGAGCAAAGACGATAGGGGACAAGGCATAAGGCAAGACCGACAACCGGCCAGTGATAAGGAACTCATAGGCGCTCGGATATCTGAGTCATTCGTGACTGTCCCTAATTTTAATGGAAAATGCGATTGACATAATAACAGGCTCTTATTATATTCACAGAAGTCCAGGGTCTGAGAGTGGTGGCAGGATATAGCCCCTTACTACAGAAATTATGGGATACAGGATACGGAGGTTATATGACCGCGCTGCCGGATTACGACAATCCACCTGTAAGCGAGGTTGTATTCGGAATTCAATTCAACAAACTTGAGAACCTTAAGGCTCCTCACACCGGCATCTTATGGGAAAAACTGGGAAGGAAGGAGTATCCCGAATGTAAAGAAATGCCACCCTTAGCCCATACAATAGAGTCTTTCGATGAGATTGCCCCTCAGCTACCGTCTGTAACAATTGAGGAATTCAACCATCCACCTTTGCCTCGTCTATTCTTCATAAGCGAAATCAAAAATCACCTAATTCAGGTACAGGAAGATCGATTGCTCCAGAATTGGAGAAAACTTCAAGCTGAAGATGAGTATCCGAGATATGTTAAATTGTTTCCAAAGTTTATAGGGTCTTGGCAACTTTTTAACTCCTTTGCCGATGAATTGAATTTAGGGCCAATACAACCAAATCAATATGAGTTAACTTACGTTAATCACATACCACGTGGCAGAGGATGGAGAAATCTGTCCGAAATACATAACGTATTCCGGGACCTGCAATCTGAACCAGATAGACGCTTTCTTCCTGAACCGGAGAATATATCTTGGCGTAAAACTTATAGGTTGCCAAACGATAGTGGAAGGTTACACGTTTCATTAAGACTTGCTATTAGCCGCGAATCAAAAGATCAGGTAATGATACTTGACTTGACAGCGCGAGGTTTTGCTACAAAAAAAATGGATGCCTGGTTTGACATGGCGCACGAGTGGATCGTGAAAGGTTTTACCGACCTTACTAGTAAATCCATTCAAGAGTCTGTTTGGAAGAGAAAATAATGCCCCAATCATTGGCAAATACGAACAATTTCAGCTTTACCGATGATCACCTAGGCCCAACAAGCGGAGTTTTACTCGGTGACTTACATGAGTTAGAATCCGGTTCTATCTCGACCTTGTGGTTTTGGGATATTACGAGATCGTTTCCTCTTTTGGGAGAAAATGTTACCGCCTTTGAAGATGCTGATTTGATAGAGCCGGATATCGTAGATGACAGAGTTTTGAGAGAACCGAGAACGATTTCCGAAACTTTGTTCTTCTGGGAAAAAGCTAATCGCCCGTTTACTTATATAGTCATGTCAACTCGTATAGCACCGTATGTTTCAATAGACGACCGTTTCGGAGCAACACCTCCCAAATCTCGCTTTTTCCCTGACTTCTTTAATATACAAAAATTTGTGGATTACATCGTCAGACGACCTCATCTATCTGCCTTGGCGCAACGAGGGATCTCCAAAGCAACAAAAGACATTCACATCGAAATTCACCCCGAAGTCGTTCGCGAGGCCGAAGAAAAAACTCTGACAGATGATTTAGAAGCTGGTATTAACGTTGCTCAGGAAAGTTATTCCACACTCAAGAAAATTGAGGTGAACATAGAACATGACCCGGAAATAGTTGAGAGAAAGACAATCCGCTTCACTCTCGTTGTGTCGGGTGAGCCTGACACTGTTTTAGAAGATGAAGCTTTATTCAAAAAGGCCCTTCTCCGCGGTATTTCCCCTCGTGCTCGTGAACTAATTACAGTTACCTACAGTTGGGAAAAACAATAAGTGAGTATGGACCCAAAAGCTTTTCTGGAATTGGCGGAGCAACTTTCAAGGAATACCACGAATGAGGCATCACTTAGGAGTTGTGTAAGCCGTAGTTATTACGCGCTTTTTAATTTCATGGCTCAATTTATCTGTGATAATGTAGGACCACTATCCCAAACTGCTAAAGATCATGAGAAGGTATATTGTTACTTTAACAACTGCGGCGTTGACGATGTACAGATAATAGCGAGTAGTCTCAATGATCTGCGCGACGAAAGAAATGATTCAGATTATAAGCTTCACTTAGATAAGTTTAGGGATCAATACACGGTGTGTATACTGTTCAAGAAAGCGAGCATCGCTTTCAACTCCTTTGAAAGCATTGTACGAAGTAGTGAGCGACGCAAACACATAATCAGCGGAATACGCAGTTATAAACAAGCAACCAGTTCTTAGTCTATTGCCGAATCATGCTTTCCTCCCTCCAGATGGGCGGAAAACGTCACGGCCCGCCAACCCCGCTCCGGACTAAAAGTGAGAATAGCATGCGGCCCCCATCGACCACGTCGTCCGAGAGCCATCCTGAAGGTGCGCTGGAGGTTACCACTCGTTGAGGCCAACAGACGAGTCGCGAGCGACGATTTTACGCGGTTTTGTGGTCCAGGAATCCTTCGAGTTTGCGGGCACGAACCGGATGCTGCAACTTCCGTATCGCTTTGGCCTCGACCTGCCGAACACGCTCACGCGTGACCTTGAAGATTCTGCCAACTTCCTCCAGCGTATAGGTGTAGCCATCGCCGATGCCATAGCGCAGCTTAATGATTTCGCGCTCACGATAGGAAAGCGTTTTTAGAACTAGGTCTATCCTTTCCTTGAGCATCTCCTGCGTAGCTGAGGCGACCGGCGAATCAACTTGGTCGTCTTCAATGAAATCGCCGAAATAACTGTCTTCGCTTTCGCCGATGGGCCTATCCAGACTGATCGGATGCTTGGAAATATTGAGCACCCTGCGGGTTTCCTCAACGGTCATTTCAGCTTCGACGGCGATTTCTTCAACGGTAGCCTCTCTGCCCAGCTCCTGATGCAGGATTTTGCCGGCGGCTCGAAGCCGACTCATCGTCTCTATCATGTGCACGGGAATGCGAATAGTCCTGGCATGGTCGGCGATGGCACGAGTGATCGCCTGGCGAATCCACCAGGTTGCGTAGGTGCTGAATTTGTAGCCCCTGAGGTACTCATATTTATCCACGGCCCGCATCAGGCCGGTATTGCCTTCCTGAATCAAGTCCAAAAAACTCAGTCCCCGGTTGCGATATTTCTTGGCGATAGAGACAACCAGCCGGAGGTTGGCACTGGAGAGAGTCCGCTTTGCGTTTTCGTACTGGGCAAAGACTCGGTCTATCACCCGCAGTCTTTTCTCCAGCAGTTTTGGGATTTCCACCACTAGTTCCTGCAGGCCGGATAATTCTTGCTTGGCGGCCTCGATGTCTTCCGAAGTCATCTGGTTGTTGACGCCGGACGTGATGGTCTCTTCCAGTTGTCGCATCTTCTGGCAGATGCCGTGCAGCTTATTTCGCATCGCCTGGATTCGGCTGGTGCGCAGGCTGAGCTCTTCGAGCAGCGTGGCGATTTTACGCCGGTTTCGATGTATTCGCTTTAGGTACGGCTTGGCAGCGGAGGTGTCCTGGGTCTCGATTGACTTCTTAAAAAGGCTCTGATTGATTTTGAGCAGCTTGTTTATGGTTGTGACATTCTCGGGCAATCGCTTCCTGATAACATTTTTTGTAAGGTACTGTGTGGTCCCAGTCTTGACCGTTCGGTCAAACGACATGGTGCCGCCGTGTACTTGCTGCAGCAGATCGATCGCATTTCGGGCGCAGTAGTCACATTGCAGCATCTTTCTGCGAAAAGCCATCCGAGTTATCTCGATTTTTCTAGCCAGCGAGATTTCGTCTTCTCTGGTCAGCAGCGGTATTTGGCCCATTTGCGTTAGATACATGCGGATCGGGTCGTCGATGCGGCGTGAGATCTCGCCCTCGATCAGCTCTTTCTCGAGCAGTTCGTCCTCCTGAATCTGGTCTTCTACAGCACCTGCTTCCTCTTCCAAAGGCTCTCGCGGCTCTTCAAACTCCTCCTCTGTCTTGCCGATTTCTGGAGATGCCACATCCTCTTTGTCGACTAAGCTAATCCCCATTTCATCCAACGTCGCCAGCAGCCCATCCAGACGACTCGGACTAATAGCCTCATCAGGCAATTCTTTGTTCATTTCCTCGTAGGTGAGGAATCCTTTTTTCTCGCCCTTTTCGATAAGGCTTTTTATCCGCTGCTCAGCGTTTTCGCTGGCGGCGCCGGCAGAACCTCCGCTGGGCTGTACCTCTTCAGAAGCCTTTACCTTGTCTGTATTGTCCATTTCTTTTGCCACTACCGGCACCTCTTCATTCTCTTGAGCAAACGTACTCGCATCCCCTTGCAACTATCAGCTTTACGCTATTTTACGGTTACTATCGGCAATTGTTCACTCGACCATTCCCAGGTTGTGTCGGTTTTGCTTGCCCGTATGTTTATGAACACGCCGCAGAAAGTCAGTTTGGTCCTGGGCTGTTTTTACCCCGCCCCTTTCTCTCTGAGCCTCATATCGCCCAAGCACATCCAGAGCACCTGCCAGGCGACTCTGGAAATTGCCCTTCTGCTGCCCAGCGTCCGCTAACTCAGCGATACATTTACCCAGCTCAACCGATTCAGCCTTTGCCAGGACTGTGTTCAGAGGGGCGTCAATATCGGCGCTTAGCGTCTCAAACAGTATCTCCGCCGTCTGCCTCAATATCGGCACATCGAAGCTCTCTGCCGTAGCTTTCTGCTTTACAGCCTCAAACAGTTTTGGCTCATTCAGCAAGACCTCAAGAACCTCGCGTTGCGCCACGGCAGAAAGCCCCTGGCCGAAATCTACGGGCGGCTCTTTGGGTTTATCTTGGCTGTTTCTTTGGGCTTTGGCTAGCCTGCCGACCCTTTTCCGCAGCTCCGCGTTTATCTCTTTGCTACCCAGGCCGATAATCCCGGAGAGCCGATTCACCAGCAGCCCCGTGTCTATGGTGGACAAATTGCCCGCCCATAGGCCGATAGCTATCGCCTGCAGAAACTCCTCGACCGCCAACTTTCTGCCGACAAGAGTATCATCGCTGCCGAAACTGCCGACCAGCCGATTCCACTTGAATTCCAAAACGTCGACCGCTTCAGCCACCAAGTTCTGGAATGCCTCTTTTCCCGCAGCCAACAGATAGTCGCATGGGTCTTTTCCCTGCGGCACCGAGGCCAGCTTGATATCTATATGCTGCGACAGACAAACATCCAGCGCCCTGTTGGCTGCTTCGATGCCCGCAACGTCGCTGTCGAAGATAAGGACCACTTTCTTGGCGTATCGGCGTAAGATTCGCCCGTGCCCATCGGTGAAACTGGTCCCTAAAGTAGCAACGACATTGCTGCATCCGAACTGGTGTGCCATTATGCAGTCGGTGTAACCCTCAACCACAACCGCCACGCCCGTTGATACAATCTCGTGCCGGGCCTGCTCCAGGCCGTAAAGGCAATTGCTCTTATCAAATAAAGGCGTGGCCGGCGAATTTATGTATTTAGCGCCTTCGCCCTGCAGAACCCGACCGCCGAAGCCGATCACCCTGCCCGTAACATCGGTAATCGTGAACATTAGGCGATTTACAAACTTATCCTGATTCTGCGCGGTGACTAACCCGGCTTGTTCCAGCAGTTTGGCCGGAATATTCCTGGCCTTTGCGGCTCTGAATAAATCATCTTGCGAAGCAACAGCTAAGCCTATCTGCCATTTTCTGGCACTTTCGGCACTTATCTGCCTTTGAGCGATGTAATCTTGAGCGGCTTTACCTTTGTTTTGGTCGGCCAGATTCCGCTGGAAGTATTTCGCCGCCCAGGCATTGACCTTGCCAAGCATATTCGGATCGACGTCTGTTGATTCCTGGCCGGCGCTTTTGACAGATTTGGCAGGCTTCAATTTTATGCCTGCGCGGTCGGCTAATCGTTGCACAGCCTGCGGGAAGGTCAGATTTTCCCGCATCTGGATGAAGGTAAAGATTCCGCCGCCAGCCCCGCAGGAAAAACACTTAAATATCTGCTTGGCTGGATTGACATTCAGACTCGGGCGATGATCATCGTGAAACGGGCACAGTCCGACCATCTCTCTGCCTTTTCTTTTCAGGCTGACGTGCTCGCCTATTATGTCAACGATGTCGCTCGCCTGCTGAACCTGATTTATTATTGCCTGGTCGAATGCTCCGGATATTGCCACTTGCCCTATGGTCTCCTTTTCACATCCAGCGTTTAGATTTCTCTGCCGCCCCTAATATTTCTACCGCGCAACACGGCTTCGAGTTCGTTTTTTACCCACCTCGATCTGCGGGCTGCTGACGAGATTACCACATAAATATGGCCCAACAACCGGGAAAGTCAAGTCGCCGCAAAAAACCTTGCTTTTGGCACCATTAGGGGCGATTGTCGCCATTTTGGACACCTGGTGAAATAAGACGCATCTCGATGCCAGAGAAAGTAGTATGCACAGCATACCCTACATGCTACAAGCTGTCATCTCTGAAAGCGTGCCAGATATACGCGACGGTAATTCGGCATAACGTCAGTCCACCCTCGTGCCGTTCATAAAAGTGGTATGCACAGCATACCCTACGTCTCGATGCCAGATGACTCGGCCTGTCATTCCCGCGCCGGCGGGAATCCAATTATGTAGGGTATGCTGTGCATACCTTCGGTGGGACATGCTGGGCATACCTTCTGTAGGGTATGCTCCGCATACCGAAATATTCACGCTCCAAATTATCATTCTCCGACACTGCTTTGAATATCGCGGAAATCTGGTTTTTGTACGCCCTGTTTTTCGCAATCACACAGCCAATCGATTTTGTAATATCCGTCTTTCACCCATCTGGGAAAACTTGAATACGGCCACAGATGCGGGCAGGCTACCAGGTTATGTTTGACCGGATTATAATGGATGTAGTTGACGTGCTTGATGAAGTCATCTTCGCTTTTTATGGTATGCTCCCAGAACCGTCTCTGCCAGACGCCTTTCTCGCGCAATTTTTCGCGATAAGCAGGAATAGCACTTCCGCCGCCACCTGCCATCAGCCAGGACCGAGTGAATCCTTTCTTTATGCACGCCCAGCGGGGGGAGTAGTCTGCATCGTCCTGCGGTAGTCTCCATATACAATGCAAATGGTCGGGCATAAGTACCAGAGCCAAGACATCGAAAGGCCTGTCTGCTTGCACCTGGCGGATCGATTGACGCAGGAGCGAGCGGGCCTGGGCATCCTGAAAGATCTTTAGACGATTATTTGTGACAAGCGTAAAGAAGAACGTCCCGCCCGGCTGATATACGCGACGATAATTCGGCATAACGTCAGTCCACGGAAATGGTATGCCCAGCATACCCTACACGCCACAGGAATCCGGCATAGCGTCAATTTATAACAATGGTATGCTACATCCTACCATCGTCAAGCCTATGTAGGGTATGCTCCGCATACCTTCAGGTCTATTCACCTATGAATGACCCATCCTGGGCTATGATGAAATCATCTGTAAGTGGAAAAAAGAAAGCCCTCCAGCCAACATCATCAATTTCGCCGATGACCCTTAGATTGCCGCCCTTCTTACTGTCCCACACCGCGTGGAACTCAAGTTGATACACTACTCCGGAACTTCCCGTGACCTCCATTGTATCTTGCGTATTAAGCAGGTACAGCAAGTCAGCGTATGACCGATTTCTGTAGAGCTCCAACTCTTTCGCCAAAATATCTTTCGCTTCTTTTTTATCCATGTCTCATAGAAACGGTATGCACAGCATACCCTACACCTACTCGTTTCGATTCCGCGACAAATTTTGCCCGTCGGCGTTCCGGCGACGGCTAAACAGAAATAATTATTGTCAGGATTGTCGAGAGAAGCAAGGAAAAATCACGTAGGGTATGCTCCGCATACCTTCAGGTCTATCTATCAAAATTCAATACTGCAAATTCTCCATGATATTTCTTGGCTGCGCAGTCGTAGGCTTTTGCAGCGTCGATTTCATTCTCGAATGAGCCAAGATATATCCTTTTGCCGCTAACCCGTATGCGAACCCTCCATCGCTTCATATCCGCTGACCAATCAACGCCCTTATATTTTGACCGGCTGGGCCTTTTGAATTTGCGTCTGTGCCAGACACTTTGCACCCCGCTGACTGGGCGAAGATTGGCCTTTCGATTATCCAGGCCATTGTGGTTTATGTGGTCGCAATACATCCCGGCCGGCACGTCAATAACCAGGTTGTGCATCTGCAGATTTCTTCGCGGCTCTCTTTTGCCGTTGGTGAGCGAGTGAACAGCGTAAAAAGTACGGTCGCTCTGCTGGGCGTGCCATTTATATTTTCGCAGACGGTCGTAATCCTCCGGATCAACGATGGCGAATTTGCCCAGCGTTAGCGGAATCCGGCGGAACGGATAGCCGTAGCGGATCCGCCGATAGAAAAGCACCATTGCCAGCGAAGGCTTTTCCAGCCATTTCGGGATGTCGAAGCGGACTTCGATGATGCAAGCCCCCGTCTAAAAGGAACAGGCAACAATCCGTTATGCGAAGGCTCACAAGCGGCCTTCCATAATTGGCTGGATGTGCGCATTTGATGCGAAAATTCGGGGAAAAACAAACCGAGTCAGAAGCGTAAATACCTGGCCAGACAGGAGTAAAAAAAATTTTGAATTTTTCGATTTTTGGTTTGCGCTATCAGCGCTTTTGGTTGAAAAACCACGGGTTACGCAGCGTGTATTTGATTATGGCCTGGGTGGCGTGCCCTACCCGCGTTGGCTATCGCCTCAGAGCGGCTTTTGGCTCAACTTCTGCCCATTGTAGGCCGCCTATTACTGCCTGGGCGATATTACTGAGGTGGTCGCCGATCTTCTCAACGTTGTCAACCAAATCGATAAATATCAGGCCCGTCTCAGCCGAGCAAAGGCCATCGGTCATGCGTTGAACGTGGCTGCGGCGAAAAACAATCTGCATTTTGTTCAGATTGTCCTCGTTGACCAGAGCCAATCGGGCGGCGGCGGTATCGTTATTCTCCAGGGCTGTTATGATATAACCGAACATCTGGGACGCCTCTTTTTTTAGCTGCTCGGCCTCGACAAGAGCTGAGTTGCTAAAGGAAAGTTTTTGGTCGATCTTTCGTTGAGCAATTTCGACTATGTTGACGGCGTGGTCGCTGATACGCTCGAGGTCGTTGACCGCGTGCAAAAGAACCGGCAATTCGATAGATACCTCTTCGGATAGCACCCTGCTTGATAACGCCGACAGATAAGATGTGATTTCAAACTGTAGTGAATCTACAACATCTTCTATTTCGCTGACCGAGCCAAGCTTCTTTCTGTCGTCCTCTATTATCCCCTCGATTGACTGACTGAAGGCCCTGTTTGCGGTCTTTGCCATGTGGACAATTTCGCGTTTGGCCTGCGCCAGCGCTATTTCGGGCGTATTGAGAAGATGCTTCTCGAGCACCACCGGCGCCATCGCCACCTCACTAGGTCTTTTTGGCACTAACTTAATCGCCAGTTTTTCCAGCAAGCCCGACATCGGCAAGAATATGCCGGAGTTAGCGACGTTAAACATCGTGTGACCAAGGGCAATTTCTGATGCAATAGTAGTGGGTCCAAGCTCCCAGGGAGAAATCATCGCAATAAAAGCACGATACCAGCCGAGAGAAACGAATGGGTAAGCGATGGCGGAGCCAAGGACATTGAACATCGTGTGTGCCCAGGCGGCGCGCCTGGCATTTCGATTTGCCTGCAAAGCCGCAAGCTGGGCGGTGATTGTGGTGCCGATATTGGCCCCTAAAACAAACGGCATCGCAACGTTAAACGCCGCTTCCCAATTACTGCCGAAAGCACCATTCATTGCCAGTAGCTGCACAATAGCAATGGATGCGGAGCTGCTCTGAATAAGCATTGTTATCACCATCCCAGCCAGAAGAGCCAGCAGCGGCTTATTGCCGAGAGAAACAAGAAGCTGCTGAACCTGCGGGCTCTTCTCCAATGGGCGGAATGTGTCTTTCATAATGCCAATGGCGAGAAACAGGATGCCAAATCCCAGTATTATTTGGCCAAGGCTCTTTGTCCTTCGCGATCTGCCCCCCATGTGCAGGAGGAATCCTAAGCCGATGGCCGGCATCGCGTACATTGAAATATCAAGAAACTTGAGGCCCGATACAGACACCAGCCAGGCTGTTGCGGTTGTCCCTACGTTGGCTCCGATGATGACGCCTATCGCCTGTTTGAGTGTAAGCAACCCGGCATTGACAAGGCCCACAACCATCACGGTTGTGGCGGAACTCGACTGAATCAACGATGTAACACCTGCGCCGACAAGAAAGGCGGTGAGCCTTGTTTTGGTCATCGATTCAAGGATGTTCTTGAGCTTTGGCCCGGCGGCTTTTCTTAGTCCTTCCGACATCAACACCATGCCGAATAGGAAGAGGCCCAACCCCCCGATCACGCCGAAGACCATTTCTCTGATCATATTGATTCTTTATGCAGCCTCAAAGAGCCGAAAATTTTCACAGAGCGGTTCTTTTATCTGTTTTCGCCCGATAGGTCAAGGAACTTTTTCCTGATGGGCGAAGATCCAGCCGGCGGCCCCCGCTCCTGGCTTCCGCAGGAAGACGCGGGGGCGGCAGGCCTATTGTCCTTGCGGGCAGTAATCGGTAGTATTATGAACGAACGAGACAGTTGAAAATTGAGAATTGAGAATTGAGAATTGAGTTTGGGTACGCCAGGATTCCATTTTGTTGCGTCGGTGGATTTCAATCCTCTTCTGCCGAGCCAATCTGCGCCGATATTTACGATTTCAGTCGGCGGATGCGACGTGATTGTAAGTAACCACATGCTTGTAGTGGCGGCGGCGGCACTGCTGCTTCTGGCCTGTATCCCTGTGGGGACCAGGCCGAGGCGGACTCGTCCCGGCGGAGCGAGCCGTAGCCGGATGGTTCCGGCTGTTCCGGCTGGATTGGCGAACCTGATTGAGTCAATTTGCGTGTTTTTGAGAGAAGAAGTGGCCAGGCCAGTGATGCGCGAGCATACCGACCGTTATATCGGGTTTGTCTGGACGGTCTTTTTCTTCGTTCTGAGCCTCAATTTGCTCGGGATGATTCCATCGGAGCAAATCATCGCCCTACTGACGGGAAAGGAGAACCACTTTGGCGGCCCTGCCACCGCAAACATCTACGTCACAGGCGGACTGGCAGCGGTAACATTCCTGATGACTCATATTTACGGCATCAGACAGCAAGGATTCGGGCGATACATCATTAATTTTGCCCCGCAGGCGCCGTGGTGGATTATGCCGCTTCTGTACTTTTTGGAAATCATCACCGCATTTGTCAGGCCGTTCACTCTTGCGGTGCGACTTTTTGCCAATATAATTGCAGGTCATATTCTTGTGGCCACGTTTCTAGGCCTGATATTGGTTTTCAAGAATTATTGCGCAGCGGTTGCTTCCGTATCGGCTGTCGTTGCGGTATCATTCCTGGAGCTGCTTGTAGCGTTCATCCAGGCGTTTGTATTTACGTTCTTGTCAACGCTTTACATTGGGTTTTCGGTTTCGCCGGAACATTAAGGGTAAGGACCCCCCAGTAAACTGGGGGGCTAAACATTTAGCCCCGCAATTTATTGCGGGGTTGTCATGGAGGTTTAGAAAAATGACATTTTTTTCAGGTAGCATCTTGGCGGCAACGGGGACCAGCATCTCCTCGCTATCCATTTGGGCGGTGACAATTGGCTGCGGCGTGATAATATTGGCTGCTGCGTTTGCGATCGGTTGGATCGGAAGCAGGGCTGTCGAATCCATAGCCCGCCAGCCGGAGGCCGGGGCGCGGATATTCTCTACGATGGTTATCGCCGCCGCCCTTGTCGAAGGAATCACATTCTTCTCGTTACTTATATGCTTTTTGGCGCTTTACTGGATGCGGTGAACGTTGAAGTGCCTAAAGTGACTAAAGTGACTAAAGTGCCTAAAATTACGGCTTTCCACTTTAGCTCACTTTAGGCACCTTAGAACGCTTTAGGCACTTTACCTGTCTGTCAAAATGACAATGCGGGTATTTACCACAGTTTCGGCAGTTTTGTTGCTCTCGGCCAGTGCTTGGGCTGTGCAGACCGAGCAAGCGCGCGACCAGGGGCTTTTCAGCGGGTCATTCGCCGATGCTGTCTGGACGGTTGCTGCCTTTGTGGCGGTGCTTGTTATCCTCAGTAAGGTGGCCTGGAAGCCGATGGTGGAAAGGCTAAACGCCCGAGAGCGGCACATCCAGCAGCAGATTGACGCCGCCAACGATGCTCGACAACGGGCGGAGAAATTGCTCGATGAGTACAAAGAGCAGGGCACAAAGATTATTAAAGAGGCCGCCGACCAGGCCCAGCAGCGGCAGGAAGAGCTTTTGCAGAGGGCCCGCCGCGAGGTCTTCGCAATCAAGCAAAAAGCTCAAGACGATATAGAGTACGCCCGCTCGGCTGCGCTGGAGCAACTGTGGGCCGAAGCGGCGGAGATGATTTCTGCGCTGTCGCGGGAAGTCCTCGGTCGCACGGTAACTACCGAAGATGACTATCGGCTTATCCAGGATGCGATAGGGCAAATCAAACGGCAGCCGGACGGCAATAGACGGACATGATAAGTACCGCTATACGCCTGAGAGAGATTTACTCGCAGAGCCTTTTCGAGTTGGCCGACCAACAGCAGAGCGTTGATACGGTGAAAAGCGACCTGGACATTTTGTCCTGCATCATTGGGCAGGAAAAAGACTTCATCAAGCTGCTCGATTCGCCGTATTTCTCTGCGGACGATAAAGAGCAGTTGGTGCGAAGACTGTTATCGCAGGTAGTTACCAACCTGACGGTGGACTTTCTTATGGTCGTCATTAGACATGGCCGGGCCAGACTTCTAACTGACATTATCGTCAGGTACGCTGAGCTGTGGGACGCCTATCACGGGTACTACCATGTCAAAGTTACAGTGCCGCGAGCACTTGAAGACGGCCAGGTGAAAGAGCTCTCCGATGGCATTGCGGCCGCGATGAATAGTAATGTGAAACTCGAAGTTGCTGTCGAACCTGAAATTATCGGCGGGGCCATCATCCGCTGCGGCGACAAAGTGATCGACAACACCATCAGGAATCGAATTGATGTGGCCGTCAAAACTGTGATGAGCCGGATAAAAAGTAGCTCGTCTCGGCGTAGGACCGAGCCGTAGCCGGGAAGGGTAAGCCAGTGAAAGTCGATTTCACCGAAATAAGCGGTATCCTCAAGCAGGAAATCAGCCAATACAAAAGTAAGCTCGACGTCTCCAAGGTCGGCCGGGTGGTAGAACTGGCGGACGGCATCGCACGCATTTACGGACTCGATGATGCGATGGTAGGCGAGGTCCTCCAGTTTGAGAATGACGTTTTCGGCGAGGTTTTTAACCTCGAGCAGGATTCTGTAGGCGTCGTCATCTACGGCGATTACACAAAAGTCAAAGAAGGCTCGGACGTGCGGGCAACCGGCAAGCTGATGTCGGTCGCTATCGGTGACGAGCTCCTCGGGAGAGTGCTCAATCCGCTGTGTGAGCCGATAGACGGCGGTCCGCCCGTGCAAACTACGGCCCGGCGGTTTATCGAATCCGACGCCCCCGGAATTGCCCAGCGCCAGCCGGTCAAACAGCCGCTGCAAACGGGCTTAAAAAGCATAGACTCAATGATCCCGATCGGCAGGGGTCAGCGAGAGCTTATCATCGGCGACCGCAAAACGGGCAAAACCGCTATCGCCCTCGACACAATAATAAACCAGAAGGGCCAAGACGTAATCTGCGTCTACGTCGCCATCGGGCAAAGGGCATCGGCAATTGCCGAGGTTGTCGAGACCCTAAAAAAGTACGATGCTATGGCGTACACGGTCGTCATCGCTGCCTCGGCTGCGGATAGCGCCCCGATGCAATACGTTGCACCGTATGCCGGCTGCGCCCTGGCGGAATACTTTATGTACCAAAAGCACCGCGACACGCTGTGCGTTTACGATGACCTGAGCAAACACGCCATCGCCTACCGCCAGTTGAGTCTATTGCTGCGGCGGCCACCGGGCAGGGAGGCATATCCCGGCGACATCTTTTATCTGCACAGCCGGCTTCTTGAGCGAAGCGCGAAACTCTCGGATAAACTTGGCGGCGGATCGCTTTCGGCGCTACCCATCGTCGAGACGCTTGAAGGCCAAATCTCAGCCTACATACCGACAAACGTCATATCCATTACCGATGGGCAGATTTACCTGCTGCGGGAGCTTTTTCACGCCGGCGTAAGGCCGGCAATAGATGTCGGAGTAAGTGTCAGCAGGGTCGGCGGCGACGCCCAGGTGCCGGCGATGAAAAAAACGGCCGCAAAGCTCCGGCTTGACCTCGCGGCGTTTCGTGAGCTGCAAAACTTTGCCAGGCTGGGCACGGAGCTGGACCCGGCCACGCAGGCTCAACTGGACCGCGGCAGCCGGATGGTGGAACTGTTGAAGCAGCCGCAATTCTCGCCTATGACGGTCGGCGAGCAGGTGATCACCATTTATGTAGGCTCGGTCGGTTTGCTTGACGACATACCGGTAAATGCAGTCGGCGGATTTGCGGCCAAATTTTTGCAGAATCTGGCAAAGGAGCACCCGGAGTACGTTGATGAAATAAATAAGACCAAAGTTTTCAGCGATGAGCTTGCCGAGAAGATTGCCGCAGCGATAAAGCAATTGAAAGCCGCAAGCCCGTAGAAAGCAGCGATGGTTGGGACACGCAAAATACTTACCCGCCGTAGAGCGGTCAGCAACATTTGCAGGCTGACCCGCACGATGCAGATAGTCTCGACCGCCATGTTCAAGTCTTACTACAACAAATGGCTGGCGGTCGCGGAGTACCATGACGCTCTGGCGCAGGCAGGGTATCTGCTGGTTACTTCGCAGACGCCGCTGGAGCATCCGTTGCTAAAGGAGAACTCTTCGGGCAGGTCCGCGGTTTTGGCCATCAGTTCAAGAGGCGGGCTTTGCGGGCTGTACAATAGTTCCATCTACAAGCTGCTGGGGACGCATTTGAATCTGGCAAAGTCATCGGGCAGAAAATTGGATATTTATGCAACAACAGGCAGGTTGAGCAACATATTGTACTCACACGGTGTTACGCCCACAAAAATCTTCAGCAATCTCGATGAGATACCTTCGGACGCCCAAATTCACGAGATAGCAGATTATTTTATAGACTCTTATATGGTTGGCCTGTTGGATTATTTCGGGGTCTTATACATGGCTTTCCATTCGCCCGGCCACCAGCGGGCACAAACCAGAACCATTATGCCGTTGACCGAGCTAATTGACGATTTGACTACGCGGGCGAAAGTCATCTGGCCCTGGGAGCAAGTTTTTGAAGATTTCTATATGTCGCCGTCGCCAAAGGATATTATCGAAGGTCTGGCACGGATGATAATGCACGCAACGATAAAGGATTGTTTCTTGCAGGCTGCGATGTCGGAACACGTGGCGCGTATGATAGCCATGCGGAACGCCACAAAGAACGCAGAGGATATGATTAGGGACCTGACCGCCCAGTACAATCAGGCAAGGCAGACTCAGATAACAAGTGAGCTGCTTGATATAACC
>Ga0315280_10001064_pt1 | contig 48972 bp, 44 predicted proteins | sample YL17G06_40_MG_FD_203697 | JGI IMG/M metagenome (GOLD analysis project Ga0315280, IMG submission 203697) | Sediment microbial communities from Yellowstone Lake, YNP, Wyoming, USA - YL17G06_40 | ecosystem: Environmental > Aquatic > Freshwater > Lake > Sediment | place: USA: Wyoming | collected... | reverse complement strand
AATGAGGCTGGCCGGGAAAACTCCGCTTCGGGCTGCGCCCTCCGCTCCGTTTTCCCGTCCCCAAAGTGTAAACGATGTGTTGGCACAAACTGTAAACCATGTCTGGCCATTTGACAGGAGGGGATAACGGGGAGGGTGAAATTCTTAATAAATGCAATCACCCTCTCCCTGGCCCTACCCCATTCCCGCCTTTGGCGGGACAGGCACGGGCGAGGGAAGAAGCTTTGCTGATTTGGGCAACAGCCCCTTGACCTTTGAGCTTCGCGTTATTAGGTTTTTTGTATGAGAGATGAATCCGGTCACGCGGAGAAATGGAGAGATAGACAGCCGGTCTTGCTGAAATTGAGCCGCGCTGGTCTGATTCGAAAAGCCGCTGCTTAAAGGAGGCGCAAGTGGAACCTAAGTATGTGCGAGAAAGCGCGACTTATTTGTCAATGATTACGCTCCCGGATGACGCCAACCCCGCGGGCAATGTCCACGGCGGAGTGATTATGAAACAGATTGACAACTGCGCGGGGGTCACCGCGGCCAGGCACGCGCGGACCAATGTGGTCACCGCTTCCATTGACCGGATCGACTTCCACAAGCCCTGCTATGTGGGAGATGTGCTCACCCTCAGGGCGAGCATCAACTATGTGGGAAAAACATCAATGGAGATCGGCTGCCGGGTGGAGGCGGAAAATATCATCAGCGGAGAAACAAGACATATTGCCAGCGCTTACCTCACCTATGTCGCGCTCAAAGACGGCAAGCCGACTCAGGTGCCGGGAATAGTCCCGGAGACGGAGGATGAGAAGCGGAGGCTGAAGGAAGCAAAGGAGCGGAGAGAAAACCGGCTGCGCGAGTGCGAAAAAAGCTGAGGAGCAAAACTGAAATCAAAATATCATGATTTGGCGGATTTTAGTCGCCGAAGAATCTCAAAAGTCTGAGGCCATGCCAGGCAAGCTCCCGGCACGGCCACAAACCTGAAATTCAAATTCTCGCGAGTTGATCACTTCCCTGCGTGATTGCCGTGATTCCCCTGATTGTTATTATCGCCGTGATTGCCGTTGTTCCCGTGATTGCCGTTGTTCTCGTGGTTGCCGTTATTGCCGTTATTCCCGTTGTTCCCGTGGGTTCCGGTGTTCTCTCTGTTATCTCGCCGATCTTGTCGGATGTCTCTCCTGTCCTCTCTGCGGTCACGCCTATCTTCGCGGATGTCTCTTTGGTCTTCGCGGCGGTCTCTCCGGTTTTCTCGGATGTCCCTCCGGTCTTGCCCTATCTCTCGCCGATGCCCGGTCCAATACCATCGGTCTCTACTCGTTTCCCTGCAGTCATGCCGGTTCTCCTTCCAGCACCTCTGATCCCCTTGCCTGTCCCGGCTGTAAACCGGACCCGCGCCCAGGGCCAGGAACGCGGCAACCATCAATCCTAAAATCAGCTTCTTCATTTTTGTCCTCCTTTTGCTTATTCTGGTCGCTTAATAATACGATGCCGTTACCAAAATATTGTGTTTAACCGCAAATCGAGCGCGGAGGAATCAAGATGAAATAGTTGACTGCCGCGGCTTCGCGAGGACGCGGAGCGGGTCACGGGAAAACGAGTTTTCTTTGCAGTTACTTTTTTAACTGGCTCTCGACCAAGGTTTTAAAGGATTTGAGGGCTTTTCTGACTCCGGAGGTTGCGAAATAATTGACCAGCCTTCGGGAGGGAACAAAGGAGAGGGTGATGTCCGCCTGGAAAGTTATTGCGGTTTTATTCGGTCCCAGGGATTTAAGGGTGTAGCCGCCGATATTTTTGGCGATCTCGGACCCGCCTCCCGCGTTCTTCCAGCTCATAACGAAATTGTTGTCGTCAAAGGCGTATTCGTCGATGTATCTGACTTTGAGGAAAAGGAACTGGTGTTCGAACTCCACTCGCTTGCATCTTCCGTCAGGATATCGCTCAAGCACTTTTGCGCTTTCAATGCCGGGCCCCCAGTCCTTAAACCGTTCGATGTCCGTGATCATCCTGTAAACGGTCTCCATCGGAGCGTCGATGGATATGGTGTGGCTGACCACCTGTCCGAATGACTGGTTGGGCACTTCGACAAAAGGCAAAGCCTGTTCCTGCGATTTCATAAACTGAAACCCGACCAGGTATTTGGCCGTTTGAGCCTGATCCCCCATAAGCTCGGTGCAGTGGCGGACAATGCCCCTGGCGTCGTAATTCAGGCCCTCATCCATAATGAAAATGGAGAGGTCAACATTTTTTCCGACTGAAACGGCTCGATTCGAATAAAAGCCCATTCCCCAAGCGTTCACATCCCTGGTTTTGCCGCTGACCGTGCTTTGCTCGTCGCGCACAAAAACATCATAGGAATTGGGCACCCGCAAAAGTTTCCGCCTTTCTCTCTGATCCCAGGTTTGATTTTGCATGGCCCGAACCTCCCACCCAACTATATATGTATGTTCGCAAAAAAGTCAAGAGATTTTTACGGACACGCCATATCTCAGGCGGGTTGACAGCGGATCGGCACAAGTGGAATAATTGAATCCCGCGGTCAAAACCGGCCGCGCTCCCGAAAATAAACCGCAGGAGGGGTAAAGATAATGGATGCCAAGTTTTTGAAAATTTCGGTTGAGGCGAAAGTCGCGACGGTGATGATCGACCGGCCGGAAAAGCGGAATGCGCTGTCGCCGGAAGTGCTTGAAGAGATTGAGCGAGTATTCAATCAGCTCAGCGCGGACGAGACAGTGAATGTGATTGTGCTCACCGGCGGCGAAAAATATTTCAGCGCGGGGTTTGACCTGGACTATATCCGCACCATTGAAAAAGAAACCAACGACAAATTCTGCGAACTTTTCCACCGCGCAGACCGCTCGATTATGTTCTGCCGCCAGCCAGTCATAGCCGCGGTGGGCGGGCCGGCTATCGCGGGAGGATTTGACCTCACCCTTATGTGCGACATCAGGTATGCATCCGAACGCGCCAAGTTCGGCCAGAGGGAGATCGTGCTTGCGCTCACTCCTTTTATCGATCCCTTGTGGCGCATAATCGGCCTGGGAAACGCCAAAGAAGTCGCGCTCAGCGGCAGGATTTATGACGCTCAGGAAGCGATGCGGATGGGATATGTGAGCAGGGTGTTCCCGGAGGGGAAACTTCTGGAATCGGTGATGCCCATTGCCAAAGAAATGGCAGGATACGACCGCAAAACCCTGGTTGAGACCAAGGCGCTTTGCCAGAGGGTTATGAACTCCGACCTCGATGGCTCAATGCGGGTGCAGGAATGGCTCTTCCGCTCCTTCATCGGCACCGACGAAAACCACAAACGAATCGATGCGCTCAGGGAGAGCTTGAAGAAAAAATAGTGCGGCCTTTGCGCATTTAGAGACCAGCAGGCCGGATGTTGAAAATTTTTTGCGCCAACTGGAAGTGGCTAGTTATATCTTGAGCAGGCTGCGGGGGCTTCCATAGGGGGGAGTGTGATACTTTCCCCTAACCTTTTCCCCTGCCCTGCCTAGATAAGGGAAGCATAGTCTCAAGGCCGGGAAAACGCACACGGGGTATATCCCCGGATTTTTTGATTAAAACTTTTCAGATGTAACCTTGAAAACGCAATCGACATAAATATCCATTTGTGCTTCGAATACAGCTGGGTCTAAAGAATTTTTATTGGAATCAATTTTTGGTACCAAGTCCTCACAGTTCTTGCCTTTCCACTTGTCAGTTTTATATCTGATTACGCAGGCATCTCTTTTCTCTTCATATTTCATACTAGATACATTATTCCATTGCTTTCGCTCTTTTTCGTAAATGCTGTAGCAATCATTTTTCCGCTTAGCAATATATTCTTTTCTCTGTTGCTCCTTGGCATCCTGTTGGACTTGTTTTTGCAATGCAATTATTTCCTTTTCTTTTTGTGGGGAAAAAATTACAAGGTAATAGAACAAAGAAAGGCTAACTAAGCAAACTCCGGAAATAACGCTAATCCTTGTCGCTATCTCAATCTTCATTTGAATACCCTCCTTCTCTGTGGCGTATTCAAAGCGAACAGTCTAGCCTCCAATCAATGCAAGGCCAATATCCTGAAACTTACAACTCACTCGTAAGGCTTTTTTGCAAAGTCGGGGTTCAGCTCCACTGCCTTTTCATAATCAGCCTGAGACTGTTTCAAATTCCCTTTCTTTTTGTAAGCCAATCCCCGATTATAGTAAGCCTCAGCGTCTTTTGGATTAAGCTCGATTGTTTTGGTATAGGACTTAATAGAATCATCAAGCTGAGCATCATCAAGCGGCAACGGCACGTTTGGATCAAGAGCGTTCAGGTTGCCAGCCTCGTATGCCTCGATTCGCCGCTTGCAGTTCTTGTCTTTCATAGCCCATTTCTTATCAAAGTGGTATGCTTCGCTGCACCAGTCGAGAGGTTTTAATCCTTTCGCTTCACGCTCCGCGTTCGTCTGATGGAATTTCGTCATAAAATACTCGTGGGCCTCTTTGCTTTTTGCGCTGTGGTAGACACCGGCTCCAATTGCTACCGGCACGCAGCTAGAGAGCCAAAACAAGATGCAGATTGTAACGATAACCTTCATTTATACCCTCCTTTGTTGAAATTGATTTTGCCCTATTCCGATGACAGGTTTGCCCGAAATTATTTCTTTAAGCTTAGGCCATTGGGGTTTGGGTTGTCAAGCCGCGGGGCTGACCGGATGCTCAAATTTTTTATGCGGGCTGGAAATGACTAAGGCGATTGCCTTGCAAGTCAATGGTGGGCCGGACAGGACTTGAACCTGTGGCCAACGGATTAAAAATCCGCTGCTCTTCCTGGCTGAGCTACCGGCCCGAAAACTTGATGCTGATTATAATTATAACGCCTGTTTTTGCAAATTCTGGGGGGTGCGGGCATCTTCGGGGAACAGACACTCTTGTCTGTTCACAAACGAATTTCACCGCATCCTTCTTCGCTCCTCGGCGTACTCGGAGCTTCGAAGGACAAGAAGGCGCATTCTGCTTCACCCCGCCTCGGGGGACAGGGCAAGCCCTGCCCCTACATTTACTACTTTGAAAGCGGTCCCCGCACTTTTTTGTTTTATCAGGATTGCATTTTGATATAATTCTGATAGAAAATAAGGCAATGGCGGAGAAGCGTCAGCGAGGGTCCAAATATGAATTCCCAACCCGAATTCTGGCCCGGGCCGAGAAGCTGATTGCGCGGCTGCTGAAAAATCGGGGCATCAGGCCGGATTCTGAGCGCTATCCCGAATTTTTCAACGCGGCTTTCAACCTGTCGCAGGAGCTTATCCTTGTCCGGCTGATGGAGCTCAACTGGCTTCTGGCCGAGGGCTGGCTTTCGGAAAAATTTGAAAACAAAGACCTGGCTGGTTTCCTCAAACAGCTTGACGAGTTCAATGAGATACTCGGCCTGAAAATTTTCAAGCCGGAACAGGACGCGAGGCTTGAGCCGGGCATAGATGACCTCTCCGCGTTCGTCCACGAACTTTATCTCCCGTCCTTTTTATCCCGAAAATCGCCTCCGGAACTTTTGGGCGGCCTGCTTGAAAAGATGCAGATTATTCATCCCGAGCAGGCGCCGTTTTTCACCCCTGGTCATCTCGTGGATATGATGGTTGACGAGAGTTTCGTCTATCTCGGTCTGGATCACGGCCGGATTGAAGACCGGGAGTTTATGATTTTGGACCCCAGCTTCGGCTCCGGCAATTTTTTGCTCGGGCTGCTGCGCAGGCTGGTCTCGGTTGAGGAAGATTATTATTCGAAAAGGCCGAGCGGACTTTTTTATCCGCTGACCCGGCTGCCGGACTTGTCCAGGTCAATCGAGTTCGAACTCAGGCTGGAGCTTTTCCAAAAACACATCTTCGGCCTGGAGCTGAGCGAGTCCGGCAAGTTGAGCGCGCTCCGCTCTCTGGCTCTGGTTCTGCTTCAAGGGCAGCCGCTGGCGGAACTCAAGCCCGGTCTGCTCGCGTTTCTGGACCAAAATCTGGCGATGGGCGATTTTCTGGTTGATGCGCCGCTCCGCATCCAGATTGATCTTTTTGACCGGGACAGGTTCAGCCCGCTTGTGCCTTTCAATCTTTCCGACCAGGCGCATCCGCACAGCCGCGCGGCCGAACTCGGAGGCTTTGACCTGATCATCGGCAACCCTCCCTGGCTTTCGCTCAAGGGAAAGCACGGCTTAAGCCCCTACTCTCCCGAGGCGGTGCAGTGGCTGATCGAGCATTACCACGCGGACAGCTACCGGCCCAATCTGTTTGAGATGTTCATCCGCCGGGCAATCTCGCTCCTTAAAAACGAGGGACTTAACTGCTTCATCGTTCCGGACCGGATGGCGGAGAACCTTCAGTTTGAATCGCTGCGCGCTTTTATGGTCGCGCAGGGAGAAATCCTGAGGCTCCATTTCCGGGAGCCGTTCCCGGGCGTGATCTCCGACACCTTGATCTACTGGCTGAAGAAAAAAACTTCGGCCTCAACCCGGAAAATTGAAGTGACCGATTATCACGGGCATACGGCTCAGCTTGCCGCGAAGAAGTTTCAAAGCCGCGGGGGCGGGATTGAAAAAGAGCTTTCCGCGGAGGTGAGCTCGCTCCTGGAAAAGATCAGGGCCGAGTCCCGGGGAAAAATGTCTGACTATTTTTTTTGCGGCGTGGGCCTGATCGCGAGGCCGGGCAGCATCCACCAGGAGAAAATGACCCAGCTTGAGCAGCCGCTGATCAAAGGCGAGAATGTCCAGCGCTGGGGAATTTCCGGCCACTATTATTTCGAGTTTCATCACCGCAACCTCCTGGGCGGCACCATCCGCTATTCCAAGCTCACGGCCAAAGAGAGAATTTTAGTGCGCAAAACCGGGATCAAGCTGATCGCGGCTATGGACCAAAGCGGGGCGATGGTTGAGCAGTCCGCATATTTCCTCATCCCCAGGCCCGGAAAAAGACTTAAGTACCCGCTTGAGTATTTCCTGGCCCTGATCAACAGCCCGCTTCTGAATTTCTACTACCGCAATTTCTTGGTCACCAATCCCGAAAGCACGCCCCAACTCAAAAAATTCCACCTCGATGAGCTGCCGGTGAAAAAAATAAATTTGAAGGACGATCGGGAAAAAGAAATGCTGGAAAGGATGGTGGCGCTGGTCAAGCAAATCTCAGAAACCGAGGGCGAGCAGGACCGGGCAAAAATTGAGAATGACATCAACCAGATCGTGTTCAAACTCCACAACCTCAAATCGGAAGAAATCAACTTGATTAAACAATTTTTCTAAAAATCATCGTTTTGTGTGCGAATGCACACTGTGGAGTGCGGTGGCTTCGGCCACCGCTTTCGTTTCAGTTTATTTGACGCGATGTCCTTTTGGAGATAGGTTTAGAAGTGATATGCCCGATTGGCCTCACTCGCCCCCTCATAAATTGATAGAACCAGGCGCGTATATGGTTACCGCAGGAACATATGGCAAAGCCAAATTTTTTAATACACCAGAGCGGCTTAGTCTTATTCAGAATCTGCTTTTTGAATTGGCTGATGACTGGAAGTGGCAAATCCAGGCATGGGCGATATTTGGCAACCACTACCATTTTATTGCGTTGTCCCCTGATAACCCATTAAAAACATTGGTCAATCAGTTACACAGCCTTAGTTCAAGAGCGATTAACAGATTGGATGGGACAAAATCTCGCAGAATCTGGTTTCAATATTGGGATTCTCATCTTACATACCTCCGTTCCTATTTCGCGCGTTTGAATTATGTTCCCAACAACCCGGTACATCACGGTCTAGTGTCTGTTGCGAGCCGATATGACTGGTGCTCAGCCTTTTGGTTCGAACAGAACGCTACCCCTGCTTTTTTCAAGACCGTTTGCAGTTTCAAAACGGACAAACTAAAAATTGAGGACAACTTTTGAGTTCCGGCCTGATCCAGATGCAGATTAAAAGCGGCGGCCGAAGCCGCCGCACTCCAAAGCGGGCAATGCCCGCAAAAATCGGTATATCTCATACTTTTGGAATCGCTCCCAAATGATCTCCTTCTTGCATAAACCGAAACATCTGCTAAATTGAGCACGATGCTGATCAGAGAAAAGCTGGAAAAGCTGGAGCATGACAAGCTCAGCCCCCACGCGGCTTTCAGCGACCAGAGCAAAGGCCGGCAGCGGCCGGAGCAGCCGTGCGATATCCGGCCCGCGTTTCAGCGCGACCGGGACCGGATCGTGCACTCCAAGCCCTTCCGCCGGCTCAAGCACAAGACCCAGGTTTTTCTGGCAGCAGCCGGCGATCACTACCGAACCAGGCTCACTCACACCATAGAAGTCAACCAGATCGCGCGCACCATCGCGCTCTCTCTTTCCTTGAACGAAAGCCTGACCGACGCCATCGCGCTCGGACACGACCTCGGACACACGCCGTTCGGCCATTCCGGCGAGACCGCGCTCAACCAGCTCTGCCCGGCCGGCTTCAGGCACTGGGAGCAGAGCCTCAGAGTGGTGGACATACTCGCAAATGACGGAAAAGGCTTGAACCTTACTTACGAGGTCCGCGACGGGATCGTGAAACATTCCAAGGGCAAGGACCACCCGTTTGTGGGCCAAAACCAGGATGCTCCGGAGACCATGGAGGGAAAAATTGTGCGCGCGGCTGACATCATCGCGTATGTGAACCATGATGTTGAGGACGCGCTACGCGCGGGGGTCATTTCCAAAAAAGACATTCCCCAGGATTGCCTGGAGATTCTGGGCGAGCGCCATTCCGAGCGCATCAACACCATGGTGACCGATATTATTTACCGGACGATGGAGAGCCAGAATCCCTGGCTTTCAATGAGCGAGCCGGTGAAAAACGCGACTGAGCGGCTGAGGGAGTGGCTTTTTTCCGAGGTCTATGAAAGCCCGATGATCCGGGAGGAATCGCAAAAAGCGGTCAAGGTGGTGACCGATCTTTTTGAATATCTGATCGATCATCCTGACCAGTTTATGAGGCTGGCGGAAAAAAAGGAGCTGCGCTTTTCTCTGGAGCAGGAGGTCTGCGATTTCATCGCGGGAATGACCGACCGCTACGCGCTCTCGCTCTTCCAGCAGTTATTTATGCCCAGACCCTGGGATTAAGCGGCCGGGACATCCTTGAATCAGTATTGAAGCTCATCCTGCTCCGGTTGGTACTCGCCCTCGTCTTTGAGCTCAAAGTAAGTTTCACTGTTCTTGCGGAAATCCGTGTTCAAAAGTTTTTTCCCGGAAACTTTCAGCAGAAAAGCCGCGGGCGTGAACACCAGGTAGTAAACCAGCAATAACATCAGCTTGGTGTTCAGCCAAGCGAGGAAAAGCACGCTGTTTCTGAGAAGCTTCGCCAGCGGCAAAATAATCCGGGGATACAGGATTCCCAGCGCGACGATGATCACGGCGGCGATGGAGATTTTTTCCGCGCGCAGCGGATGCCCTCGCCAAGCGGATAAAAGGGAAAGCAAAAGCAGGGCGATTCCCATGCCGAGCGCCATCCGCTCGGCCGAAACAATGTCTCCTTCAAACCAGGTCCGGGGATTGAAAGCCTTTTTAAACGACTTGAACTGAATCATCTGCTCCGCTCTTCTTTCTTCTTTTGATTTTGCGGGACCGGATTGGCTGCGCCCGCGGTTGACCCCTGCTCCGGCATCTTGATGATGACCTCATCCGGACGAACCATTCCCAGTTTCTCCCGCGCCAGTTTTTCCAGATATTTCAAATTATCGGCCAAAAGCGAAATCCTGGAGCGCAGGCTCTCGTTTTCCTTCTTGAGCTGACCGGTTTGCTCCTCCAGTCGGGAGCGCTCCGCTCTGAGCTTGCGCAAATGGGTCAGGCCGCTCTGGCCGAACAGGCCAACACCGATCAGGCCGAAAAAGACCACGATCGCGGACGCTATGAAGACCCGCTTCAATTCCGACTCGCCTTATATAATTTTATAACACTTTCCTCGGTTTTGGGAACCGCCCGGAAATTATCCGCCCGCCGCGCCCGGCATTGACAGCGATTCTTCTTTATCTAGAATCGAGGCGAGGCCCAAGATGCTGATCCGCACCAAGGCGCTGCTATTGAATTCCATACCCGTCGGCGAGTCCGACCTGCTCGCGGTTTTTTTCACGGAAAGGCTGGGCAAAGTCCGCGCCCTGGCCAAAGGCGCGCTCAGGAGCAAGAAAAGATTTTTGGGAATCTTGTTGAATCTGAATGAGCTGGAAGTGGAGTTGGCGCAAACCCGGGGCAAAGAAATCGAGTTTAGGCTGAGCCTGGCTGATTTGCTCCAAAGCCGGCTCAATTTGTCCCGCGACCCTTTGCGCCTGGGCTCAGCATACGCTCTCGCGGAACTGGCCGAGCGGGCCGCTCCTGAGCAGGAACCATCGGCCGGCCTTTACCGGGTTCTCGCCCGGTCAATCGATGATATTCAGAGCAAAAAAAATTTCCGGGAATATTGCTTCCATTCCCTGCTTACAATCCTCTCGCTCCTGGGTTATATGCCCGCGCTTCAAAATTGCGCGGTTTGCGGCAAAAAATTGCCGGCCGGGCAAAAGAGCTGGTTTTTCAGCATTGAGCGAGGCGGGTTTGTCTGCGAGCAGGACGCAAAAAGAGAAGCGAACCTGATGGAACTCTCGCCGGGGCTCGCGCAAAGCCTGAGCGCGCTCGGCCGTCCAGGCGGAAAAGGACCGGCAAGGGTAAGGCTTTCGAAAAAAGATTTCGCCGCCGGCGTTCATTTGTTTTTCGATTTCACCGCCTGGCACCTGGGAAAGCCCCTGAACAGCCTTGCTTTTCTTAAAAGTTTTTCGACCCCGGCAGGAACGGTTGCTGCAGATAACTAGCCAGCGGCCGCGAAGGCGATGAACCCGACACCTGATCTCAGCCGGCGTTTTTCCAATATGCGCAAATGCTTTGCTCAGCTCAAATTCCCGTCCCAATCAAAAATTGAAGCCGCGCCTTATTGATGCTAGTTTAAATTCCGGAGATGAGTTCAAAGTATAACTATGTTTTCGGCCCGGTTCCCAGCAGAAGGCTGGGAAGGTCTTTGGGGATTGATCTGATTCCCCTCAAGACCTGTTCCTTCGATTGCATCTATTGCCAGCTCGGACGAACCACGGATAAAACCATCCGCCGCGGAGAATATGCGCCGGCCCGCGGCGTGCTTAGCGAGATCGCAGCCAAGCTCAAAGAGAGGCCGGGGATTGACTGTTTGACCTTTTCCGGCTCAGGCGAGCCCACGCTCAACCAAAACCTCGGGCAAATAATAAAAGGAATCAGGATGCTTTCCGGCCTTCCCGTCGCGGTGATCACCAACGGCTCGCTGCTCTGGTCGGAGGATGTCCAAAAGAACCTGCTGGCCGCGAATATCGTGCTCCCTACCCTGTCCACGGCCGATCCTAAAATATTCAAAAAAATTCACCGGCCGGACCCGGGACTCAAGCTTGATAAAATCATCCAGGGTATGGCTAGTTTCCGGAAAAAGTTTTCCGGCTCAATCTGGCTTGAGGTTTTTATCGTCAAGGGGATCAATGACCGGGAGAAAGATATGGAGGCTCTGAAGCGAGTCCTGGACGGGATCAAGCCGGACAAAATTCAGCTTAACACCTCGGCTCGGATTCCAAGCGAAAAATATTCGCTTTCCGCATCGAAAGAAAAAATGGAAAAGCTGGCCGCAATTTTCGGAGAACGAGCGGAAGTAATTGCTGACTTCAAACGCAGAAAAATAGCAAAAGCATTTCACGCGGGCGAGAGTGATGTTCTCAACTACCTCCGCCGCCGGCCCGGCACCATCGATGACATTTCCGCGGGCCTGGGCATCAGCAAAGCCCGGGCCCGGGGCCTGCTCCAAAGTCTTTTGGCCGAGAAAAGGATTTCAGCCAAAAGCTGGCAGGAACGGCTGGAATATTTCTTCATCAAGTAGGTCTCGTCCGGAAGTCTTTGGCTCTTACCACCAGTACTTGAAAAGACCTGCGATGTGTATCCAGAGAGCGGAGAAAGAATTATTACCGCTCCACTTCTTTGCCTGCTCCATGGTGATCAGCCTGCTTTGCTTGATATCAATTTCTTCCGTGTATCTCGCAAGTTCTTCAGCCACTTTCCTGGATTTGATTATCACGATGTCTTCGCTGTTCAGGAATGTGCTCCTGGGATCAAGATTGAACGAGCCCACCACCGAGATGTCGTCATCAAAAACCGCATACTTGGAGTGGAGCGCGCCTCGACCCGGGACAATCCCCTGCCATTCATATATTTTTATCCCCGCCTGCATAAGCGCCAGATATGAGCGCCGGGTCAGCGGCGTCATCATCGAAACATCATTGGTTCTTTTCGAACTGGTGACGATGGTCACCTCCACACCGCGCTGCGCGGCCTCGGCCAGCGCCTGGAACTGGCTGTCATCAAGAAGGATATAGGAGTTCTCGATCAGAATCCGTTTTTTCGCGGTGGTGAACAGGTGTATATAAGCCTGGTGAATATAGGTCTCCTTCAAACGGGGCCGATGGCGGACAAACCGGACAAGGACATTCTCATCCGTGAACCCGGAAACTTTTATCGCCGGGGGCCGAGCGGCTTCTCCGCTTGGCCCTGGTTTTTCCGCGCCCTCCCCCGGCTTCTTGTTCTTTTGGCGCTGCTGCCTGAAAAATTCAGGATTAAACAAGTCAATTCGGTTAGCGCGCTTGTTCCAGAAATATGCGTAGTTCTCATCAAAGGCCCGGGATATGTCCTTGACCACCGTCCCGGTCAGAACCACATCCTGGTCCCGCCACATAAGCCTGGGAATATCTTCGTAATCCGCATATTCCGCGGCGATGTTGGTGCCGCCAGTGATGGCAACATCATCGTCCACGATCCAATACTTTTCGTGGAAGCGCATATTGACCTCGTCCCCGTCGATCACCCGGTTGGGGCTGCCGTTGACCGTGAAATAGAGCGGCTCGAATCCCAGCAGGTCCAGGCCGCTGCGCCTGATCCGCGAATAGAAAAGGCGGTCCTTGGGCAGAATTTTCGTGTAGCAGTCCGCGATCAATTTTATCTCCACGCCTTTGGTATTTTGCTCTTTAACTATTTTTACGGTCTTTTCCCCGACCGGGTCTTTGTAAAGAATGTAAGTTTGAAGCCTGATTGACTGCCGCGCATTCTCCAACAGGTAATACTTGAAGGAAAAATTAGCGTCGCCAGCCGGCAGCAGCTTGACCGAGCAGCCAGGCCTGGCCGGCGGAATGACCGTGCTTAAGTCCGGCGTCTGCGGAGAGAGCTGGAAAGGAAAATCGGAGCGAAAGATGGCATCCGCATCCAGCGGATCCGGCTTGAAAGCCACGGGTTTGAACTTTATGGTCACATAACAGGACGCGGCCAGAGCCAAACTAAGAATAAAAAAGGCTTTCAACCAAATCCCGGCTCTGGACTTCATTTCCCTTTTAAATATAATCCTCTTCCCGTTTATTGCAGCTTTACCGGGGAATGCGGCTTTGCCCGAGCCAAGCCGCTTCCCGGGCTGATTTTATCCCAGCCAGCTATGGCAAGCAATGCCATTCCTGAAACATTTACTAACAAAGCCGGGGTGGGTATAATAACCGAGGGGATGAAATGGCCAAATTCCAGGTCGCCATCGCCAGATGCGATGATTATTCAAAGCTGGGCGAAGCTTTTGAGCAGATAAAAGAAAAAGCCAGCCTTGCTACTTTTGAAAAAAAAGTCCGGGGCAAAAAGGTTCTGGTCAAGCCGAATATCATCGGGCTTTGGCGGCCGGAGCGGGCCGCGACAACTCATCCGGAGCTGGTGCGCGCGGTTGTGAGCTGGCTCAGGGCCGCGGGCGGGGAAGTTATGGTCGGAGATAATTGCGGGATCGGCGGCTACGGTTTGAACCAAAAAGCCGCGCAAATAAGCGGCATCGAAGAAGCGAGCGAAGGCGCTTATGTGAATGTGGCCAAAGACCTGGTTGAGAAAGAAATCGATTCCAGGTTCTTCCAAAAGCTCGTGATGTCGCGGCCGATGATTCAAGCCGACTATATCGTGAACCTTCCCAAGTTCAAGACCCACGCCATGTCCCTTCTCACCCTGGGCATAAAAAATATGTTCGGCATCCTCGCCGGCGCAAGCAAGGGAATGGTCCACAACGCGGCTCACCGGCTCGAGGATTTCGGCGAGGCGCTCTCTGACATCTACCGGTTCCGGCCGCCGGACTTGACCATTCTTGACGGCGTCCTCGGAATGGAAGGCAACGGCCCGACCGCGGGCAAGCCTCGAAGGATCGGCTGTCTGCTTGCAGGCGGGAATGCGCCGGCGGTTGATCTGGTTGCGACGCAAATGGCGGGCGTGAATCCAAGAGAGGTGCATCATTTGCGGATCACCCTGGAGCGCGGATTGGGACCGCAAACGCTCAACGATGTGGAGATCGCCGGCGAGTTCAAGACCATCCCCCGCTTCCGCCTTCCGGTTACACTGGCCAGAAACCGGGTTATTGGTTTCATCGTGAATCGTTATGCCTACAAGCGCATCATCGACAGCCGGCTCGTGCTCGAGCAGGACAAGTGCAACCAGGATCAGCTCTGTCTCAAAGCCTGCCCCACAAAAGCGATGAGCTGGAAAAATGACTGCCCGACAATCGACCACGATAAATGCATCCGCTGTATGTGCTGTTTTGAAGTTTGCCCGGAAAACGCCTGGCGAATCGCGGGATTGATGGAGCGCTTTAGAGGCATAAGAGGTTAAGCGGAGAGAGGAGGGGCGGATGGAAAAAATGGTGAGTTTTGAGTTCGCAAAAAAACTTATTCGCGAAAAAGTTGAAACCCTGGAGCCCGAGCTGGTGGATGTCCACCGCGGCCTGGGCCGGGTTCTCGCGGAAGACGCTTACGCGCTCGTGACCCAGCCTATGGCCCGGGTAAGCTTCCGGGACGGCTACGCGCTTAACAGCGAGGAATCCGGTCCCGGGAAAAAACTGAAGGTTGCGGGAAGGATTCTGGCCGGAAACCCTCTCGCGGAAAATCTTTCTCCCGGCTCGGCCTTCTGGGTTGCGACCGAGGCCGTGGTTCCCGAAGGCGCGGACGCGGTGGTGGAAGAAGAGCGCGTGCAAAGGTTGGAGGATATGATTGAGCTGAGCCAGGCGGTGGAGTCCGGCCTTAACCTCAGGCCCGAGGGAGAAGAGTTCAACCAGGGCGACCTTCTGGTCCGGAAAGGGGTCGTGCTCGATGAGCGCAAAATCGCGCTGCTTTTGGCCAGCGGACATTTCGAGTTGAGCGTAATTCGAAAGCCGAGGCTGTGGGTGATCGGGGTGGGAGACGAGCTTCGCCATCCGGGCAGCGTCATCCGCGCGGGACAGGGGTATCCGAGCGCGGCCTGGCTGGCGGCGATGATGGCGGAAACCCTGGGGTGCGAGCTCAGCCGGGTGCTTCTGGTTGCGGACGAAGCCGAGGCTATTGTGGACGCGATTCCGGAGCGGGAATCAGCGGACCTGGTCATCACCATCGGGGGTACGGGCTTCGGCCGCAAGGACATAATTCAGGAGGCGCTGAAAAGCGTGTCCGCCAGGATCATTTTCCAGGGCGTGAAGATGCGTCCGAGCCACTCGTTCATTTTCAGCTTGCGCGAAAAGCAAGTCATTTTTTCCCTTCCCGGAAGGATAAGCGCAGCCGAGATCGGGTTTGAGCTTCTTGCCCGTCCCGGAATCTTGAAGATGCAGGCCAAACCAGGCGATGACGAGCTGATGATCCAGACCCGGGTCAACAGCGAAATAGGACCAGCCGGAGACCAGTGCCATATTTTGCGCGCGAAAATGATCGCCAAAGGCGATGATCTCTGGGTTGAGCCGCTCCGCCGAAGAAGCTGGCACAAGGAGCTGGTTGAATCCGAGGGGCTGATCGTGGTTGAGGAAGGCCGGGGAGCGGTGAAGGCAGGGGACTGGGTGGGTTTTATCGCTCATAAAAATTTGCTGCCGTCGCTGGTGAAGCTTAAAAGCCGGGGATGAGAAATTACGACCCGGCCCGCGGGGAGAGAGAAATGCAAAGAGGGAAAAAAATTCTGGCATTGGCTTTTGTCTTTGCCCTTTTGCTTTCAAGCCGGGAATGCCGGAGGAAATCCCAGGAGCAGGTCATAACTCGCGGCTCGGAAAAGGAGTCTCTGATGAAGACAAACTCCGATGCGTTCTGGGCCCAGAAGCGCGGGCAGATGGTCGACTATCAGATTGAAGACCGGGGAGTCGCTGACCCGCTGGTGCTTGACGCAATGCGCAAAGTCCCCCGCCACCTTTTCGTGCCCGAGAACATTCGAGCCGACGCGTATAACGATTACCCGCTCCCCATCGGCCGCGGCCAGACCATCAGCCAGCCTTACATTGTCGCTTTTATGACCAAGCAGCTTAAGCTTAAAGGTGGAGAGAAAGTGCTTGAGATCGGCACCGGCTCGGGTTATCAGGCGGCTGTGCTCGCGAAGATTGCGGGCTCGGTTTACACGATTGACATTATCTGCGAGCTTGCCGACTCGGCCCGGGAGCGATTGAACGCGCTCGGGTACCAAAATATCTCTGTCCGCTGCGCGGACGGATACCAGGGCTGGCCCGAACATGCTCCCTTTGACGCGATAATCGTGACCGCCGCGCCCGAGAAAATACCGCAGCCGCTCATCGACCAGCTCAAGCCGGGCGGAACAATGATTATCCCGGTGGGAAGCGCCTTTCAGGAGTTGATCCAGGTTCAAAAACTGCCGGACGGCAAGCTTATCCAGAACGCGGTTCTTCCGGTCCGTTTTGTCCCCATGCGGGGAGAGGCTGAAAAAGACAGCCAATGAGGTTCCGGCTTTAAAAATTTCCTCTCCGAGTCAAGATTCAAAAAAATTTCAGCGCGGGACTGAGGGGAGGGCGAAATTTTGCGCTCTGATTTGATGGCGGGCATAGGGGAAATAGTTTTCCATCGTTTCCGGGGAAGATTTTAAAATTTCGAACGCGTCAAGCGGGCACAATTGAGTCGCCAAATCTCCGGGCCTGAACTCCGGGGAAACGGTTCGATCGATGCGGTAAATTTTGCACTGCTGCGCGAAAATCAGCTTGAAGCTTTCCGGATGCGCCTTTGCCCAGTCGTCTTCCACCGGGAATCCATCGCGGTTGTGGCAGATGTTGACGAACTCGTTCACGCCCAGCGGGCAGACCGCCAGGAGACCAATTCTTTCCGCGTCCAGATTTTGCCGCCAGTCGGAAAAATTCTGCTCCATCCTGTAAAACGCGGGCTCGGGGGTGTTGGCCGTCCGTCCAGGATATTTTCCCCGGTACCAGCGCGTGTAGTCGTGGAAAGCCCAGTCCCGATGCGCGTTGGTGTTGACATAGAGAACCTGCCGATCCAATCTCTGTCCGAGAAAAGGATACGGCGTGTTTCTTCCCGTGTATGCGAGCTTGAGGCTGGCCGGGATCGATTCGAGAAATTTTGCCTCTTGATTAAATTCCATCACTTCAACTCGCCGCGCATAATAGCCGGAAGCCGCGGCAAGGCAAAGGGCCAAAAAAGCCGCTGGCCATAACGCAAATTTCACCCATAACTTCGCCCGGATTCCGATCAGCCCGAAAAGCAGGGCGGGCAAAAACATTTTAAGAAAAATGCCGGCGCTGATGGCGGAAGGCGAAAAAACCGGCCAGGCCTTCGCGGATCGGAAATAGATCACGCCCTCAATCCCTGAAAGCAAAAGAAGCAAAACCAGGAACATCGGCCATAATTTTTTGTAAATTGAGCAGATCAGCGCGATGCCCAGGGCCGCCATTGCCCAGCTGGGAATCCAGAACCGGTCCATGGTAAAGGGAACGAGATAGGCAATGATCAGAAATGACAGCGGCGGATAGAGCGCAATGTAAATCGGAATAAAATCCCGCTTTCGGATTCTCCCAATTCCGACGACGATGGCGAAAAGGGAGACGGCCGCAAAAAAGAAAAATAGAATTTTCTGGAACGGAGCCCGGGGATCGTTGGTGACAACGAACAGAAGTTGTCCCCAATCCGAGGCCTTGAAAATCCAGTTGGCCATAACTGCCCGGGGGTAAGCTCCGGGCAGAATCGACCAGGAGCCAAGACTCACCTGGAGCGGAAAGAGCGGGTTTGCGGTAAGAATGAGATTTCTCGCATACCAGAATCCGCCGGCGAAAAAGAAAAGCAAAAGCCAGAGGCCGATTCTTTTAAGACCCGGCCGGGCCGAGCGCAAAAACAGAAAAAGGCCGGGCAGGAGAAGCGGGAGATGGGAGAGCGCCAGGTATTTGCTGCCGGCAAAGGAGCCCAGCGCGCTGACCGCCAGAAGATCAAGCCCCCTGCCCTTTCCCTTTCTTGCCCCGAGGCCGAAGGCAAAAAACGCGAGCAGCTGCGCGCAAAGCAAAAAGTCAGAATGCGCGCTGCTTGTTTCTCTAATAACGATGGGAATGGATAGAAAAAACAAGGAGGGCAAAAGCGATGCCGGCTTTTTCAGCTCGAGCTCTTCGCTGAGCGCGATGAGCGCAATCGCGGAAAAGGCAACAAGGAAAAATTCGCCGGAGTGCGCGAGCAGGTCGCTTTTCATAGGCATCATCAGCCAGGCGAAAAACAGGCAGGAGTTGGCAGGGTCATAGGCGCGGGAGTTGTCGCCGAAAGGCGTAGGGATAAGCGTAAGCCGGCCGGCCTGGAGCCAGCGGGCCGGGAAATAAAGCTCGTATGAAATGGGGTCGTGCAGGAAAAACGGGTGGAAAAGCGCATCGTAGAAAAAAACCAGGAACCCAAGGCAGATGAGCGAAACAAGCGCGGTTGAGACAAAAGAACCAGGCTCTGAGCGGATAAAAACATTTCTAACCTCTGCCCGGAAATTCCCGCGCATCCATAAAAATAAGCCGGGCGGAATCACCAGGATGCTCACCCAGATCGGACGGAGCAGGCCCAGAATTCCCGGAAACGAGATCAAGACCGTGATCAGGAAAAAATAAATCTCTAAACACGCCAGCCAGAACAGAACCCCTTTCACCCTGAATCTCAACGCCAAAAAAAGACAAATGGTGAGCGCGGAAAAATTGAGCGCAAGAAAAAAAATCAGATGCAGGCTTTCTCTCAACGCCATTTGCAAATTATATCACTATTTTTCAGGAGCGCCGCATTCGCCTAGATTTGGCCCGCGCTCCGGGCTGACTTGTCCGGCCAGAGCGCGCTCACCTTCTTTGGCCAGATATTCTTTGGTAACTCCCGGAACGATGAAATCCCACGGAAGAATCTCGTCAGCCGCGCGCGGCCGCAAGTATTTTTCCAGAAAATCTTTGTTGCGCAAAAGTTCCGAGAGCCTGACGCGGCTCAAGGCAACGCCCTCCAAGACCGCCGCGAGTCCGCGATCCCCGCGCGATATAATTCCCTGCAGGATCGCCTCGCGCGCGGAATCGAGTTTGAGAACCAATCCTTTTTCCGGCTTCAGCTTATCTTTAAGCCTCTTCAATTTTGCTGAGAGCTCATCCTTTCCCGCCATCTTAAGCCACTGGAAAGCGGTCCAGGGCTTGGGCACAAACGCGCTCACGCCCAGCTCAATAACGCCGGGATATTTGCTCTTTCCCGCGCCTTGCCTGAGCGCTTCCCGGATTTTCAGCGCGGAGCCAACAATTGCGTCCACATCTTCCAGACGCTCGCGCGGAAAGCCAAGCTGATAGTAAAGTTTCACCCGCTCAAATCCATAACTGCCCACAATTTTCAGCCCGGCAAAAATTTTTTCCTCGTTGATCGCCTTGTTGATGAAACAGCCGATGCCGGGGGAGCCGGTTTCCGGCGCAAGGGTTATGGTGCGGTTGCCGCTTTTTTTCAGGAGCGCAAGCAGCCTCTCGTCAACAGCCTCAATGCGAAGGCTGGACACGGAAAAAGGAATATTTTCCTGATCAAGATAGTCGAGCAGGCCGTCAAATTGGCTATAGTCCGGAACCACGGCCGCGATCAGCCCCAGCTTTTGGCGGTATTTTCTGAGCTGTTCAACCGCGGCAATTATTTGCTCGAGGCGTGCCTCCCGCACCGGCCGGCAAAAGTATCCCTCCAGGCAGAACCTGCATCCTCTCCGGCAGCCGCGCATAAGCTCGATCAGGCCAAGCTCGGAGAATTCCATCTCGGTCGTGAAAATTTTCTGGTATGCAGGCAAAAAGTCTTCCTCCGCAGCTGCGCGCTCGATCCGCTCCGCCGCGTGCTTAAGCGAAAGCCGCGACCTGATTCTGCAATTCTCGTCCGGCTCCACCCGGTATGCGCCAGGCACATAAACGCTCTTCAGCCGGCCAAAAGCGGAAACCAGCTCATCCGGCCCCGCGGCTTGGCGGAAATTTTGCAAAGCCTCGGCCAGGGGCAGGATGACCGGTTCGACTTCGCCGATCACGACCAAGTCAAAAAATTCCGCCATCGGCTCCGGGTTGGCGCTGATTGCGATTCCGCCCGCGATCACCAGCGGATATGGATGCTTTTGCCCCCCGCTTTTTATGCGCTCGTCGGCGCGGAGCGGGATTTTTGAGGCTGAGAGCATTTTCAGGGCCGGGATATAATCGAGCTCAAAGCTGAAACTGAAGGCGACAACATCAAACGCGCGAAGCGGCCTTTTGCTTTCAAGGGCATAAACCGGGATTTGGTGTTGAGACCGCCGCGGCTTTTGCTCGGGGTCCGGGTAAAAAGCGCGGTCGCAATAGACTCCCTCAACCTGATTGAACAGCTCGTAAACCCTTTGAAAACCGAGATTGGCCATTGCGAGCGGGTAGCGGTTGGGGAAGCAGAGAACGATTTTCAAGCTGGCGCGGGGAGAGCGCTCGACGAGGTTTGTCTCCTTTGCCAGCCGGAGCTGATTTTTATCTTGCCGGCCGGTCATCGTCGATGGCCCGCAAGACTGCCGGCGGTCCGCTCCAGCCAGCCGGACGCCTCAAGCAGGCTTAGAGGATCAACATAAACATTGTTAAGCCGGACGCCGAAATGGAGATGCGGCCCGGTAACACGCCCGGTTGATCCCGCGAACGCGACCGCCTGGCCTTTCTTGACCGTGTCCCCTTGCTTGACCCCGACTTCGGAAAGATGGTAGTAAATGGAGTAAAGCCCGCCGCCATGATCGATGATCAAACTGTTTCCGGTCAGAAATCCCTGGTAAACCAGCGAGACCCGGCCGTCATTCGCGGCAAGCACTTCTTCACCCAAGGCCGCGGCCAGGTCCACGCCGTTATGAGGGCTTTTCGGAATGTCGTTGGCAATCCTGTTTTTTCCGAAACCGCTGGTGACCGCGCCGGGCACAGGCGCGACAAAATTTCCCTCCCAGGAAACCGTCCGGCTAAGTTCGCTCATTGCCGAAAGCAAAACCCGGTTGTCTTTCAGCACTCGCTTTAAATTCTCCGGGCTGAGCAGCACTTTGTCTTCAGGCAGAGTCAACTCTTCAACCGGATATATTTTTTCTTCAATGAAAACCGGGAGCAGGAACTCGGTCTCAAAGCCGGAATCATACTCGACCATGGTGTGCAAAAGGTACTGGCCGGCCGGCTGGCTGCGGTCAACCGGAATAAACGCGCTGAAGACCATCCTGTCGCCGATGGTTTTCTTGAAAACAACTTCCTTTTCAGAGAATCGCGCGGACACGGATTTCGGAGGCGTCTTGAAAGTGACGATTACAGCCGCGGCCCGGCCCTGTTCCACCCGGCAGTCATCGCGCTTTAAAGGAAAACATCTGAATTCCACTTCCCTGGATTTAAAGCCGAAAAACGCGGGGGCCAGGGCGAGAAGCGGATAAACCAGAAAAGTCAGGGGCCCGCGCCTAATCCTCTTCATCCGATTGTTGGTAAAACTGTTCATACGGATTCCGCTCTTTTTTGGCTTCCACTTTTACCGCCAGCTCTCCTTTCTGCAAAATCACCTCCAGCGCCGCGCCCAGATTAACCTCTGACTCGTTTCTGACCACCTTATGGCTCCTTGCCATTCTGGTGATGGAGTATCCCCGGGTCAAGGTTGAGAGCGGACTCCGGGCATTCAGTCCGCCGACCAGATGCGAGAGCGTTTCCGTGCGATGGCTGAGCTGCGCCCTGATCTTTGAATTCAAGCCAGCTTCGATTCTGTAAAGCCGCTGCTGATTTTTCCGGAGCCAGCTTGCCGGAGCCAGGGCTAGAAGTTTCTGGCTCAACCGGTTGAGATGATCGCTCCTTGCCCGCACCTGCCTGATGAGAGAAGACGCGACGCGATGGCTTCGCAATTCGATATCTTGTTCAAGGCTATACAATTGAGAACGAAACCCTTCCCCCAAAGCCAGAAATTTTTTGATCCGCTCCCGGCAAAACCTCAGCTCCGAGACCATGCTCCGCTTCAACCCGGTTTCCGCTCCCTCCAGCCGGCCAAGCAGCTCAGCCTGCGACTGAGCGATCATCTCCGCCGCGGCCGTGGGCGTCGCCGCGCGCAAGTCCGCAGCCAAGTCGGAAATAGTCACATCAACCTCATGACCGACCGCGCTGATTATGGGCACTCTGCTTTTGGCTATGGCCCGGGCCAGGGTCTCGGTGTTGAACGGCCAGAGGTCTTCAAGCGCCCCTCCCCCGCGGGCAAGAATGATTGCATCCAGCCCGGGCCGGCCTGGAGGACTTGCAATTTCCGCTCGGTTTGCCAGCCGGATGGCGCGGGCAAGCTCGTTTTCCGCGGCCGGTCCCTGGACCCGGGAGGGGATGAGAAGGATTTGAAGCGCGGCATTGCGCTCGCGGAAAACTTTGAGCAGATCGTAAAACACGGCGCCGGTCTGGGAAGTGATGACGGCCACGCGGCGGCAGAATTGCGGGACCGGTTTTTTGCGCTCGGCCTTGAAAAGGCCTTCGCTCTCAAGCCGGCCGCGGAGCTGCTCAAAGGCGAGCTGGAGCGCGCCCTTACCGACCGGCTCCATCGCGTCAACAATGATCCTGAGTTCCCCGCTCGGCTCGTAAAAATTCAAGCGGCCGCGGACAATCACCTCCAGGCCGTCTTCAGGCGTGAACCGGAGATAAAGCGCCTGGAACCGAAACATTATGGCTTGAAGCTTGGCCGCCTGGTCCTTGAGCGAGAAGAAATAGTGGCCGGACTTGTGCTTCTTGAACCCGGTAATTTCCCCCTGCACCCAGAGCTCGCTGAACTGGGCGGACAGGCTCTGGTTAAGCCTCTGAGCCAGCTCAGAGACCGTGTAAACTTTCCGGCCTGGCTCTCCAAGTCCAGTCATTGGCAGAATTCCTGGATGGAAACGACCTCGCAGCCCATCTGGCTCAGCCTGACCAGTTTCTCCGCGAGCACATTGATCGTTTCCGGATAGGGGTGAGCTATCGCGATCCCGCTTTTGCCGTTTCTCGCGTTTTCGCAAAGCTCAACCAGCTTCCTTGCAATCGCATCCTCATCCCTGAGATTATCAAGGAACAGGCCGCGCTCGCAAGCTTTAACGCCCATTTCCCGGGCAAGGGTGTAGCTGATGTCATCCTTGGAGGTCCGCGAATCGAGGAAAAACAATCCCTGTTGATATATTTGCTCCAGGACCGGCCGCATCAGTTCCGGCCTGGTGGTGAAAAGCGAGCCCATATGATTATTGACGCCGATTACCCCGGGCAGGGATTGAAGCGCGCTTTGGACCGAGGCTTTGATCTGTTCTTGCGTCATCGAGATAAGCAGCGCGTTTTTTCCGGGGTTTGTCGCGGGATAGTCAACCGGCTGCATGGGCATATGGAGCAGGGGCTGCTTGTGATAGAATTCTGCCAGCCTTAAGATGTCTGCGCTGTAGGTCTGAAAGGGAAGGATGGAGAAGGCGATGGCCGCGGGAATTTGCGCGAGAGGCAGCGCATCCTCGTAGCTTGACCCGAGGTCATCCATCACGATGGCGATTTTCGCTTTGCGGCCATTCGCGCTTGGGTACTCGGGTTTGGCGGACCGATCGCTGCTTGGGATGACAAGCCTAAACTCCGCCCATTTTTTCTTGTCCCTGACCGCGATAAGCGTTTCCGTTGAGGGGGAATTGCGGGCCGGGTCCGGGGACGCGAGCCATCCCTGTTGGTCCCAGAAATCCTGCACCAATTTTTCCGCGATGATGAAGTCGGAATCAGAGCCGACCCGGGCTTCAAGGCAGTTGAAGCCCTCGCTGATCGAGCAGTCGGAGAAGACCGGCCTGGACTTGAGCAGCGAGGAATTCTTTTCGAGTCTGGACTTGGTTTGGAGCAGGAGTTTTGCTCCCCTGTCGCTTTCAGCCGGGTAAATCGGAGCCGGCAATCGCCCCTGGTGCCGGCCGGGTCTGCTCTGTTTAAAACGATTTCCGATCAGCGGGGGCGGGGAAAGATAGTCCTGTATTTTATCTCTAAAAAAGTAAGCGGAAAAGACCAAAGCCAGGATAACTGCCCCCAAAAACAGGCTGGAATTTTTTAACCGGGGCCGCGTTCGCCGGCTTTTAGCTTTTCGGCCCCTCTTGTTTTTGGCCATTGCTCACGGATTTGCCGCGGCCTTTTTCACCTGTCCCTGGAAGATGACCCAGCTTTTCAAAATCTCCACCGAACGGCGAAGCTGGTAGTCCTTTAAAACCAGTTCCTCAAAAGTCGGCGGCTCCTGTTTTTTGTCCGCGGGCTTTGCCTGCTGCTTTTGCTGGACTTCTTCCTGGGTGATGTATCCGGGCAGGTTCTGCTCCCTGAACCTGGTTTCTTCTTCCCGCCTCCGCTCCCCTTCCAGACGAGCCATATCCTCAGGCGACAGGTCTTCCACCAAAATGTCAGGCGTGATTCCCTCGGCCTGGATGCTGGTTCCGCTCGGGGTGTAATAGTAAGCGGTGGTGACCTTGATTCCTGAGCCGTCTTTCAAGGTATAAAGGGACTGAACTGATCCTTTGCCGTAGGTCTTGGTGCCCAGAACCAGCGCGCGGCCGGAGTCTTTGAGCGCGGCCGCCAGGATCTCGCTGGCGCTGGCCGAGCCGGAGTTGACGATCACGACCATGGGAAAATCAGTATGAGCCTTTTGCTTGTGCGCGTAAAAGGTCTTGTTGCTGTCGTTAAGCCGTCCTTTGGTGCTGACAATCGGTCCTTCGCTTATGAAAGTCTCGGCCACCTCCAGTGCCTGCTCCAGCTGGCCGCCGGGATTGTTGCGCAGGTCAAGGATAAGTCCGGACAGCTTGCCGCCGGCCTTGGCCAGCACGGTCTGCACCGCTTGGCGAAGGTCGCGGGAGGTGTTCTCATTGAAGACCGCCAGCCGGATATATCCGAACTTGCCGTCGATCAACTCGGCTTTTTTGACGCTGTTGATCTGGATAACTTCGCGGGTGAGCCTGAAATCTTTAGGCTCGGGCCAGCCTTCCCGGACAATGGTGAGCGTGACTTGGGTGCCGGGTTTGCCGCGCATCTTGTGGACCGCATCGGTCAGGCTCATACCCTCGGTGATCACGCCGTCAATCTTGAAAATAATGTCCCCGGACTTAAGCCCGGCCCTGCTCGCAGGCGTGTCCTCAATGGGAGACATAATCGCGAGCCTCCCGTCCTTTACGCCGACCTCTATGCCCAGTCCCCCGAACTGGCCCTGAAGCTCGACCTTGACATCCTTGAAATAGTCAGGCGGGAAAAAAGATGAATGGGGGTCAAGGTTATAAAGCATTCCCTGGATCGCGCCGTAGTAAAGGGTTTTGGGCTCAACCTCCTTGACATAGGTTTTCTCGATCAGGTCAACTGCCTGGTTGAAAGTTTCAAGGTACTGGCTCTCCTGCAAGCTGACTCCGGGCTCGGCTGAAGGTTTGGCCGGGCTTTTCTGCTCCGGGCCGGGTGATGTTTGGGTAGCCTGGGCATACTCATCCTCAAGCCGCGTATTGCCGCGTCCGGCCTGGAACCTGCCCATCAGGGTGATGCTGGCAAAGCTCAACGCGAACACGAATCCGAGCAAGAGAAAAACCCGCAACATCCCCCGGTTTGGCGTGGAACTCATAAAATAATTCCTCCTGTCTTCCAACTTTGAAATATCATTATAACACTCTTTTATGGCTTTACAATTTTTCTCGTCGCCGAGCTTCTAAGCGCGGGGCGGGAAAGGAGCGTTTCACTTTAAGCCTTAAGCGAGTTCTGTTATTATCAATAAGTTGAAAGTGGACAAGAGTCTTAAAACGTGGCAGGGGCATCTTTTGGTTCTGGCGCTTTTTATTGCCGCCGGGTTTCTCATCTTTTTCCCGGCGCTCAAGGCCGGGACGGTTTTTGATGATTTTCAGGGTCTGGTTCAGAACCAGGCGATCAGGTCAATAGACATCCCCAAGTTTTTCATAGACCCGACCAGTTTCAGCGCCAAGCCCGGCAACTGGCCGTACCGGCCAATAGTGGTCTTAAGCTATGCGCTTGACTATCGGCTGGGAGGCGGCAACTGGTCGACTTTCCACGCCACCAATATCCTGCTTCATTCGCTGGTCGGATTCTGGATTTACCTGGTCACAGCCGCTCTTTTCAAAAAGCGGACCGCAGGAATGATCGGCGGCCTGCTTTTTATCGCGCATCCTTTGCCGGGATTTTCCGCCTGCTACCTGAGTGCGAGGAGCGGGATCCTTTCCGGTCTGTTCCTGCTCATATCGCTCTATTTCTGGGTTAGATGGAGCCAAAACCAGGAAGGCCGGATGCGAACCGCGAACTTTCTTTTTTCGATCCTGGCCTTTTTGCTCGCGCTCTTTTCCAAGATCGATGCGCTCAGCTTTGTCTTTGTCGCCGGCTGCCTGCTTTTCTTCTCCCCGAAATCGAAACGGGAAAAAATAGAGGCGGGCATGCTTTTCCTTGCAGTCGCGCTTTCTTTTTTCGCATTTGAAAAAATCGTGTCCCATTCAACCAGCCGGGTGACCAAAAGCGTATTGCTGCCAACCTATTCCAGAATGGAAAGCATCCTCGCAGGCATATCCGCACCCTGGATTTACCTTGAAAAAATCGCCATCCCCGGCAACATCACTATTTTTCCTGCTTTGCCCGAGCCAGGATGGCTTTTGTTATTCTTGTCAGTTTTAGGATATATTTCCGTCTGTTATGCGTTATTCTTACACAAAAACTTGAAGTTCTGGCTGGTTATGGTCTGGTATTTTTCAGCCTTAGTTCCGGCCGCGCTCCTTCATCTCAATATCCTTTTGTCCTGGTACCGAGGCTATCTTGGTTTGATCGGTCTTTTTCTGGGTCTGGGTCTGGCCGGCGAATTTTTGATCGCCAAATCCAGAAAAGCGGGAATTGCGTTCATTATTGTGTTTGGACTTTTTGCAGCCACGGTTTCGAATCATCAAAGCCGGGTCTGGCAGAACCCGGTTGAAGTCTGGTCCCGGGCGGTAAAAGCCGCGCCCAGAGAGTTCGCTCCCCATCATTTCCTGGGCACCCGGCTCATCAACGAGGGAGAGCTGGTTCAGGCTGAGAGGGAGTTGAAAATTGCGATCCAGCTTCAGCCCGATTTTTTTCCGGATTCCTATAACTCGCTGGGAAGCGTTTATTACCTTAAAGCTGAATTCCGGGGGGCGGAAAAGGCGTTCCAAAAGGCCTGGGAGCGCGACCCGCAAAACTATGTCTACCTGGAAAATTTGATGATTACACAATTGAAGCTCCAAAAAGCGGACGCGGTTCACGCCCGGCTTCCGGACCTTATCCGGCTGGCGCCCCCAGGCGACCCGAAAGTCGAACAGATAATCAACGGCTATAACCGCCTCAGGGACCGTCTTTCGGCCAACTAACTGGTTTGCTTGACAACCGCTGTTGGCGCGGGCTTTTGCTTGACACGGCGCCAAAATCTGACTATTAAATAACACAATGAAAGGAGGGACGAATGGCTGATTGCGTATTCTGCAAAATCATCTCCGGCGAGATCAAGGCCGACTTTCTTTACAAGGACGATTTGGTGGCCTGCTTCAAGGACATCAAGCCCGCGGCGCCGGTTCATTTTCTGGTTGCGCCAGTCAGGCATATTCCCACGCCGGCTGAGATCACGGACCAGGATCGTGAAATTATCAGCCGGATGTTTGAGGCCGCGGGCAAAGTCGCGGAGCGGCTGGGAGCGGCCCAAAGCGGGTATAGGATGGTGGTGAATATCGGCCCGGATGCGGGTCAGGAGGTTCCGCATATCCATATTCACATCCTGGGCGGGCGGAAATTCGGCTGGCCCCCGGGCTGAAAAAATTTCGCTTGACAGACCGGGCGCTTTTTTACCATAATCACTGAATAAAACTTGGAGGTTGGAGCGATGGATTTCCCGAACGATTTGAAATATTCCAAAACCCACGAGTGGGTGCGGCTGGAGGCGGATAATCAGGCGGTGATCGGAATCACCGACTATGCCCAGCACGAACTGGGCGATATCGTTTACATTGAGCTGCCCGAGGATGAGGACACGATTGAGAAGGACGGCGCGCTGGGCGTGATCGAGTCGACCAAGGCGACGGAAGACATTTACTCCCCGCTCAGCGGCACCGTGGTTGAGGTCAACAGTCCTTTGCTTGATTCCCCGGAAGTCATAAATGAAGACCCTTACGGAGACGGCTGGATGATACGGATTGAGATGAGTGATAAAAGCGAGCTGAACGAATTAATGACCACGGAGGCCTACAAAAAGTTTGTTGCGGGTCTCTCCGAATAATTCCTCTGCTTCCTTCCAAAAAAGCATTATATTAAAAAAGAGACGGTGAAAGTCGCGCGAGCGCAAGGGTGCCGCGGCGCGACATTTTGCCGCTGCGCAAAGCCAAGGAGGGACAAATGAAGTGGTCGTTCAGTATCGGCAAAATTTTCGGGATTCCTATCCGCATCCACATAACTTTTTTGCTGCTTCTGCTTTTCGTCGCGTTCAACCCGCACGGAGGAATCCTGAGCGGGTCAGTGGGCGTGGTCTTCATCGTTCTGGTTTTCGCCGGGGTTTTGCTCCACGAGCTTGGCCACTCTCTGGTCGCGAGGCATTACGGCGAGCATGTGCAGGACATAATGCTTCTGCCCATCGGCGGAGTGAGCCGGACCGAGATTCCTGAAGACCCCAAGCAGGAGATCGTAATGGCGTTTGTGGGGCCTTTGATCAGCCTTATGCTGGGAGCCCTGTTTTTCCTTATCTCCATTGCGCTCAATTACAGCCTGGACTTTATGGACTTTGTCAGAGGTCAAGGGAGCATAACCGAAAATCTGATCCCCATTCTTTTTTATGTGAACATTATGCTCGGGCTGTTTAATCTCGCGCCGGTTTTCCCTATGGACGGCGGAAGAGTGCTGAGAGGCATCTTATCGCTTACGATGGAGCCGATCCGCGCGACCAGAATCGCAGTGGGCATCGGCCAGTTCATAGCCATCCTGATGTTCTTCTTTGGAATCTTTTACGACTGGTGGCTGGCGCTGATCGCGATTTTTCTTTATTTCGGCGCCGAGGCCGAGGAGCAGGGAACCATTTTGCACCGGCTTCTTCACCGGGTGCCGGCCCGGGCGGTGATGCTGGAGCATTTTGAGAGCGTGTCGCCCGGTGATAGCCTGGGCAATCTGGTTGAGAAGCTTTGCCATAGTTCCCAGGATGATTTTCCGGTTTTGGACAGTGGAAGGCTGGTGGGGCTGCTTCCCAAAAATGTGATTTTTCAGGCCCTGCGCCGATCCCCTGCCGAGACCAGAGTGCAAGAGATCATGCTCACCGAATTTTTTCAAGCCGGGCCGGATGAGATGCTGGACAAAATCTTTGACCGGCTGACCCAAACCCAGGTCGGCATCGTGCCCGTGGTTGATGATGGAAAGGTGCTGGGGATTCTGACTCTCCCGCAAATCGCCAAATACCAGATGCTATGCGGTTCAAGGCCTCAGCAGAGCTTGACTTCCCTGCGAATAATGCCGCGCTGAGAATAAAGCCTGACCAGTTCGCGGCTGGCACGCGCGAGCACCTTGAGGCTTCCGCCGGTCTGCCGGCCGGCTTTTCGCGGGAAGTGGGAAACCGGCACCTGCACGGGATCAATCCCTTTGACTCTCGCGATGAAAAGCAGCTCGGCATTGATCAGCGCGCCCGGACTTATGAAATTCCGGCCTTCAATGATCTCCCGGGCGAACAGCTTGAAAGCCGCGTTCACATCTTTGACCTTGAGCCCGAACAAAAAATTGACCAGACAGTTGAAAACCCGCGTATAAACACGGCGGTGTATCTGGTCTGCCCGCTTTTCCCTGAAGCCGATCACCATTTTGCTCTCTGATATGCGGGGAATAAGTTTTTCCAGCTCGGAGATTTGAAACTGGCGGTCGGAGTCGGTGAAAAAAATCCAGCGTAGCTTGGCGGCCTTGAAGCCGTCGGCCAGAGCCGAGCCGTATCCCAGGTTTTTAGAATGCCTGACCAGCTTGATGTGGCGGTCTCTTTTCGCGAGCTCTTCCGCGATCTCCGCGGTCTTATCAACGGACCCGTCATCAACTATGATTATCTCATAGCTGTCCGCGAACCGTTCGCCCGCGGCCTTTGCCTCTTGAACCATCGGCTCAATATTTTCCCGCTCGTTGTATGCGGGCAGCACGATGCTCAACCCGCCTTCAATTTTGGTAAAAACCTGCTTTTGATGATTATTGGCCATCTGCGCCTTAAGATTTTAACAGTTATTGCTTGAACCGAAAAACGGAGAGGCACCAAAGATCAAAACGGAAAGTCGGATCATTCCCACTCGATGGTGCTCGGCGGTTTGGAGGAGATGTCGTAAACCACGCGGTTGATTCCCTTGACCTCGTTAATGATCCGGCTGGAAATCCGGCCCAAAAGCGACGAAGGCAGGTCGGCCCAGTCCGCAGTCATTCCGTCCACGCTCTTGACCGCGCGCACCGCGATCACATTTTCATAGGTTCTCTCGTCGCCCATCACGCCCACGCTCTTGACCGGAAGCAAAACCGCGAAATACTGCCAGACCTCTTTGCCAAGTCCGGCTTTCTCGATTTCCTCCCGCACAACCGCATCCGCCTTTCGCAGTTTTTCCAGCCGGTCTTTGCTGACATCGCCGATTATCCTGACCGCGAGTCCGGGGCCGGGGAAAGGCTGTCGCCAGATTATCTCATCAGGCAATCCCAGCTCTTTGCCCACCGCGCGCACCTCATCCTTGAAAAGCTCGCGCAAAGGCTCAACCAGTTTTAGATTCATCTGCTCGGGCAGGCCGCCCACATTATGGTGGCTCTTGATTTTGCTCGACGGCCCCCTAAAGGATGTGCTCTCGATCACATCCGGATAAAGCGTTCCCTGACCCAGAAACTCCACGGCCGGGAGATTGCGAGGACTGCTGACTATGGCAAACTCAAAACTGCCTTGTGCGGTTGGCACATTCTTCGCCTCTTTTTCAAAAACTTCGATGAAAGTATGGCCGATGATCTTCCGCTTTTCCTCGGGGTCATCTACGCCTATGAGCCTTTGCAGGAACAAGTCGGACGCGTCAACATACCTGAGCGGAATGTAGAAGTTGTCCTTGAAAACCTTGATCACCAGCTCGGCCTCGCCCTGCCTGAGCAGTCCGTTGTTGACAAAAATGCAGGTGAGCTGCTTCTTGATTGCTTTATGAATAAGCAGCGCCGCGACCGAAGAATCCACTCCTCCGGAAAGACCAAGCACCAGGTTTTTTTTGCCCACCTCGCTGCGGATTCTCTGGATCGTGCTCTCGATGAAACTTTCGGGCGTGAACAGTTTGCGCAGGCCGGAAATCTTGAAAAGAAAATTGGCCAGGATATATTTCCCGAGCGGAGTGTGCGCAACCTCGGGATGGAACTGGACCCCGTATATTTTTTTATCCTTGTGCCGGATCGCGGCGAGCGGCGAGTTTTCGGAATGCGCGATGCTTTCAAACCCTTCGGGCGCAATTTCGATTCTGTCCCCGTGGCTCATCCAGACCCGGACGCCCCTGCCCCGGCCGGCCTTGTTTTTAATTTTGTCGTGATGGAGTTTGGCTGATTTATCCTGCTCGGCCTGCTTCTTCATTATGCCCGCGAACAGGTCGGAATCGTCGTCAACAATCAGCTCCGCGGGGCCGTATTCCCGCTTGCGCGAGTGCGCGACCTTGCCGTTGAGAAGATGGGTCATCAGCTGCATCCCGTAGCATATTCCCAGGATCGGTATTCCAAGATCGAACAATTGCCTCGGAGCCTTCGGGCTTTCCGGCTCAAGCACGCTCGCGGGCCCGCCGGAAAGAATGATCGCGGCGGGAGCAAATTCCTTGATCTGGCGGATGGTCAAGGTGGGCGAGAAAATTTCGGAATAAACCTTGAGCTCGCGCACCCTCCGCGCAATGAGCATGGTGTATTGCGAGCCGAAATCCAGGATCAGGACTTTTTCTTGGCGATAGTCTGAGGCCTTCATTCCTTATTCCAGCCGGTAGTTAGGAGCCTCCTTGGTGATGATGACATCGTGCACATGGCCTTCCCTCAAGCCCGCGGGAGTCATTCGAATGAAGCGCGCCTTTTTGTGCAGCTCTTCTATGTCCCTGCATCCGCAATATCCAAGCCCGGACTTGAAGCCTCCCACCAGCTGGTAAATACTGGCGGACAAAGGCCCCCGATATGGAACTCGTCCTTCAATCCCCTCCGGCACCAGCTTGCCCAGGCTTATGCCCGCCTCATCATCCGGCTTGTTCAGGATGTCGTCCCAACTCACGGTCTGGCCGTATCGTTTGGCGCTGCCTTCCATCATCGCGCCCAGAGAACCCATTCCCCGATAAATCTTGTAGCTCCGGCCCTGGTAGAGAATAAACTCGCCCGGGCTCTCATCCGTGCCCGCAAAAAGGCTTCCGATCATAACCACATCCGCGCCCGCGGCAATCGCCTTGGTTATGTCGCCTGAACATTTTATTCCGCCGTCGGCTATGATCGGCGTGCCCGAGGCTTCCGCGGCTTTCGCGCAAACCATAATCGCGGTGATCTGCGGCACGCCCACGCCCGCAACCACTCTGGTCGTGCAGATCGACCCCGGACCGATCCCCACCTTGACCGCGTCCACGCCCGCATCGATCAGGGCCTTGGTGCCTTCGCCGGTCGCGACATTTCCCGCGATCAGCTGGCCTTTGGGAACCTTTTTCTTGACCGCCTTGACCTGGTCAATGACTCCCTGGGAGTAGCCGTGCGCGGTGTCGATCACGATGACATCCGCGCCGGCTTCAACCAAGGCCGCGGCTCGCTTCAGCTCTTCCGATCCGACTCCGACCGCGGCGCCGACTCGAAGCCTTCCCAGCGAGTCCTTGGAGGCGTTGGGGAATTTTTCCGTCTTCTCGATGTCCTTGATCGTGATCAGCCCTTTGAGCTTGCCGTCTTTGTCAACCACCAGCAGCTTTTCGATTTTGTGCTTGTGAAGCAGCTCCTTGCTTTGCTCAAGGGTGGTGCCTTCCGGGACCGTGACCAGCCTGCTTTTGGTCATAATCTGCTCAACCTTGAGCTCCAGATTTTTTTCAAAGCGGATGTCCCGGTTGGTGAGTATTCCGACCAGCTTTCCCTGGTCGTCGGTCACCGGCACGCCGGAGATGTTGTGCTGCTTCATAAGCACAAGCACATCGATCAGTTTCTGCCCGGGACGCGCGGTGACCGGGTTCACGATCATTCCGCTCTCATACTTTTTGACCTTGTCGATTTCCGCGGCCTGCTCCGGGATGGCCATATTGCGGTGAATGATCCCGATGCCGCCTTCCTGGGCCATGGCGATCGCGGTTCTGGCCTCGGTGACCGTGTCCATTGCCGCGCTTAGGAGCGGTATCTGAAGCTCAATCTCTTTGGTAAGCTTGGTTTTGGTGACCGTGTCAGCCGCGAGCAGATTGGAAAAGCTGGGCAGGAGAAGGACATCATCGAAGGTCAGTCCGAGCACAAAATCGTCTTGTGGCATATAGAGAACCTCCGGCTCACAATTTGGCTCTTATTTTTACCACAAACCGAGCGGATTTCAAGCGGAATTTTACTTTTCCGCGCTGAGCCAGATCTTGTGCCCGGTGAAATCGATCTGAGCGACTTTGCCCCGGAAAGTCTTCTGCTCTCCGATCAGGTTCTCCAGCTTGAGTTCGCTGGGAGCCAGGGGGGTCCGGATCGATACCACCTGGGTCATAAACAACTCCTCCGCCTTGCCGGTCCTGACATATGCGTCTGATTCACACATCAATTAAATCTTAACCACAAAAAATTCTCCGGCAAGCAGAATCGTTAAGCCGGGTAAAAATAGACTTTTTGGGACGGCGAGCTAATCCGGTATGCCCTGCCCTGCTTCTCTATTTTCCAGTTCGGCCCGGGCGAGAGTTTGCCAAAGCCCGGAAGCTCGAATGCGAAGCGGGGAAGCGCAATCCCGGAGATTTCGCTTAAATTCCGGACCAGCTCAAGAGATTTTTTCAAATCAGTGGCGAAATGCGCCGCGCCTTTCGCCGGGTCGCACTGGAAAAGATAATAAGGTTTGACCCCCAGCCGCGTGAGCGCGGAAAAAAGACCGCTAAGAATTTCCGCGGAATCATTTATGCCTTTGAGCAGCACGGTCTGATTGAGGATTGGTATTCCCGCCTTGAGCAAACGATCAATGGATGCGGAGGCGCGGGCGGAAAGTTCCCGCGGATGATTGAAATGGGAAACAAACCAGATGCGCTTCCTGCTCTTGCCCAGGATGCGGATAAGCCCGGGGTCAATCCGGTCCGGGAAAAAGCTGAGCGCCCGGCTCGCGAGCCGGATTAAATCCAGCGGCGCCAGGCAATCGAAATTGCGGATCAGCTCCCTGAGCTCCCGGTTCGAAAGCACCAGCGGGTCTCCGCCGGAAATGATCAGCTCTCTGATTTCGGGATGGGCCTTGATATATTTTGCCGCGGCTTTGATGGATTGGTCAGCAATCCGTTCCTCCGGCTCGGCCCAGCGCGATTTTCGAAAGCAGAACCGGCAATGGCCGAAGCAGCGGCTGCTGGCAAGCAGAACCGCCCGATCAGGATAGCGATGGATCAAAAAGTTCGAAACCATATATTCTTGCTCGCGGTTGAAATCGGGACAGCCGCTTTCTTTTTGTTCTTCGGGCCTGGGGATGACCTGCATCCGGAGCGGGTCGTTTTTTTCCCGCCAGTCAATGAGTCCGGCAAAATGCCCGGTCAAAAGCGTGGGCCAAAAGTTGAGCTTTTTAACCGCGGCGGCTTCGCGTTTGCCGGCCAGCTTAACAATCTCAGCGTCGGCAAGAAAAATTTTTGTCCGCGGCTTTGGCATTGAGCGATTATGATAACAATTTTTGAGCCCGGTTCAATTTTTGCGGGTCTTGACCATGCAAAGAATTATTCCCGCCAGAAACGAGGCAACAGCCGCGAGACTGAGATAAAGCCCGACCCGAAATCCGAGGGGCTTATAGCGGAAAAGGATTTTTGATTGTCCCGGCTCGATTGGGACTTTTCGGAACAAGCCGTCTGGAACAATCCTGAGTTCGCGGCCGGAGGGAAAAAGCTCCGCTTTCCAGCCCGGGGCGTACTGGTCAGCCAGGATTAAGTCCGCGGCTTCTTTTGCGCCAACCTCAAGTGTGAGCCGGTCCGGGAAATATTCGATGATCTGAGCGCTTTGCAGATCGCTTTGGCCGTTTTTTAATTGAAGCCAGACCCGGGGCCACGGGTTTTGATTCAGATACAGAATATGGCCATCCGCGCTGAAAATTTTTTCCCAGCCGGGAATGTTAATTTCCCTGGGGCTGACAAGATATTTTATCCCCAGCTGATTAACCAGGGGATTGCCCAGATTTTCCTGGTTGATGTCAAAGGACCATCCGTGCCGGAAAAATTCTAAAACCGCGTCCTCCATTGAAAACTTTTCGAGCTCAGCCATCGCCTGCACATAACTTTTGGGATACATTCCTTCAAAAACTCTGAAATCGTCAATTCCAAAAATAAGGTTGAGGTTGGGATGGAAAGCCTGGTTGAGTCCGGTCAAGCGGGGGAAAGAGCGGTCATTTATCACCGGCCGCAGATATGCGGGCGGGTCTGGATTTTCAAACCGCCACCGACCGGGATCGATTTTGCCTTCGGGCCTGAGGCCGGGGTACAGATGCAACAGATTGATCAAAGCCAGAAAAACCAAAAGCGCGGAACTCAATTTCCGCTCCTCAAAAAAAACGCCGTAAAAAACCGCGCCCGCGGCGATGACAAACAAAATCAGGGGCATAACCCATTCGCTTCGGTCTGGAAAACGCGGATAGGGCACGAGCGGGAACTGGTAAGCGAAAACCAGCGACAGAAACGCCAGCCCGGAAACCGCCGCGAGCGCGAGCGCAAACTGGCGGGCCTTGAGCCGGTTTTGAAAATAATTTTCCAGGCCGAAACCAGCAAGCATGGCCATCGAGAAGCAGACGCCGAAGTAAGCGAACTTAACGCTTGCGATCCGGTTGAACACAGGCAAATAGCTCAGGAAGTAAAAGGGCGGGATGCGATAAACCAGGGCCAGAAAAATAAGCGTGCAGACCCAGAAAAATTTCAAGCTCCGGCCCCCGGGTTTCAGACTGAAAAGCGCGAACACGGCCAGCAAAAGCGGGATCAATCCTATGTAGCCCAGCAGAAACAACTGAGCCGAAAAGCTGCGGTTGGGCCCGAAGATCCAGGGAAAGAACAGGCTGAAAAACCACTGCAGCTTCGGCCGGCCGATGGTGTGAAGGCTGGGGCTGTGAATATTCCAGCCCCAGCCCAGGTATTCGATGAAACTTAAAAGCTGCGCGGAAGCAAGAAAAAATCCGAACGCCAGGCCGATTAAAATGGCCAGGCTTTCTCCCCGCTTCTGCCAGCCCCCGCGAAGCAGGCAGTAAAGCAGAATGATAAGCAAAAAATAAAACCCGGCCTCGGGATTCCCTCCCAGAAGCGCGAGGCTTGAGACCAGGCCGAGGAGCAGAATTTTGAGGAAGCTGGCGCGGTATTTAAAAACCCGTTCAACCAGGAGCAGTCCGGCCGGAAGCCACAGCTCAGTGCTCAGGTTTATCTGGTTGATGTTCTTGGAAACATAGCCGGAGAAACAGATGATGACCGAAGCCCCGGCTCCGGCAACCGGCGCCAGCCCGAGCTCCAGGCAGAAAAGATAAGTGAAGACCCCGAGCAAAATCAACTTGATGATTACAATCAGGTCCAGAAATTTCAGGCCCGGGAAAATGGTGAACGCGAGATTAAAGGGATTCAAGGGGCTGCTCTGGTAATTGGCCAGAAGCGGGAACCCCGCGCCTTCATTTTCGGTCCAGAGCGTAAAGCGGCCGGAGCGGAACTGCCGCGCGCTTTCAACCAGCCAGGGGTAAAAGCTGAAGCGGTTGGCCGGGTCCTCGAAATGAGCGAGGAACAGGCTCTGGTCCGCGGCCTTGTATTCCGAGTAGTGGGTGCCGACTGCAATGGCGAAAAAGACCAGGAAAAGCAAGGCTCCGATCTTTCGATTCATCTCAAGAATTAAAACACAGACCGGCAGCTTCTTGCAAATAGAGTCGGATGAGTTCCTTTGTTTCCCCTTTTCGCAGCTCGGCACAGGCTTGGATTTAAACCCTAACTCTGTTATATTTGGCTTATGATTTTCCGGCTGCGAGATTCAACCAGCAACACAATCTATCCGCTGACCGGGATGATCAAGCAAATCGGCCGGGGGCCGGACTGCGATATCGTCATTCCCGACCCGCAGGTGTCCAGGCTGCACGCGCGGCTGGATAAAACTGAACGCGGCTGGGTGCTTGTTGACCTGGACAGCCGCAACGGCACGCGCGTGAACCGTGAGCCCGTCCGTGAGCAGGCCCTCACCCCAGGCGATATTATCCAGGTCGGCTCTGTGAGTCTTAGATACGAAATCGACGATAGCGCGCGAGAACCCGAGGAAAGCACTAAAGTTGACATCGACTGCAAGGAAACGCCCGGGATACTCAATCGCGTTTTCCGCCCCAGGAAAAAATGAAAAAAGGCTTCTTTTTTCTGCTGCTGATCCCGATCGCGGCAGCCGCGGGCGCTCAAAGCAGCCAGCTTCGCGATCTTGTCCAGGCGAAAAACTGGCCTGAGGTCGTCGCGAAAATTGAATCAAATGACTTTAAGCCCGGAGAGCGTGAAAAACCGATTCTTGATTTTATCTGTGGCTATGCCCTCAAGCAGCAGGGCCTGGACGAACAAGCGCTGGCGCGGCTGGCTAAAGCGGGAAAAATAAATTCCGCAGTCAGGGACTATGCTTTTTATTATCTGGCCCAAGCCTTGGCCGGCCTGGGCCGGAATCTGGAAGCCGCGGAAAATCTCAAAAGAATTTCTCCGGCCGGCTATGTTTATCTTCCCGGCCGGTTGCAGCTGGCCGAGATTTATCTGAATTCGGACAAGATCAAAGATGCCGCGAGGGAGATCACCCTTCTGAAACAAAAAAACCTGCCCCGCGATTTAATGCCGCAACTGCTCCTGCTCGAAGCCAGCTATTATTTTGCTGAAGGCAACACGGATTGGGGACAGCAGAGCCTGCTCGATCTTTATATAAACTATCCTGCCAGCAGCCAAAGCAAACAACTTGAGAACCCGCCGGGACTCAGCCTGGAGCAAACGCTGATTCGGGGCGGGAACTTGATGGCAGCCGGAGATTTCGTTACTGCGAGAAAAGAGCTGGATGAGCTCTGGAGCGCATGTCCTGAATGCAGCCAGGAAACCCTGTCCCGGCTTGCAGGGACGGTTGCGCGGGCAAGGTTCTACGCTCGCGCTTACAGCTCCGTGATCTTGCTGCAAACCAGGGCCCAAAAAACAGCCGCGGACAATCCTGAATTCTGGTTTTATCTCGCGTGGTCGTATCACCGGCTTGGCCGGGATAGAAACGCCAAAAGGATTTACCTCAAAACCGCCGACCAGTTCAAGGCGTCCCCCTATGCCGCTCATTCGCTGTATAACCTTGCCCGGATGCAGCAGGAGAAAGGCAAGCTCAAAGCCGCTGGTCGATACTACCAGGACCTGATCGAGCTTCACCCGGAAAGCGACTTTAGCGAGGAGTCTGAATTTCAGCTCGGCCTGATCTGTTTCCGCCAAAAGAACTATCCAGCCGCGATAAAAGTTTTTGAATCCGCGCTGGCAGGGGCTCAGGAGCCCGCGCGGTTCAAATACTGGCTTGCGAAATGTTATGAAAGAGTTGGCCAAAAGGAACAGGTGGACCAGACCAGGCAGGAGCTTCTGGCTCAATTCCCGGCCAGCGTGTATTCTTTTCTGCTCGACCCCTGCCCCGCCCCGGCTGTCATCCCGGAGAATAAGCTGCGGCTTTTGCCTCAGACGCTTCCGGGAAATTTCAGGACCGGGATGCTTTTGGCCAGGGCTGGTTTTTATGACCTGGCGGATGCGGAATTCCGCTGGCAGATGAGCATCCGGCCGGCCCGGGGCCAAGACCTGCTCTGCCTCGTGCAGCAACTGACAGAGTTTGAGGCCTACCCGATGGCTTTCAAGCTGTTCCGGGACTTCGCGGCCCCCGGGCTTAAGCCGGGGCAGGAAAGCTTATACTACACCTATTTTTATCCGCTTGCGTTTTCCGAGCTGGTGAGCGCCAAGGCGCAAAAATTTGAGATTGAGCCGGCGCTTGCTTATGCGCTGATCCGGCAGGAAAGCGCATTCGCTCCGGCCGCCAAATCCCGGGCCGGCGCCATGGGGCTTACCCAAATTATGCCTTCCGTCGCGCAAAAAAGCGCCAGGCGCATCGGCATCCAGCCGCGCCCGGATCCGGACTATTATGCTCCGGACTTGAACCTCGAGCTCGGACTGTTTCATCTGGCTGAGCTTCTCGACCGCTATGAGTCGGCCGCGGCTCATCCCTGGCCGATCCTGCTCACTCTGTCCGCTTATAACGCGGGCACAAAACCGGTTGACAACTGGTTCAAGCATGCGGCTCAGAAATCAATCGAGGCCGACCTTTGGATCGAACAAATTCCTTATTCCGAGACCCGCGGCTATCTGAAAAAGGTGCTGGCCAACTTGCGCATCTACCGGGCCAGGCTTGGAGCCGAATCATCCCCCTGCCCTTGATTTGCTTTGGCCGCGATTTATAATTTGACTGAACCCAGAAAAGTTCAGCGCCAAAAAGGAGGGGCATAAAATGAAAGTCAAATGGAACGGACATGCGAGCTTTACGATTACGACTGATTCCGGGGTCCGCATCGTCACCGACCCTTATGAGCCGGGAGGGTTTGGCGGCGCCATCAAATACGAGCCGATTCCCGACCCCGCGGACATTGTTGTGGTCACCCACGAACACGCCGACCATAATTATGTCAAGGGCGTGAAAGGCTCGCCGGTTGTGATTAAAGGCGGTCAGGAGGCCAAGGGGATAAAATTCAAGGCGGTGCCTGCTTTTCACGATTCCAGCCGGGGCAGGGAGCGGGGAACCAATAATATTTTTGTTTTTGAAGTTGACGGTATCCGCGCCGCGTTTCTGGGAGACCTTGGCCAGACTCTGGATTCGGACCAGGCCAAGCAGCTTTCGGGTCTGGACCTGCTGTTCATCCCGGTGGGAGGCTTTTTCACGATTGATGCCAAACAGGCGGCAAAGCTGGTCGGGGAGCTCAAGCCCCGGGTGGCGATACCGATGCACTTCAAAACTGCCAAAGTCGATTTCCCGATCAAGCCGGCCGATGACTTCATCGCCCACTTCACCAAGGTGAAAAAATTTGAAACCAGTGAGATCGAAATCAAAAAACAGGCCCTGCCTCAGACCACCGAAGTATGGGTTCTGAAATATGCGTGCTAAAATGTTGGCTGGAAGTGAAGAAGGCGGTTAAATATTCAAGTTTCATTCTGATCATCAATGTTTTGTTTTTTCTCGCGCTGGAAGGGACTTTCCATCTCTTCAATTGGTTCAAACCTTTCAGCTATTTCGTTGAGTCCAGGAATGAGCGAGGGGAGGTCTGGGTCCAGTATCGGATCGGGCCGATCAAGCCGAAATTCTTAAAAAGCAAAAGCACCGACACTTTCAGGATTTTCTCCTTCGGCGGCAGCACCACCATGGGCAGTCCCTTTTATCCTAAAAGCAGCTTCTCCCGGATGCTCGAGCTCGCGCTCAACCGGTCCGGCCCCGGGAAAAAAGTGGAGGTGATAAATCTCGGCGCAAGCGGGATGAACAGCCTGGAAATCTTTTACTGCCTAAGAGAAGCTCTGAAGTACAAACCGGACCTCGCCATAATCTACTGCGGTCAAAATGAATTTTTCCAGGCCAGTTTTTTTGCCGACTGGCGATATCCGAATCTGGACCGGGCGGTTGATGTTTTGCGGCTTCATTCCCGGCTCTACCGGGCGCTGAAAGCCGCGGATAAAATTTTGCCCCTGATTCCGGCCGCAATCGGAACTCATCAGGAACTGGTTGAAACCCTGAACCTGGATCTGGGACAGCTTCCCCTGGAAAATCGGCCTATGAGCCGGCAGTTTTATAATGACCGCATTCAAAGCTATCGCTATCACCTACAAAAAATTCTGGCCATGCTCGGCAAGAGCGATGTGCCGACCATCATCTGCACCCTCACGGTTAACCTTAAAGACTGGCCGCCGGAATGGATACCTTTTCCGCAAGGTCTGTCAGAACAGCAGCGCGATGAACTCAAGAGCCGTCTGTACAATGCTTACCTCAATATCGCAGACGGCCAAACCATAGAGGCCGCAAAGCTCTTGCAGAAATCCAGACCCCTTGCCCATAATTATGCAATGTTTGACTTTGTCCAGGCATGGCTTGACGAAAAGCAGGGACATTATGAGACCGCACGCGAAAATTTCCTTAGGGCCAGAAAACTCGATAACAGCAGGCACCGGGCGCCGCCTGAGATCATTCAGATCATTCGCGAGCTTGCGCCTGAATATGGCGCCGCGCTGGCGGACATTGAGGAACTGTTTTTTAAAAATGCTATAACCACCCCGGGGTTTGACCTGTTCACCGACCATGTGCACCCGAATCTTAAAGGCCAGCGCCTGATCGCGCAAGAACTGTATAACATTATGAACAGCAAAGGCCTCATCCGGATAAGCCGTCCGCTTGCTCGCTTCCCTTCCGAAGATGAATTCAAGAATGCCTTTCAGATAGACCAGGATTTCCTGGACAATGTCAAGCTTCATCTGGCTGTTTATTATCTGCTTCAGAAGCGCCTGCCCGGCCGAGACCGGCAGACCATCCAGTATTTGAATGAAATCCTTTCCCGGCATCCGGATAATGTTTTCGCGCGGATATGCCTGGTGTCGCTTATGCTCGAGCAGGCAAGGATCAGGGAAGCGCAATCTATGCTGGAAGCTTGCTTTAGATCATCCCGTCCGGAGCTCATTCAAAAGACCCTGGAGCGATATTTCTTTCCCAAAATAGTTATGCAGGGAAACTATCTTTTGTTCCGTCTCAATTTCGACCCGGTTGTGCCGCCGATGCGGGGGATTATGCTGGTGAGGCAATCGCCGGAGCAAACCAGGATTCGCTCCGGCCTGGACCTGGACCAATACAACTGGATCTTCCAGTATGACCCAAAAACCGGAAAGGTCCCGGACATAACCAAAGCCGCGCGCAGCGAATACGAATCGGCAAAAGCGCGGTGCAAGTCCGAAAGCGCGGCAGACATCGACCTCATCGTCCTGATGGCCAGAACCATGGAGGTCCACGCCAATGATATTAAGCCCAAGCCCTCGACCTCAGGATTAACTTTCAATACCATCGGCAAAGACCCCTGGTTTTACTTCCCGGTTGAACTCAACGCTCCTGAGGCCTCAAACCTGAAAATCGAAATCTCGGTTCGGCCCGAGGAAAAAACTAAACCGGCCGAACTCTCTCTTTACTGGTCAAGCGGGAAAGCGCCGGTTTTTTCCGAAGCCAAAAAAATATCCCTGCCCCTGAAAACGAACGGCAAATTTCAAACCTTTGAAATCAAGCTTTCCGAAAACCTCAACTGGCTCGCTTCCGGGAAAATTTCCTATCTGCGGCTGGACCCTCCGGACCTGCCGGGAACCGCAAAAATCAGGCAGTTCAAGCTCCGCGCCTGCTCTTCTGCGCCTTATCAATAATATCCCTGAGAAGGGGCCGGATTTTACGGAGCGCGTCTCCGCGGTGAGAAACCTCCAGCTTCTCCTCCGGGTCCATCTCGGCGAAGGATTGGTTTAAAGGTGGATAGTAAAAAAGAGGGTCGTATCCGAAACCTTTGTCTCCTCTCGGGTCGAACAAAATTAGTCCCCTTGCCTGGCCCGAGACCATTTTTACTTTTTTTTCGTTGATCGCGAGCGCAAGCAGGCATCGGAAACGCGCGGTCCGTTTTTCAGCCGAGGTTTTTCCCAGCAGGTTCAGCAACTTGCGGTTGTTATCAGCATCCGACGCCTTCTCTCCCGCAAACCTCGCGGAGCGCACGCCCGGAGCTTTGTCCAGCGCATCCACCTCCAGGCCGGAGTCGTCCGCCAAGGTCATTATCCCGGTCACGCGAAACGCGGCCCGGGCTTTGTGCGCCGCGTTCCGCTCAAAAGTTGAGAACGGCTCGCGCACTTCTTCCAGAGCGGGAAAATCAGCCAGGGACAAAAGTTTGAGGGGCAGGTCAAAGAGAAAATGCTCGAACTCACGGAACTTTCCCGGATTGCGGGTTGCGATGAGAAGTTTTATCCGGCCTTTTTGAGCGCCTTTTTTTGCCACCGGATAAGCTCCCGAATCCCTTTTCCCGCAAGCTCAAGCATCTGGTCCAGGTCAGCCTTGTCAAAGGGGTTATGCTCCGCGGTGCCCTGAATCTCGACGAATTTTCCGGCCTCGGTCATCACCACATTGAAGTCAACCTCGGCCTGAGAGTCCTCCTCATAGTCCAGGTCAAGCAGGGTTTCGCGCTTATGCCTGCCCACGCTCACCGCCGCGACATACTCCCGGATCGGGTTCTCATCGACCAGCTTTTTCTTGAGCAGCCACTTTACCGCGAGCGAAAGCGCGACAAATCCTCCGGTGATGCCCGCGCATCTCGTGCCGCCGTCAGCCTGAATCACATCGCAGTCGATGATGATGGTTCGTTCGCCCAGCTTCTCCATATCCGTAACCGCTCGCAGGCTGCGGCCGATCAGGCGCTGAATCTCCTGGGTTCTTCCCCTGGCCCTTCCTCTCCCGCCCTCCCGCTCGGTGCGGGTTTTGGTTGAGCGGGGGAGCATTCCGTACTCGGCTGTCACCCAGCCTTTGCCGGTCTGCCGCAGGAACGGAGGCACGGTCTCAACCACGCTGGCCGAGCAAAGAACCTGCGTGTTCCCGGCCGTGATCAGCGCGGAGCCTTCCGCATGCTCGAGCGTTCCGGTTTTGATTGAGATTCTTCTCAACTGGTCGGCTTTCCGGTTTCCCGGCCTCATTTTTTCACCGCCATCCCCAGTTTTTTCGCCTTGAGCTCGCGAAACTCCAAAATGCTTTGGGCGAGAATCAAAACAATCCGGTCCTGGTGTTCTTCACTCGTGATATTCCGCTGGTCCCGGGCATTGGTCAAAAAGCCGAGCTCAACCAGGGCCGCGGGCATGTTCGCGGCCATCAGCACCTTGAACGGCGCCTGCTTAACGCCCCGGTTGGGATTTTTCATTATCTGCGCCAGATTGTTCTGGATGATCTTGGCAAAGACCTCGCTCTCGGCCAGATGCTCGCTCTGAGCCATATCGCCCAGGATCAGATCAAGCTCGGACAGATTTTTTTTGTCCAGCTCCCGCGAGTGATCCTGCCGGTCGCCCGAAAGCTCCAGGTTCTCCCAGATCGCCAGCCGCCGGCTTTCCTCGTCAGTCGCATTCAGGCTCAAAAAGTAAGTCTCGAACCCGCTCGCGCTTTTTCTGCCGCAGGCGTTGGTATGAATGCTCAAAAACAGGTCCGCGTTCTGCCGGTTGGCGAACTCGGCCCTCTGGTCCAGCCCGATCTCGACATCTTCATCGCGCGTCAGCTGCACCTTGATTCCAGGGACGGCATCGAGCCTGGTTTTGAGTTTAAGCGCAAGCCGCAGGGTCAAATCCTTTTCCCGCCATCCTCCGGGAGTATTGGCGCCGAGGCTTTGCCCGCCGTGTCCGGGATCAAGGACAATCACCCGGACCGGGTCTTTTTTGAATTTTTCCGGAAGCCGGAGCGCGGACTGGTAGTTCTTGATTGACCCGGGTTTCTCAATTGCGACCGCGCATCCTTTCGCCCGGGCGTAAACCTCGGTCAGAAAATCCTCGGCCAGAAAAAGCTCGCTCTCTTTCCAGAACCCGCCTCTGAATTTCATCTCCCGCGATGATAAAAGCGCGCGGCCGGATTTGAGCTCAGCCTCAAGCTTGCCGCCCGGGAGATTCAAATAAAAAGTATTCAAGTCCGGGCTGAACGAGGGCTTCAATCCCAGCCCTTTGAACACTTCCCCCGCGGCCAGATAAAGCCCTCCGTCATAAATCAAAAAATTTTTGACCAGAAAGCGCGGGCTGTTGTCAATACTGACCTTGATCACGGGCCTGCTGCCGGCGGAAAAACCGGCCGCGGACAAAAGCGCGGGCAGGAAAATCAAGAGCCGCGCAACTCTCCCCATCCTCCGCATCTGATCAAAGTATACCAGATTCGGCCCTTAAAAGCAGACACGCAAGATCAATTCATCGGAAAGAACCGCTCTTCTTTGCCCACCACCTGCATCGAGGGAATCACTATTTTTTTCTCCCGGTCGGAAAAAGCCCTTCCGATCACCTGGCCGGGTATTTTGTGCCGCTTGCTCACCTGGATGACTTTCTGCGCGTCCCTCGCGGAAACCACCACGCAAAGACCAACGCCCATATTGAAAGTGTTTGCCATCTCTTCATTGGAGATTCCGCCTTGCCTCTGGATCAGCCTGAAGATAGGCATCGGCTTGGGAAGATTGTCCAGCTCAAACCCGACCTTGCTCGGCACCCGGCGAAGATTCCGGAAACCGTCGCCGGTGATATGAAGAAAGGCCTTGACCTTGATCCCGGCTTTGAGCATGGCCATCGCCGGCCGGACATAAATCCGGGTCGGCTCCAGAAGCTCCTCGCCCAAAGTCCGGCCAAGCTCATCGATATATTTATCCGCCTTCCATTTCCGAAGCAGCGCTCTCCGCGCCAGCGTGTACCCGTTGGAATGAAGCCCGCTCGAGGCCAGACCAACAACCACATCCCCTTCTTTAATATCGTCTCCCACAATTATTTTCCGCATATCTACAAGGCCCACCGCGCAGCCCACAAGGTCAAACCCCATTCCTTCCTCAATCCCCTTGACCATCTCCCGAAGCTGAGCGATCTCTCCGCCCGGGATGCTTATCTCAGCCTCGGCCGCGCCCTTATACAAACCCTTGCCCAGCTCAACCAGAAACTCCTTTTTCACATCCTGGATCGCGATATAGTCCAGCATCGCCATCGGACGCGCGCCCACGCAGATGATGTCATTGACATTCATCGCCACGCAGTCAATGCCGACGGTGTCGTATTTTTTCATTGCCTCAGCCACCAGAAGCTTTGTGCCCACGCCGTCGGTGCTGAGCGCAAGCCCCAGGTTCGGAGCGATCTGGATGATGGTTGCGTAAAGCCCGAGCTCGGTCTTGACCTCGGGATGACCGTCTAAAGTCTTCTTTATCCAGCCCAGAAACCGGTCAAACGAGCTCAAGCCCGCAAGCCCGAGCACGCCCGCTTGAGCATAACTAAGCCTCCGGCCTTTCTTCATTCCGGCTTCTCCTTGAGCGAATAAGGGTTTACGCTCAAAGCCAGATACTCCCGCGAAAGCTCATAATATTCCTCAACCCCGGCCTTGATGATCTTCAAATCGTCATCCGTTATTTCTCTTGTCGGACGAGCAGGCACACCCACCATCAAAGTCCTGTCCTTGACCTCGGTGCCCGGAGCTACCACCGAACCCGCGCCGATGATGCAGCCCTCACCTATCTTCACATCGTCCAGAATAACCGCGCCCATCCCAATCAGGCAAAGGTTCCCGATCGAGCAGCCGTGAAGAACCGCGCGGTGCCCCACCGTGACCTCGTTCCCGATTAAAAGCGGACTCCGGGTCTTGTCAACATGGCAGACGCAGTTGTCCTGGATGCTGGTCCGCTCGCCGATCCGGATGATGTTGAAATCCCCCCGAACAATCGCGCCGAACCAGACCGAGCCGCCCGCGGCTATCTCCACATCCCCGATTATGTCCGAACTCGCGGCGACAAACACACTCGGGTCCAGCCTGGGAAACTTTTCCCGAAAACTGAGAATCATCTAAAACCTCCTAATAATACGCAATGAACTTCAAATAATAAAAACAAACCGGGAGCGTGAACACCAGCGCATCCAGCCGATCCAGAAGTCCGCCGTGCCCGGGAACAATCGCGCCCGCATCCTTGATCCCCGCGTCCCGCTTGAAAAGAGACTCAACCAAATCCCCCAGAATCGCAACCCCCACCAGAACCGCTCCCAGAATGATGCAATGCGCCCAGGGCAGTCCGACATCAATTATCCAACGGTCAAAAATCAGCTTGACCGCTACCGCTCCCGCCACCCCGAAAACAAACGCTCCTCCAACGCCTTCCCAGCTTTTCTTAGGGCTGATCACCGGCGTCATCTTATGAGTTCCCCATTTGCGGCCAATGAAAAAAGCGCCGGCATCATTCAAAAAAGTCACCGCAATCAAAAAAATGATGAAAAAAAGCCCCGCATCAACCCTGCCTGCCCTGCCCTCCCAGTTCCGAAGCAGAATCGCATGGCTCATCAAAAGACCGACATAAATCACCCCCAGCATTGACCCGCTCGTCGCATAAATGGCTTTTTTTAGGTTCTTCCCGGAAAGCTGCGCCGCGAGAATGACGATGGCTGACAAGGTCAAAGTCAAAACCATCAGATCAAATTTTCCAAAATAAGCGCATACTCCGAGAAGGAGCGCGGCGGCTGTGGAAAGCTCGCGCTGGACCGGGATTTCTTTGGCCTGAAGCATCCGGGAAAATTCGATCATCCCCAGCAAAATCACAAGCTCAATCAGAAAAAATACCCACAAGCCCCCCAGCCAGAAAAGAAAAAGAAGAATGGGAATGACAATAACTGCGGTCAAAAGCCGCTGCTCAAGGTTGCTCATCTTTTTTTCCTTCTCGCCAAAATCTTTTTGACCAGACTCTCGGAATTCGAAAACATCCGGCTTATCTCCGAACCCGTAAGGCCTGAGGCCTGAGCAATCTTCTTCGCATCCTCCCTGCCGGTCAAATCCTCCGGCGCGTGAGAGTCAGTGTTGAGCGCAAGACCAGCTTTCGCCTCTCTCGCCAGAGCAGCCACCCGGCCATTGGAAAGAGAATGACCAAGCCTTGTAGTTATCTCAAGAAAAACTCCTTTTTCAGCCGCGAGCTTCACTTCCTCAAGCTCAATCAAACCCGGATGCGCAATGATGTCAGCGCCGGCTTCAATCCCCGCGCGGTTTGTCCCTTTCGGCACCGGCTCTACTATGGTCTCGCCGTGGATCACCACAACCTCAGCCCCAAGCCGCCTCGCGGCTTTAACCATCTTAGGGATTTGCACCGGATATAGATGCGTAAGCTCAACCCCGAACAAGACCGTGATCGCGGGGTCTTTGGGAAGACCGAGCGCAAATTTCTTGAGCGAGGAGATTACGGTTTCAAGATTGCTCTCGTCCGAATGGTCGGTGATCGCAATCACCCGATAGCCTTTCGCCTTCGCGCGCTGGACCAGCTCCGCCGGGATCAAGTCGCCGTCACTGTGAATCGAGTGCGTATGCAGGTCTATCATCACCCGCTATACTGCCAAATTTTTCCGAGAAGGTCAAGAAGATTGGTGCCAGCTTGTTTATCGTAGCTTGTTGTAAGTTTGACCGGGAAAGGCGCTGGCCTCACTTCCAAAGAGATATCAAATAGCTGTCCCCCGTATTTCCCCTCGTTTGTCCGATAACACAGAAAAGATCAGGCCGACATGGCTGGAACAGGAAAATTATAAAAAGTTCTTGCCCCCATTCTGTGAATGTGCTTTAGGCTGTTCCGATATTATTTTTTATTCTTATCGGGGGGCCTATTATCCTTATCTCTCGGCTGGGGTGGCGGAGGAGGTATATAATCTGACTCTTTCCTTAATGGGATGTCCCGATGCTCTTTTAAAGGTGTAGGACGAGGAGTGACCTCCCCCCATTTTTAATACCACTCATAATGTTAGGGTTTTCCCTTTTCCCTGGTTCTGGAAGCGGAGCGAAGGGCCAATCAAGCCCGCAGCGGAGCTTCCAGAACTTGCCGCTCGGCTGAACTCGCCGCAAGCCGCAAATTCCCGCG
>Ga0315280_10001063_pt1 | contig 48984 bp, 45 predicted proteins | sample YL17G06_40_MG_FD_203697 | JGI IMG/M metagenome (GOLD analysis project Ga0315280, IMG submission 203697) | Sediment microbial communities from Yellowstone Lake, YNP, Wyoming, USA - YL17G06_40 | ecosystem: Environmental > Aquatic > Freshwater > Lake > Sediment | place: USA: Wyoming | collected... | reverse complement strand
TAGACTCGCCACCGCGGCGCTTGGCGCTACGGTGGCGATTCTTGTTCGAGCCCCGGAACCGCGGCGGGTGAAGCAAGCAAGGGGGTTCAGGCGATGAACAAGGGGCTCGGGATGAGCATGTTGCGGCCTGTCATGGGGTTGTTGGCGTTGGCTTTGGCGTTGGCGTTCGTAGTGGTGTTGCTGCTGGCAGTTCCGGCCCACGGGCAGACCCCGGCTGCGCGTGCGGCCACCGAGCCCGTGCCGAAGTTCGACAAGGCCTTCCTGGCCAGTGCCGCGGCTATTGCTTCGGGCGAGCAGGTCTGGACCACACAATGCCGGCATTGCCACGGCCGGGCCGCCTACCCCGGCAAGGCCCCCAAGCTGAGCCCCGGCGGCCTGGCGCCGGAATTCATCTTCGACCGGGTGACCAACGGCTTCGGCAAGATGCCGCCGTGGAAAGAAGTCTTCACGTTCGAGCAACGCAAAGGTGTCGTTGCCTACATCAAGAGCAGCAGTTTTTCCCCCTGATCGGTCGCGACCGGCAAGCGTTGACAAGGAGATTCGAATGACCCCCCTGCGTATCGTGAATGTGATTCTCGGCCTGATGATGGTCGGCTTCACTGCGGTTCAATACAACGACCCCGACATGCCGCTGTGGGTCTTGATGTATGCCGTTCCGGCGATCTGGATGTACGCCGTGACGTTTCGACTGCAAGGTGTGGTGGGTTCGCCCGACATCATGCGCCTGCTCTGGGCCACCGCGGTTTTCTACGTCGTGGCCGTGATCTCCTTGTGGCCCACGATGCCCAACTTCTGGCGCAAGGAAGTCTGGATCGTGGAAGAGACCGCGCGCGAAGGCATGGGCGTCATGATCGCGCTGGGCGTGGTGCTCATCGCGGTTCTGAACACGCGCTTGAAAGGCGCTGCAAGGGTGGTGACGGGCAACCCGCTAGCGGGCAAAGCGAAACGCGCCTGAGGCGCTGCGGCAAGGCGTTGCTGAATCTGCTGCGGGTGAGCCGACCCAGCAGCCGCTGCGCTCGCGAGCACACGCAACACCGCCACCGGCCGCTCGAAAAACCTTCAACCCAAGCTCTGCGACCGGTTCGACATTGAACGCGCCGTCGAGCGCGGCCCCCCGCGCGCCGTGCCTGCTTGAGCGATGCGCTCATGCCCCTGGCCCACAGTCCAGGCAGCGCTCCACCGGCACCGGCCCCATGCGCAACGCGCGCTGCAGATGGCGCAACGCGGTGCGCAGCCCTTCTTCGATCACCGGGTGGTAGAACGGGCTGTCGAGCATTTGCTGCACCGTGTCGCCACGCTGCACCGACCAGGCCAGCAGGTGGCCGATGTGTTCGGCCGCCGGGCCGATCATCTCGGCGCCGAGGAAGCGGCCGCTCCCGCGTTCGGCGTAAACGCGCAGCGCGCCCTGGTTCTTCAGGATCACGCGGCTGCGGCCCTGGTCCTCGAACGAGGCCTCGCCGACCTCGAACGCGGTGCCGGCGGCTTGCAGCGCGGCGTGGCTCTGGCCGGCGATCATGAGCTGTGGGTCGCTGAAGACCACGGCCAGCGGCGCGCGGCGGGGGCGCACCCGCACGTCGGGGTAGCGCCCGGCGTTGTCGCCCGCGATGCGGCCTTCGTCGGCGGCTTCGTGCAACAACGCGAGTTCGTCGTTGACGTCGCCGGCGATGAACACGGTGCTCGCGCCAATCTGCCCGGTGCGGCGGTCGAAGCGCGGCACGCCGTCAGCGCCGAGAGGCAACTTCGTGTGCTCAAGGCCCAGCCCTTGCAGGTTCGGTGTACGCCCGCTCGCGGCGAGCACCAGGGCGAAATGCTGAACGTCGGCACCGGCCAGCACGCGCACGCCAGCAGCGTCACGCTGCAGTTGCACCTCGCCGGCGTTCATGTGCAATCGCAACTCGCGGCCGAAAACCTCGAGCGTCTTGGCCTTCAACACCGGGTCGGTCAACGGGCCCAGGCGCGCGCTGCGTGCATACAGGCACACGCGCACGCCCAACCGGTGCAGCGCCTGTGCGAGTTCGAGGGCGATCACACCGGCACCGAGCACGGCCACCGACTCGGGCAGGTCAGCCCAACTGAAGACATCGTCGTTCACGATCAGGCACTCGCCGGCAGTGCTGCGCCAGGCAGGGTTCACATGCGGCCGTGAACCGGTGGCGATGACGATGCGCTCGGCCTGCACCTGCGTCTGCGCACTCGAGGGCTGGCCGACCAGCACCGTGTGTTCATCGACGAAGCGCGCCTGCCCGCGCAGGCGGTGCGCCTGCGGCCAATGCTCGACGGTCTCGGTCACGAAGCCGACAAAACGGTCGCGCTCGTCGCGCACGCGCTGCATCACGGCGCGCCCGTCGATGCGCAGCGGTGCGGCGTGCACGCCGAAGGCGCCCGCATGCGCCGCCGTATGCGCCGCGTCGGCAGCGGCGATCAACAGCTTGCTCGGCATGCAGCCCACCCGCGCGCAGGTTGTGCCGTAGGGCCCGCCTTCGATGACGAGCACGTTCGGGGTGTGCGCCAGCGCCGCGCGGTATGCCGACATGCCGGCGGTGCCGGCGCCGATGATGGCGACGTCGACCTGCAAGTTGTTCATGGGCAGTCCTCGGTTCGGGGGTGAAACGGCCTTTGGCGTCTGGCCGCGTGAAGTCTGACGCCGCTCACGCCACCCCCAGCGCGCGCAGCGCGCGCGCGAAGGCGAGCGTGCAGGCATGGCCCGGTGTGCTCTCGACACAAATCGCCCTGCCATGCCATGCGACGAAGCACCGCGTCAGCGCCAGGCCTGCGCTGCCGCCGCAAGCCGTGAACTGTCGTCGCGAGGGCATCTTCGGGTCGAGGATTGAGTGGCGCTGCATTGTCATCGAATCAGCGCTGACCACGGGCGCTGCGCGTGAAGCGCGGCGCTCGCAGCCTCGACTTGCTGCAGGGTCGGAGCGGGTCGAGCGCAGTGCCCGAACCACGCCTGCAATTGCGCCGGACCGTGCGCGCTGGCGCAGCCCGGCGCGCCGCGCCACAATCAGAGCGAAGCCGACGTGCATCGTTTCCGTCAGAGCGGGCCAGGAGAGGGGCAATGAGGGGCAATCAGGACCTGTGCGCAATGGCATTGACCAAGGTGCGGACCTGGGTCGCTGCGCTGCTGCTGTGTTTGGGCGCTACCACGGCGCCGGCGCAGAGTGCCGCCGGCGACAGCGTGCAAGCGCTGCGCGAACGTTACGCCGCGCTGCAGGAGCCGCTGCGCAACAACCCGTTCGGCCGCGCGTTGCACCTTGATTCGGTGCAGAACTCGGGCGACTTGCGCGGCGACATCCACGCCGTGGTCGAGCACCCGTTTGCGACGCTCGGTGCGGCGCTGGGCAAGGCCGAAACCTGGTGCGACGTGCTGATCCTGCACTTGAACGTCAAACAATGCCGGGTCGTGCCGGACGCCGCCGCCATCACTCTGGTGGTGCACATCGGCCGGAAATTCGACCAGCCGATCGACGAGGCTTACCGCGTCGAGTTTGCTTTTCGGCAGGTTGCGGCCACGCCCGAGTACCTGCACGCGAGCCTGCGCGCCGACAGTGGGCCGATGGGCACGCGCGACTACAGCATCGCGCTGAAGGCCGTGCCGCTGGACGAGGGGCGCAGCTTCATGCACCTGTCGTATTCCTACGGCTACGGTATGGCGGCGCGGCTCGCGTTGCAGGCTTACCTGTCGACGCTGGGCAGTGGCAAGATGGGCTTTTCGGTGATCGACAAACGCCCCGACGGCACGCCGGTTTACGTCGGCAGCGTGCGCGGCGTCGTCGAGCGCAACACGATGCGTTACTACCTGGCGATCGATTCCTACCTCGGCGCGCTCGCCGTGCCGCCGGCGCAACAGGTGGAAAAGCGCCTGCGCGACTGGTTCACCGCGACCGAGCGCTATGCGCTGCAACTGCACGAGATGAGCGAGGCTGAATACCTGGACATGAAGCGCAAGGAGGTGGCGCGCCGCGCCGCCCCCGGATAAGCGCGACGCCGGTTCGGCCTCGCTTCAACTGATGGTGCGCAGGCCCCGGCGCACCTGACCTCAGCAGAATCCAGAAAATCATGGGCGCGCCCTTGCGCGTGCCAGATAGACTCTCGACGAAACAATGTGAACGGGCCGAGACATGAAGACCCCCTGCATCTTGGGCAGCCTTTCGATCACCGCCCTGACTTCGATCGGGTGCCATGCCCAAGCACCGGCCGCACCCGCCACCGCCCAGCTCGACCCGGTGATCATCAGCGTCGAGCGCTCGCGCCAGACCACGTTCGACGCGCCCGCGGCAATCTCCGCGGTGATGCGCGAGACGATCGAAGCTGCCGGCCCGCAGGTCAATCTGTCGGAGGTGCTGAACCGGGTGCCGGGCGTCACGGTGTTGAACCGGCAGAACTATGCGCAGGACCTGCAGTTGTCGATCCGCGGCTTCGGAGCGCGCTCGACCTTCGGCATTCGCGGCGTGCGCCTGATCGTCGACGGCATACCGGCAACCATGCCCGACGGCCAGGGCCAGGCGTCGAACATCACGCTCACGTCTGCGGGGCGCATCGAAGTGCTGCGTGGGCCGATGGCGCAGCTCTACGGCAATGCGGCGGGGGGTGTGGTGCAGGTGTTCACCGACATGGAGGCGCAGCAGCCGACGACCACCGTGACCGGCTCGATCGGCCCTTACGGCCAGAGCAAGGTGGGCCTGAAATTCGGCGCGGCCGGTCCGAGCGATGCCGTGAGCCTCGATGCATCGACCTTTCGCACGGATGGCTTTCGCGAGCACAGCGAGGCCAGGCGTGACCAGATCAACGCCAAGTGGCAGCATGATTTCACTGCCGACTCGCGCGTCAGCCTGGTCGTCAATTCCATTGACCAGCCGGTGGCGCTTGACCCCTTGGGGTTGACCCGCGCGCAGTGGGAGCAGGGCCTGCCGGCGGTGACGATTCAGGACCCGCGCAAGACTGTGCTGCAGCAACAGGTCGGCGCGGTGCTCGAGCAACGCCTGGGCGATTCGACGCAGCTGACGGCACGTGTCTACTTCGGCCGGCGCGACCTCGACAACGCCCTGTCGATCCCGTTGCTGGTGCAGCAGCCCCCCACGCACAGCGGCGGCATCGTCGTCTTCTCGCGCGACTATCAGGGCCTGGGCCTGCAACTGAGCCACAGCACCACGCTCGACAACGGCCGTGCGTTGCGCCTCGTCGGTGGCCTCGAAGCCGATGCGAGCGACGAAGACCGCCAGGGCTACATCAACGACCGCGGTGTGCGCGGGGCCTTGAAGCGCGACGAGCGCAATCGCGTCGACAACCGCGACGCCTTCGTCCAGGCCAGTCTTGACATCGACGCCGAGTGGAGCGCAACCGCAGGCGTTCGCTCCAGCCACGTTCGATTCAGGTCGGATGACTATTTCATCACGCCGGGCACCGTGCCGCCCAACCCCGACGACAGCGGCAGCCTGAGCTACAGCGCGACGAATCCGGTGCTGGGTATCAGTTGGCGCGCCGCGCCCACCCTCAACGTCTACGCCAACGCCGGCCAGGGTTTCGAGACACCCACCTTCACCGAGTTGTCGTACCGGAGCAATGGCTTGACCGGGCTCAACGTCGACCTGAAGGCGTCGAAGAGCCGGCATCTCGAGCTCGGCACGAAGTGGAAATACGCCGGCGCGCAGCGCCTGGACGTGGCACTGTTCGACATCGCGACACGCGACGAGATCGTCGTCGACACCAACGCAGGCGGGCGCGCCACATTCAAGAACGCCGGCAACACCTCGCGCCGCGGAATCGAGCTTTCGCATTTGGGGCAGCTCGGCGATTCGTTGCACAGCACGCTGAGCCTGACCGCGTTGCGTGCGCGTTTCGATGAAGCCTTTGTCAGCGGCAGCGGCGCCGCGGCAGTCAACGTGCCGGCCGGGAACAAGCTGCCCGGTACGCCTGAGCGCAGCGCCTTTGCCGAACTGGCCTGGGCACCGGGCGGCGCCTGGGCCGGTGTCAATGGCGGTGTGGAAGTGGTTTACACCGGCAAGCTGTACGTGAACGACGCCAACACCGATGCGGCACCGGCCACCACCGTGCTCAACCTGCGTGCCGGCTTGCAGCAAACGGTGGGCGAGTGGCAGTTCAGCCAACTGCTGCGCGTGGACAACGTGACGGACCGCAACTATTCGGGTTCGGTGATCGTCAACGAAGCCAACAGCCGCTTCTTCGAACCGGCAATGCCGCGCAACTGGCTGGTGGCGTTGAAGGCGCGCTACGAGTTTCGGTAGCGCAACGCCGGGCAGGGCTGATCCCGGCGCACGCTTGGCGCAGGCAGCGATCTGCTGCGGCGAAGGCGACCGATGCAGACCCGCGATCGCCGGTCTGACGGCAAGCGGGTAGGACAGGGCGCTCAGAAAAACGCCTGGATCCCGGTCTGCGCACGCCCCAGGATCAGCGCGTGCACGTCGTGCGTGCCCTCGTAGGTGTTGACCGTCTCCAGGTTGATCATGTGGCGCATCACGTGGTATTCGTCGTGAATGCCGTTGCCTCCGTGCATGTCGCGCGCGGCGCGGGCGATGTCCAGGGCCTTGCCGCAGTTGTTGCGCTTGATGAGTGAAATCATCTCCGGCGCGGCGCGGCCTTCATCGAGCAGCCTGCCCACGCGCAGGCACGCCTGCAATCCCAGCGTGATTTCGGTCTGCATGTCGGCGAGCTTTTTCTGGATCAGCTGGTTCGCCGCGAGCGGCCGCCCGAACTGCTTGCGCTCGAGCGTGTACTGGCGCGCTGCGTGCCAGCAGAACTCCGCCGCCCCCATCGCGCCCCAGGCAATGCCGTAGCGCGCCTTGTTCAGGCAGCCGAAAGGGCCCTTCAAGCCATTCACATTCGGCAGCATGTTCGCCTCAGGCACGAACACAGCATCCATCACGATTTCGCCGGTGATGCTGGCGCGCAGGCTCATCTTGCCTTCGATCTTCGGTGCGCTCAGGCCTTTCATGCCGCGCTCCAGAATGAAGCCGTGGATCGATTCCTGTCCTGCGACCTTGGCGTCGGGGTCTTCACGTTTCGCCCAGACCACGAACACGTCCGCCACCGGCGAGTTCGTGATCCACATCTTGCTGCCATTGAGCAGGTAGCCGCCGTCCACCGGCTTGGCGCGAGTCAGCATGCCGCCAGGGTCGGAGCCGTGGTTCGGTTCCGTCAGGCCGAAGCAGCCGATCCATTCGCCAGTGGCGAGTTTGGGCAGGAACTTCTGGCGTTGCGCTTCGCTGCCATAGGCGTGGATCGGGTGCATCACGAGCGAGCTTTGCACGCTCATCGCGCTGCGGTAACCGCTGTCGACACGCTCGACTTCGCGCGCCACCAGGCCGTAGCTCACATGGTTCACTCCCGGGCAACCGTAGCCGTCGATGGTCGAGCCGAGCAGCCCGAGCGCACCCATCTCGTGCATGATGCTGCGGTCGAACCTCTCGTGCCGCGCGGCAAGCAGGATGCGCGTTTGCAGCTTCTCCTGGCAGTACTGCCTTGCCGCGTCGCGCACCGCGCGTTCGTCGTCGCTGAGCTGTTCTTCAAAGCGAAACGCATCGTCCCATTGAAATGCAGTCGAAGCTGGCATGGTTGTAAGCCCGGTGGTCGTGGTTCGACAGATGATAAGTTGGACAATCCCCGGACGGCGCGCCGATGTGCCTGGAGCTTCAAATGAATCAGTCGATCGAAACCATCACCTTGGCGGGTGGCTGTTTTTGGTGCCTCGAAGCCGTGTACGAGCAGGTGCGCGGCGTGACGCAGGTCGAGTCAGGCTACGGCAATGGGCTGGCCGAAAAGCCCACCTACGAGCAGGTATGCACCGGCCGCACCGGCCATGCCGAAGTGGTGCGGGTGAGCTTCGACAGCGCGCGATTGAGTTTGCGCCAGGTGCTGGAGATCTTCTTCGTGATTCATGACCCGACCACGTTGAACCGGCAGGGCGACGACAAGGGAACGCAGTACCGCTCCGGCATCTATTTCCACGATGCCGAGCAGGAGCGCGTCGCGCGCGAAGTGCTGAATGAGGCGAACCAGCACCACCAGGGCAAGGTCGTGACCGAAATTACCCCGCAGGCCAACTACTGGCGCGCCGAGGACGAACACCAGCACTACTTCGCGAACCACCCGGGCCAGGGCTATTGCGCGTTTGTCGTGTCGCCGAAGGTCGAGAAGTTTCGCCGGACCTTCAAGAGCCTGGCGCTGGCTCCGACCTGACCCTAAGGCGCAAGCCGCTCGCGTTGCCACGCATCTTCGACAAGCCGGTACACCAGTCTGTCGTGCAGGCGCGACCTGCGCCCCTGCCAGAACTCCCAACGATCCGGAACGAGTCGGAAGCCGCCCCAATGCGGCGGCCTGGGCGGGTTCAGAAGGTACCGCGCACTCACTTTGGCGGCATTGGCGACGAGCACGGCGCGCGAAGTGATGACGTCACTTTGCGGCGAGGCCCAGGCGCCGATGCGTGAATCGAGCGGGCGCGTCTTGTAGTAGGCGTCGGACTCGGCAGCGTCGGTGGGCTCGACGCGGCCCTCGATGCGCACGACGCGCTCGAGCTCGACCCAATGGAACTGAAGCGCGGCAAATGGGTTTGCCTCGAGCTCGCGGCCCTTGCGGCTGCGGTAGTTGCTGAACCATACCAGGCCGCGCGCATCGTTGCCCTTGAGCAAGACCACGCGTGTCGATGGCCGGGAGTCGGCGCCGACGCTGGCGAGCGTCATCGCCGTCGGCTCCGGCAGTTTGGCGTCGAGTGCCTGTTGCAGCCAGAGCTCGAATTGCAACCGTGGGTCGGCTGCACTCGCGGCTTCGTCGAGTTCGTCCCGCTCGTAGCTGGTTCGCAGGTCGGCAATTGATTGCATCGCCTGGCCAGTATAGGCAACCGGGCCAAGGAGCCCGGGCGGCAGATCGCGGCCCACGCTCCTTGGCCAGGATTTACCGGGTGTCTGTGACACTTTGTCCCACCGTCTCACCAAAATTGCGTACGGGGAAGGCCTTAGGTACACGTCCCAGTTCCTGAATTGCCTGCGCGCTTCCATGCTTGCCCTGTAGGCATATCTCAGCCACGCGCCCGAAAGCGTGGGGTGCGGCCTCAGGAGGGTGAATGACGTTTCGGCCAGCGGTGATCGTCTTGGCGGCAGGCAAGGGGACGCGCTTCAGACACGCGGACCACAAACTGGCCCAGGGCCTGGGGCCCTACAGCGTGCTCGGAACCACGCTGCGCCACGCCATCGGCAGCCAATTGCCCGTGGTCGTCGTGGTGAGCGAGCCCTTGGCCGAGCTTGCCCGGCGCAGCATCGCGTCGCGCGATGTCATCGTCGTTCCCGAAGTCGGCACACCGGGTCGGGACGGCCTGGGCATGGGTTACTCGATCGCGATGGGCGTGGCCGCGCGCGCCGACGCCGCAGGCTGGCTCATCCTGCCTGGCGACATGCCGCTGGTGCGCCCTTCGACCTTGATCGCGGTGGCGCGCGAACTGACGCAGCACCCGGTGGTTTGTGCCCACTACAAAGGGCGGCGAGGGCATCCGGTGGGCTTTGCCGCCGAGTTGTATTCCGAGCTCGCGCTGCTGCGTGGCGACGACGGCGCGCGCCGCATCGTCGCACGCTATCCGGCGTTGAGCCTCGAGCTCGACGACCCCGGGGTGCTGGTCGACGTCGATACCGAAAGCGATCTGGAGCGGCTGCGCGAGGAGCTGGAAACGGCGCCGGTGCCGCTGTCGGACGCCTAGGAGCCCGTCTTATCCCGCCAGCCCGTTGCGGCGCGCCAGGGTTGCAAGTCTTTCGATTTCGCGGTCACGGATGCCGTTCTCGCGCAGCGCCGTCTCGGTCTCGAGCAGGTAGTCGAGCGTGCTCCCGTAGCGCCCGCTCGCGCTGCGCAGGATCTGCAGCATGTGCGCGTCGCTGATGGTCCCGGTGTGGTTCGGGCTCGCACGATTGAGCGTGAACGCGAGCGCGAGCAGCGGGCCCTGCATGGTGCGGCAGCGCACCCAGGCCGGGTCGTAGACACCGGTGGGCATTTCGCGCAACCACAGGCGCTCGAGTTCGGCGGCGGCGTTGGCTCGGGGCACGCGATAGACGAAACCGCGACAAGACCCGCCTGAAATCAGCGCAAACACCAAGCCCGGGCACTGCGGCGTGCCGCGATTCACGCGCGAACGCATCTGCAGCGCGCGGTGCCAGCCGTGGACCCGTGCCGCGCGGCGCTCGGTGGCCTTGAACTCGGGGCGCCAGATGAGCGAGGCGTAGCCGAAGACCCAGAGGTCGCGCCTGCCGCCCCACGCTTTCATGGTGCTGTCCAACAGGGTCTGTGGGTCGCGCTGCGGTGTGATGCCCAGGATCATGGCCGTACTTTAGGCCCCGTAGCCGCTTTCCCTGGCTCGCGGCCCGAGGGCCGGGGAGCCGATTCGCGGGCTGACGAAGTGACAATCGTCTCGAACATTCAAGGCCATGCAGACCGGCTACGATCCTGCGAACTGATCGCCCAGGCGTTCGCCGGCTGAATTTGAGTCGCGGTTCGGGCACGGGCTGGTGTGGTGTGCCGCTATTTCCGGCGCACCACAATAGATTGAGGGCCTTGCGATGAAACCAGCCGTACTCGAAGTCACCGCGCGCATTCGCGAGCGCAGCGCCGCAACCCGAAGCAGCTATCTGCAGGGGGTCGATGACGCCGTGGCGCGGCCACGCGGCACCGATCGAATGGGCTGCGCCAACGTCGCCCACGCCTTTGCCGCGCTGCCGAGCAGCGACAAGTTGCGCGTCGTGGCGCAGCGCGCGCCGAACATTGCCGTGGTCACGGCGTACAACGACATGTTGTCGGCGCACCAGCCCTACGAGGGCTTCCCGGCGCTGATTCGCGACGAGGCACGCAAGTGCGGCGCCACCGTGCAGGTCGCAGGAGGCGTGCCCGCGATGTGCGACGGCGTCACGCAAGGCCTGCCCGGCATGGAGCTGAGCCTGTTCTCGCGCGACACGATTGCGATGGCGACGGCGATCGCGCTGACACACGACGTGTTCGACGCCGCGTTGCTGCTCGGCGTGTGCGACAAGATCGTCCCGGGCCTGCTCATCGGCGCGCTGCATTTTGGCCACTTGCCGTGCGTCTTTGTTCCCGCCGGGCCGATGAGCAGCGGCTTGAGCAACAGCGCGAAGTCGAAGGTTCGCGAGGAATACGCGCAAGGCAAGGTCGGCAGGGAGCAATTGCTCGAGGCCGAATCGGCGGCCTACCACGGCGCGGGCACCTGCACCTTCTACGGCACGGCCAACAGCAACCAGATGCTGCTCGAGGCGATGGGCCTGCATGTGCCCGGCGCCGCCTTCGTCCACCCGCATGCGCAGCTGCGCGAAGCGCTGACGCGCGAAGCGGTGCGCAGCGTGCTGGCCATCGCGCAAGGGCTGCGCTTCACGCCGATCGGCAGGCTGGTTGACGAGCGCGTCATCGTCAACGCGATGGTCGCACTGTTGGCCACCGGCGGGTCGACGAATCACCTGATCCATTGGGTCGCCGTCGCGCGCGCCGCAGGAATCCTGATCGACTGGACCGACTTCGCCGAGCTGTCGCACGCCACGCCGCTGCTGGCACGTGTCTACCCGAACGGCGCCGCCGACGTGAACCAGTTTCAAGCCGCGGGCGGGCCCGGCTTCGTCATCCGCGAATTGCTCGATGCGGGCTGCATGCATGCCGACGTCGCGAGCGTCGCCAGTGGTGGCCTGCGCGACCACACCGGGCTGCCGCAGCGGCGCGGCGACAAGTTGGATTGGAGCGCATTGCCTCAAGACAGCGGCGACGACTCGGTGTTGCGCCCTGCGCTGCGGCCCTTCAGCGCAGAAGGTGGCCTGAAGCTCTTGCGCGGCAACCTCGGCCGCGCCGTCATCAAGGTCTCGGCGGTGCCCGACGACCGCCATGTGATCGAAGCGCCGGCAATCGTCTTCAACGCGCAAGAAGAACTGCTGGCAGCGTTCAAGGCCGGGCAACTGCAGCGCGACTTCGTCGCCGTGGTGCGCTTCCAGGGCCCGCGCGCGAATGGCATGCCCGAACTGCACAAGCTCACGCCACCGTTGGCCGTGCTGCAAGGGCAGGGATTCAAGGTGGCACTGGTGACCGATGGCCGCATGAGCGGTGCTTCGGGCAAAGTGCCGGCGGCGATTCACGTCAGCCCCGAGGCACTGGCCGGAGGCGCCTTGGGCAAGTTGCGCAATGGCGACATGGTCCGGCTCGACGCCGTCGCGGGCACGCTCGACGCCGTCGTTGACGCCGCGCTCTGGGCCGCACGCGAGGTGGCGACGATTGCCGAGTCGCAAACCCGCGCCAACGGGCGCGGCCTCGGGCGTGAGCTCTTCGCCGGCATGCGGCGCAATGTACTCAGCGCCGAAGAAGGCGCTTGCACCTGGCTTTGACGCCGACCCCAACCCACCGAGGATCTGCATGGACACGCTCGAACTCGCCGCGCACGGCCCCGTCATCCCCGTGATCGTGATCGACGATTCAGCGCTGGCCGTGCCGCTGGCGCGCGCGCTCGTTGCCGGCGGCGTGCGGGTTCTGGAAGTCACGCTGCGCACGCCCGTCGCGCTGCGCTGCATCGAGGCGATCGCGAAGGCGGTGCCCGAGGCCATCGTCGGTGCCGGCACGGTGCGCAGCATTGCCGACGCGCAGCAGGCGAAGGACGCAGGCTGCCAGTTCGCGGTGAGCCCGGGCTACGCGAATCACATCGGCCAGGCCTGCCGCAAGCTCGGCCTGCCGCTGCTGCCCGGGGTGGCCAGCGCGAGCGAAGTGATGCAGGCGAACGCCGACGGCTACTCGTTCCTCAAATTCTTTCCGGCCAGCGCCGCGGGCGGAATTCCGATGCTCAAGGCGCTCGCCGGCCCGTTCCCGGACGTGCTGTTTTGCCCCACCGGCGGCATCAGCTTCGAAACCGCGCCGCAATACCTGGCGCTGCCCAACGTAAAGGTGTGCGGCGGCTCGTGGCTCACGCCCGCGGACGCTGTGGCCAAGGGCGATTGGGCTCGCATCACCGCACTCGCGCGCGCGGCACGCGGATTGCGCGCGTAAGCGGCGCGGCCGGCTCCGAGCGGCTGAACCACGCCGCTCGCGCTTGGCGCCGGCACGCGCACACGATCGGAGTTCAGCCCCTGCGCTCGATCAACTCGACCTTGTAGCCGTCGGGGTCGGTGATGAAGGCGATGACGGTGGTTCCGCCTTTCACCGGCCCCGCTTCCCGCGTCACCGCGCCGCCGTTGTTGCGGATCCTTTCGCAGGCGGCCTGGGCGTCGGCCACTTCGATCGCAATATGGCCATAGGCCGAGCCGAGCTCGTACTTGTCGACGCCATAGTTGTAGGTCAACTCGATCTCGGCGTGCTCCGGGTTGTTGCCGTAGCCGACGAAGGCCAACGTGTACTTCTGGTCGGGCCGGTCGTTCGTGCGCAGCAGCTTCATGCCCATGACGCGGGTGTAGAAGTCGATCGAGCGTTGCAGGTCGCCAACGCGCAGCATGGTGTGCAGGAGTCTCATGGGGTGTCGAAGATGAAGCAGGTTGTGGAAGCGTGAGCGTACAGCTTGCCGTCGGCGCCGGTGAGACGGCCTTCGGCGGTGGCCATGCGCGAGCCGAGATGAATCACCTTGCCTTCGGCACGCACCAACGGCACTTGGTCTGTCAGCGGACGCACGATGTTGATCTTGAGTTCCGCCGTCGTATAGCTCTTGCCGGCGGGCAGGGAGGCGTGCACGGCGCAGCCAAGCGCCGAGTCGAGCAGGGTGGCGAACCAGCCGCCGTGCACGCTGCCCAGGGGGTTGTAGTGGCGCCGCAGTGGCTGGCCCTGGAACACGGCGCGGCCGGGTTCGGCTTCGATCAGGACGAAGTCGAGCGTGTCACCGATCAGTGCGCGCGGCAATTCGCCGGCGAGCATCGCCTGGAACACTTGCGCGCCCGTCTTGCCTGCCACCTGCTCGGCAGGCACAACGCCGCTGGGTGCGGCGCGCGCGAGCAGCTGCTGCGCGTCGGCACGCCAGCGGGCGAGCACTGCCGCCGGATCGTTCGGACTTGACATCGAGACTCCCGATTCCTGCAAGGGCGTGGATTGTCGCCACAATTGACGCATCGCGCGCCGCGCCCGACCGGAGTTCGCCCGCACCGGGTGCGCCCGAGGAGATGTGAATGAACAGTGCCACCGCGGCAACCCCGCGCCGCGCAGGCTGGTTGCTGGTGTTGCTCGCCGCAGGCGGCACGTTTGCGCTGACGATGGGCGCGCGCCAGTCGATGGGGCTGTTCCTCAACACCCTGAACACCAGCACCGGCCTGGGCCTGGCGAGTATCAGCCTGGCGTTCGCCTTCGGCCAGCTCTGGTGGGGCTTGACGCAGCCGTTTGCAGGCATCGTCGCTGATCGATACGGTGCCGGCCGCGTCTTGTTGCTCGGCGTGTTGCTCGTGGCCATCGGCACGGCGCTGATTCCGTTCATGACAACGACGGCGGGCCTGATCTTCGCCATCGGCGTGCTCGCGGCGGGTGGTGCGGGGATGGCCGGTCCGTCGGTGTTGATGTCGGCGACGACGCGCCTGGTCGCTCCCGAAAGGCGCGGCATCGCCACCGGCGTCGTGAATGCAGGTGGATCGTTCGGCCAGTTTGTGTTTGCGCCTGTCGCGCAAGCCATCACCGCGGCCGCCGGCTGGGTCGCGGCGCTGCAAAGCCTTGCGCTGTTCACGCTGTTGGCGCTGCCGGCGGCCTGGGTGCTGCGCGGCAGCTCGAAGCAACTCGCGGCTGCGAGCGCTGCGGCGCCGGTGGCGGTTCAAACCACGCGGGAAGCCATTGCCGCCGCCTGGCGCCACCCGGGGTATCGGCTTCTTGCCGCGGGATTTTTCGTCTGCGGCTTTCACGTTGCCTTCATCGCCACCCATCTGCCCGGGGTCGTGGCGTCATGCGGCCTGCCGCCGGAGGTTGGCGCCTGGGCGCTGGCGATGCTGGGGCTGTTCAATATCGCCGGCAGTTTCGGCATCGGCTGGGCCATGGGCCGCTGGCGCATGAAGTCGCTGCTGTCGCTGATCTACGCGGCGCGCGGCCTGGCCGTGTTGCTGTTCCTGCTCGCGCCCAAGACGCAGGCGGTGATGCTTGCATTCGCTGCCGTGATGGGCCTGACGTTTCTCTCCACCGTGCCGCCCACCGCCGGTCTGGTCGTGAAGTTCTTCGGCACGTCACGCATGGCGACGCTGTTCGGCATCGTCATGGTGTCGCATCAGGTCGGCGGTTTTCTCGGTGCCTACATGGGCGGCAAGGCGTTCGAGTGGACCGGCAGCTATGACTGGATGTGGTACGCCGACATCGTGCTCGCGGTGGGCGCGGCGCTGATCCACTTGCCGATCGGCGAGACGCCGCTGGTCGACCGGCTTCAACCGGGGACGGTGTAGTTCAGCGCCATCCTGCCGCCGTCGACGTAGACAATCTCCCCCGTCATGTAGCTCGATGCGCTGCTCACGAGAAAGGCGCAGACGTCGGCGATTTCACCCGGTTCGCCGAGGCGCCGCAGCGGCGTTCGGCTCATGATGCGCTCACGTGCCGCATCGCTGCCGAGCACCGCCTGGCGCGCGAGTTCGGTGGCGATCGTGCCGGGTGCGACGGCATTCACTCGAATCCCGTGCTCGGCCAGCGCCAGCGCCATCACGCGCGTGAGCTGATTGATGCCGCCTTTGCTGACGTTGTAGCTGGCGATGTTGGGAATCGCCATCACGCCGTTCACCGAACTCATGTGGACGATGGCGCCGCCCTTCGCGGCGCGTACCATTTCGCGCGCCACAGCTTGGGCGACGAGGAAGGCGCCCCTGAGGTTGACGTCGAGCACGGCGTCCCAATCGGCTGGCGTGATGTCGAGGAAGTTTGCGGCCTTGAAGATGCCGGCGTTGTTGATCAGCGCATCGACCCGCCCGAATGCGGCCAGCGTGGCGCCGAGCGCCGCATCGACATCGGCCTTGCGCGAAACGTCGCAGTGAAATGCCGCGGCGCGCTGGCCGCGCTGCGCGAGTGTTTGTGCGAGGGCGCCGGCGGCAGCGTCATTCACGTCCCACAACGCCACGCTCGCACCGCCTCGCGCGAATCGTTCTGCGCATGCGGCACCGATGCCTTGCGCGGCGCCGGTGATGACGATCACGTCGTCTTCAAGGTGGAACTGCACTGGGGTGGGCTTTGGCATGGAGTCTCCGAGGGTTGCGGCGAGATTCAAGCAAGCCACTGGTGCATGCCCTGCGCGTTCAGATCGAGGTCGACCCTGAGCAGTTCGATCGCATCGGCCTCAGGCAGCACGCAAGAGTGTTCGCGCAGCCAGGCCCGGTACAGATCAGCCAGGCCATGGCGCAATGCATCGACCCGTTGCGGGTGCAAGCGCAAACGCTCGCCGAGGGCCACGATCTGTTCGAGCCGTGCATGGAACGTGGCGCCGAGTTGCGCCACGGGGCTGACCTCACCGTAGTGCGTGAGATAGACGCGCTCGGGGTGGAACCCGAGAATTCGCTGCACCGAGGATCGCAGTGCGTCCGGGTCGAACTGGGTCGGCGGCGTGGCCGGGATCAGCCACCTGCCGCGCTCGCTCGTGAATTCGGGGTAGGCCACGCCGAACGTGTCGCCGCTGAACATGCCGCGACTGCACTCGTCCCAGATGCAATGGTGGTGCCGGGCGTGGCCAGGGGTGTCGATGAACTGCAGCGCGCGGCCGGCAAGATCGAGCACCATGGCGTCGTGGGTCTCAAGCACGCGCTCGGGCGCGACGCACACCAACTCACCGTAAGAGTGCGCCACTTCTTCGTCGCCGTAGACAGCGCGTGCGCTGGCCATCAGGCGACTCGGGTCGACCAGATGGCGGGCCCCGAGTTTGTGCACGACGAGCCGGGCCTGCGGCAGGTGTTGCAGCAAGGCGCCAGCGCCACCGGCGTGATCGAGGTGAACATGGGTCGCGATCACGAAGTCGACGGCATCGCGCGCCAGGCCGAGTGAATCCAGTGCTTGAAGCAAACGCGGCACGGCAAAATTCGTGCCCGTGTCGACGAAGGCAGCACGCCCGCGTTCGACAATCAAATGGCTCGCGTCGAAGCGCGGACGGACGAAACCGGTGTCGATGACGTAGATGTCGTGTGCCAGGGCTTCGATGAAGGGCGGGCGCGTTTGCATCGACGGCGTTGGAGCGGCGATTGATTCTAGGAGCCTGTCGGGCTTTGGGTCCGGCCCTTGCCGCAACGCTGCATCGCGCACAGGATCAGAATACGTTGCACTGTCTTTCGCGGAGGGTTCGTCATGTCATTGCGCCGATTCACCAGGCCGGGTCTGCTTCTTGCCGTAAGCCTGGTGCTGGGTTGCGCCAGCTACAGCCCCGAATCGTTGCCAGCACGCAGCTCGATGGCCGAGGCCAGCGCCAAGCTCGGCAAGCCGAGCGGCGAATATGCCTTGGCCGGTGGTGGCAAGCGGCTCGAATTCGCGCGTGGGCCTTTCGGCCTGCACACGTTCATGCTCGATTTCGACGCCTCCGGGCTGCTACTGGCATCGACCCAGGTGCTGTACGAAGAAAACTTCGCCACCATCAAGGTCGGCATGAAGAGCGACGACGTCTTGCTGGCACTCGGCCATCCGGCGCACAAATACGGTGTCTGGTCGGGGCAGCAGACGATGTGGGCGTACCGTTTCGATTCGCGGCAATGCCTGTGGTTCTTGGTGGGTGTGAACCCGCAAGGGCAAGTCGCGAGCACGAGCTACGGCCCCGACCCTCGTTGCGAAGCGGGCGGCAAGGCGGACCGGAATTGAATCGATGCCGAACGCACCCGGTGTGAAGCTGTTCGGTCGATTGCGACACACCCGCTTGCGAACATGGCTCGGCGCGGCGCTCAGACTTTCAAGTCGAATGTGGCTGCGGCGGCATTGCGGCCGTTGATGCGCAGTTCGATCGTGTGCCGACCGGCGTGGTAGGTGCGGGTCGTCACCGGTCTCAACGAGTGCGTCTGGCGCAGATCGCGCTGCGCGTGCGGCGCAAGTTCGAGAGTCCAGCCCTTGAACACTTTCGGCGTCGTTTGTCCGTTCGCCTTCACATGGTGGACCGTGTAGTCGACCGCCAGCCTTTGATTGCGCGCCGAGGCCGACTGCAACGTCACCCGAAGTTCCAAGGCGCCTCCGAGCGCGATTTTGCGTTTCGACAATTTCAGCGTTGCCGTGCCGCGCAGGGGCTGCGCCAGGCCCCAGGCCTTCATGATCCGCGCCGCGCCGTGCTTGATCAACGTGCGACTCGCGTGCTTGAGCAGCGCCTCGCGCTGCGGTGTGGCGCCTGGCAGGTGCTGTTCGACCCAGGCACAGACGAGGGCAGGGTGGTCCTTCGCGATGTCGTTCAAGTGGTTCGCGACGCTGCGCCGAACATACTCGCTCGGGTCGTCTTGCAGCGCCAGCAGCAGCGGCCACGTGGGCGTGGGGTCTCTGATGAGTGACTTCAACTGCATCCCCCACGGCAGGCGCGGGCGGCTGCCCTCGCTCACCAGGCGCCGTACGTGGGCGTTGGGGTCTGTGGTCCAACCCTGCAATGTTGCGAACGTCAGTGCCGGGTGCTGCGCGATGAACGGGCGGACCGCGAACTCGGCCGTTGAGCGTTGCGTCAGAGCGTGCAGCGCGCGCAGCGCGCGTTCGGGAAATGCAATCCCGCGGCGGGCGATGAATTCCGTCATCGGCCAGATCACCCAGCCGGCAAGGCCGGCGTCACTCGTGCGCAATTCGCCCAGCGCTTGCGTGTCGGCGACCTGTGCGAGGCTGGCTTCGACGATATCGGCGGCTCGCGAAAAGTCATTCGGCAGGCAGGCTTCGAGGGCGGCGCTGACGTGCAGCGCGCGGGCCTTGAACTCCAGATCGTCGAGCCCGGCCAGGGCGAGCGATTCAAAGCGTCGGCGCGGGAAAGCCTGCCAAACCCGCGCCAGATGGTGCGCGGCGTCGCGCACCGTTTGCGCGTTGATCAGGTTCTTGAACGGCTCCAAGTTCTCACCATCACCTGTGGCCTTGTCGGCTGTCATGGCGGCGAATGCCGGCATCCACCAGCAGCCCAGCGTGCTCGATCCCGGCACGCGCCGGGATCAAGGTCAAGCAGTGCCGCGCAGCCTCAAGCCGCGAGCAACTGCCGCAACACATACGGCAGGATGCCGCCGTGCTGGTAGTAGTCGACCTCGATCGCGGTGTCGATGCGCAACAGCACCGGCACTTCGCGCCTCGCGCCGTAGGCCGACGTGATGACGAGCATGGCGTCGCTTTGAGGCCTGATCTCGGCGTCGAGCTTGACATCGATGGTCTCATCGCCCTTCAGCCCCAGGCTCTCCCAGCCCGTGCCGCCCTTGAACTGCAGCGGCAGCACGCCCATGCCGATCAGGTTGCTGCGGTGAATGCGCTCGAAGCTCTTCGCGATCACGGCCCGGATGCCGAGCAGTTGCGTGCCCTTCGCGGCCCAGTCGCGCGACGAACCGGTTCCGTATTCCTCGCCGGCGAAAACGACGCTGGGCACTCCTGCCGACAGGTACTTCATCGCGGCGTCGTAGATCGCGAGTTTCGAGCCCTGGTCGGGCCCGGGCAACTGGTACAACGTGTAGCCGCCTTCTTCGCGCGAGCCGTCAGCCAGTGCGGGCAGCATCAGGTTCTTGATGCGCACGTTGGCAAACGTGCCGCGCATCATCACGTCATGGTTGCCGCGGCGCGCGCCGTAGGAGTTGAAATCCGCCTTCTGCACACCGTTGGCGATCAGGTACTTGCCCGCGGGTGTCGTCTCCTTGAACGATCCCGCCGGTGAAATGTGGTCGGTGGTGATCGAATCGCCGAACAGGCCCATGATGCGAGCACCGCGCACGCCAGGGTCGACCGCGCGCGGCTGCATCGTGAAGTTCTTGAAGAAGGGCGGTTCGGCGATGTAGGTGCTTTTTGGCCAGCTGTAAACGTTGCCTGCTTCGCCGGCGATGCGCTGCCACAGTTCGCCGGGTGCGCTCTTCACCTTGTCGTAGTTCGCCTTGAACGCGCGCCCGTCCATCGCGTGTTTCATCAGCTTGTGGATCTCGTCGCTGCTGGGCCAGATGTCGCCCAGGTAAACGTCGCGACCGCCCGTGCCCTTGCCCACCGGCTCCGTCATCAAGTCCCGGCTCATTGTTCCGGCGATTGCATAGGCCACGACGAGCGGCGGCGAGGCGAGGAAGTTGGCTTTCAGATTCGGGTGGATGCGCGCCTCGAAATTGCGATTCCCCGACAGGACGGCAGCACACACCAGGTCGTTCTTGGTGATCGCTTCGTTGATCGGGCCTGTCAGGTCACCGGCGTTGCCGATGCAGGTGGTGCAGCCGTAGGCGGCGACGCTGAAGCCGAGCTTTTCAAGGTAAGGCAGCAGGCCGGCCTTGGTCAGGTATTCAGTGACGATGCGCGAGCCCGGTGCGAGCGAGGTCTTGATGTGCTTGTTCACGGTCAAGCCGGCTTCCACGGCCTTTTTCGCGAGCAAACCCGCCGCCAGCAGCACCCCGGGGTTGGACGTGTTGGTGCACGATGTGATGGCGGCGATCAATATGTCGCCATTGCGAATTTCCAGTCCGTCGCTCGTCGCAAACGCCTGGTTCAGTTTCTGCGCGGGTTGGTTGAAACCGCTGGCGCCTGACGGCGCGCTGAACAAGAGCTCGAATTGCGCTTTCACCTTGCCCAGTTCTATGCGGTCCTGCGGGCGCTTCGGGCCCGACAGGCTGGGCGTGACGCTGCCCAAATCGAGGCTGACGACCTGGCTGTAGTTGAGCTCGCCGGCCAGGGGCACGCCGAACATGTTCTGCGCCTTGAAGTAGGCCTCGAAGGCTTCAATCTCGTCCTGGGTGCGGCCTGTGCCTTGAAAGTATTCGATCGTCTTTTCGTCGACCGGAAAGAAGCCCATCGTCGCGCCGTATTCGGGCGCCATGTTGCCGATCGTCGCGCGATCGGGCAGCGCCAGAGTGCGCGTGCCCTCGCCGAAGAATTCGACGAACTTGCCCACGACCTTGTGCTTGCGCAGAATTTCGGTGACGGTGAGCACGAGGTCGGTGGCGGTCACGCCTTCGCGCAGTTTGCCCGTCAGCTCCATGCCCACGACGTCGGGCGTCAGAAAATACACCGGTTGGCCGAGCATGCCGGCCTCGGCTTCGATGCCGCCCACGCCCCAGGCGACGACCCCGATGCCGTTGATCATCGTCGTGTGACTGTCGGTGCCCACCAGCGAGTCAGGGTAATAGATCCGTTCCTGCGTCTTGTGCACGCCACGCGCGAGGTATTCGAGATTGACCTGGTGCACGATGCCGAAGCCCGGCGGAACGACGCCGAAAGTGTCGAACGCGCCCATGCCCCATTTCATGAACTGGTAGCGCTCCTGGTTGCGCGAGAACTCGAGCTTCATGTTCAGGTCGAGTGCGTCGGGCGTGCCGAAGTGGTCGATCATCACGGAGTGGTCGACGACCAGGTCCACCGGCACCATCGGCTCGATCGCCTTCGGATCCTTGCCCATCGCCGCGGCGACGTTGCGCATCGCGGCCAGGTCGGCCAGCAGCGGCACGCCGGTGAAGTCTTGCAACACGACGCGGGCCACGACGAAGGGAATTTCCTCGCTGCGTTCTGCCCGGGCCTGCCAATTGGCGAGCTGCGCCACGTGGCCGGGGGTGACGCGCTTGCCGTCGCAGTTGCGCAGCACCGATTCGAGCACGATGCGGATCGAGATCGGCAGCTTCGCGACGTTGGGGTAGCTGCGCGCCAGTTCGGGCAATGAAAAGAACTTGCCCTCGACGCCGGAGGCCGTGGTGAACGACTTGATCGTCTTGGCGAAGGCGTGGGTTGCGCTGCTGATCTTGTGCGAATTGGGCATGGTCGATTCTCCAGATGCAGGACGCATCGATTGTGCACGCCGTCGCCGACGCATTCATCGCATCCTGCGCATTACTCCCGATACGGCAAGTAGCGGACCGACAGCACGCCCCGGATGCCGCGCAGGTCGGCGAGCACGGATTGCGCCACCGGGCTGTCCACGTCGACCAGCGTATAGGCCATCTCGCCGCGTGACTTGTTCACCATGTTGTGGATGTTGAGCCCGGCGCGCGCCATCGCGGTGGATATCTGGCCCAGCATGTTGGGCACGTTGGCGTTCGCAATTGCCATGCGATAGGCAGATTCGCGCGCCATCGCCACCGCCGGGAAATTCACCGCGTTCGCGATCTCGCCATGTTCGAGAAAGGCGCGCAGTTGCGCCACCGCCATGTGCGCGCAGTTCTCTTCGGCTTCCGAAGTCGAAGCGCCAAGGTGGGGCAAGGCGATCACGCGTTCATGGCCGCTGATTGCGGGGCTGGGAAAGTCGCACACATAACTGGCCAGGCGGTCTTCAGCCAGCGCTGCGAGCACCGCGCCGTCGTTCACGACACCCTCGCGCGAGAAATTGAGCAACACGGCGCTCTTTCGCATCTGGCCGATGTTGGCGGCGTTGACGAGGTCGCGCGTGGCGTCCAGCAGCGGCACGTGCAGCGTCACGAAATCCGCATTGCGCAAGACGTCGACGACGCTGGTCGATCTTTTCACCTGCGCCGGCAGGCTCCATGCGGCGTCAACCGTGATGTCGGGGTCGTAACCGAGCACGTCCATGCCGAGCTTGATGGCGGCGTCGGCCACCAGGCAGCCGATCTTGCCCAGGCCGATGATGCCCAGCGTGTGTCCGGCCAGCTCGAATCCGGCGAACGACTTCTTGCCGGCTTCGACGCTGCGCTGCATGTCGGGTGCCGCGCCATCGAGGCTGGCCACGAAACGCAGCGCCGCGGGCAGTTGGCGCGCCGCGAGCAACATGCCGGCAAGCACCAATTCCTTCACCGCGTTCGCGTTCGCGCCGGGTGTGTTGAACACGGCCACGCCGCGCTGGCTGAGCGCAGCGACCGGAATGTTGTTCGTGCCGGCGCCGGCGCGCGCAACCGCGAGCACGCTCGGGGCCACGGCCATGCCGTGCAGATCGGCCGAGCGCAGCAGAATCGCGTCGGGCGCGGCCGAGTCCTGCGTCACGCTGTAGCGTTCGGCGGGCAGGCGCTTCAGGCCCTCGGCCGAGATCTGGTTCAGCACCAGCACCTGAAAGCGCCGCGGCGTTGCCTCAGCCATTCTTCGCCTCGAATTCCTTCATATACGCCACCAGCGTCTGTACGCCTTCAATGGGCATGGCGTTGTAGATCGACGCGCGCATGCCGCCCACCGAACGATGCCCTTTCAACTGCACCATGCCACGCGCCTGCGCGCCCTTCAGGAAGGCGTCATCCAGCGCGGTATCGCGCAGCCTGAACGGCACATTCATCAGCGAGCGGCAGTCTTTCGCGACCGGGCTCGAATAGAACGCCGTCGTGTCGAGGTAGTCATAAAGCAGTGCCGCCTTGGCGCGGTTGTGCTTTTCCATCGCGACCAGGCCGCCGCGCGCTTCCAGCCAGCGAAACACGAGGCCGGCGACATAGATGGCGTAGGTCGGCGGCGTGTTCAGCATCGAATCGTTCTCGGCCTGTTCCTTGTAGTTGAACGCAGAGGGCGTGAAGCTCGCCGCGCCACCCAAGAGATCGTCGCGAACGATGACAATCGTCAAGCCCGCCGGGCCGATATTCTTTTGCGCACCGCCGTAGAGCAGGCCATACCTGGCAACGTCGAACGGTCGCGACAGCAGGTTCGACGACACATCGGCCACCAATGGAACGCTGCCGACATCGGGTGTGAAACCATACTCGACGCCGCCTATCGTTTCGTTGGAGCAGATGTGAACGTAGGCGGCATTCGCATCGAGCTTCCAGGTGTCGCGCCTGGGGATCGTCGTGTAGCCCGAGTCTTTGGCGCTCGCCGCGACGTTGACCTTGCAGTAGCGCAGCGCCTCCTGAATCGACTTCTTCGACCACTCACCGGTGTCGATGTAGTCCGCGCCGCTCTTGCCTCGCAGCAGGTTCATCGGCACGATGGCGTTCTCGGCGATCGCGCCGCCCTGCATGAACAGAATTCGGTAGTTCGCCGGCACCGCAAGGAGCTTGCGCAACAGGGCCTGTGCCTCGGCGTGAATGCCCATGAACTCCTTGCCGCGGTGGCTCATCTCCATCACCGACATGCCCGAGCCGTGCCAGTCGAGCATCTCGTCGGCGGCCTGGCGCAATACGGGTTCCGGCAGCGTGGCGGGGCCGGCGCTGAAGTTGAATACGCGGGGCATGGCGTTCGTCTGCGCAGGGCAGGTTGTGCAAAGGGGAGCAGAGCATAACCACAAACGCCGCAGCGTCTGTTGCGCGGCACCAATCGGCAGCGGTCGGCGCCATGGCGCGGGCGCGAGGCACAGCACCGTCGACAAGGGGCGCCAGGGTGCCCCGTCGCGGCCTGCCGGCCAGCCGCCAGAGCGAGGCAGTGCCCGCGACCAGCGCACGGGCTTGCCCCTGCCGACCTGGTTCAGGGTCTGCGTCCGATCGCCGCGTACAACTCGCGCATCGGCACCATGCGACCATGCAACGGCAGGATCAGATCCACGCTCAAGCCCAGGCGCTCGATGTTCTGCACCAGATTCAGATTGTTCGCATTGGGCAGCGTGGGCGGGGGCATTCCGGCGGACTGCGGGGTGTAGGCGTCGGCTTCGATGAGGATGCGCTCTTTGGGCAGATAGACCATCAGCAAGCCCGCGGCATGGATGCTTGCGTCGATCTCGTGGACCTCGATGCGCCGCGTATCGTCACTCAGTTCGTAGATGCCGCGCACGCCGATGATGTTGGCGCTGCGCCCCGAACGCGCCAACAGGTCGGGGCTGATTCGATTCGGATTGCTGAATGCGCGCTCGAACGGGCCCTTCGCGACGGCGCTGGTGAGAATCGTCGCGCCTTGCGCCACCGCGGCCCGCAGGCCTCCGGCGTGGTCGAAATGGTGATGCGAATTGATCACAAACCGAATCGGCTTGCCGGGAACGAGTTTGCGCGCCTCGGCCAACACGGCAGCGGCGCGGGCGTCGTAGAGTGGGCTTTCCACCAACACCAGGTGGTCGCTCATTTCGATCAGAACGCTGTGATGCGAACCGCCGGCGAGGTACCACACGCCGTCGGCCGCTTCTTCGGCGACCACGCGTTCGCTGAAATTGCGCACCGTGTCGGGCACGACGATGTCGGACGCCGGATTCGTCTGCACCTCGCGCACCGCGACGTCGAGCACCTCGAAGCCACCCTGGCTTTGGCGGATGCGCGTCGGGAACATGACGCCGCCGAAGTCTTTGTAGTCGAGGAATGTCGTGACCACGTCGGTGTCGCCGGTCACCGGGTGCGGCCGCCGCGATTCGATGCGCTCGACCAGGTTGGTTGCACCGATCAGCAGCGTGGCGCTGAATCGCCCCGGCTCGGTGAACGAAACCGCCTGCACCGTCCTGCCGTCGACGATGCGCGGTGCGAGCGTGCCGCCGTTGCGCAGCGCGGCTTTCAGCGCGCCGTGCGGCGTGGTCCACAAATCGTGGATGCGCTCGTCCAGTGCCAGCGGCGCCGCTGTCGCCGCCGGACCGGCCAGGTTCCAGGCGACGTTTCCGCGCAGCAGGCCGACTCCGCGTTGTTCGCCCAGGCCCATCAGCGGCAGCGCACCGCCGCCGTTGGGTTCGGCACGCGCCCGGCCGAATTCTTCGCGCAGGGCGCCGTTTTGGTAGTCCGCCAGGCGCGTCAGCGATGTGTAGTTCAATCGCGGCCAGGCCATGCCGGGAACAAAGGCTTGGCCGAACAGAGCGCCGCCCCCCTGCGCCGAGAAGCGGATCGAATTCAGGCCGATGCCGCCCATGGCTTGTTCGGCCTGGCGCAACAGCGGTGCGGCGTCGGGCTGAAGCAAGCTGCCGCACGCGGCCAAGCAAAGAACGGTGGCCGCGAGACTGGCCAAGACAATTCGACGACGCATCATGTTTCTCCGCAAGTTGCAGAACGGCGTGGGAGCGCGCCCACGCATTAAGCTTGCGCATGCGCCGGGCCATGGGCCCACTTTCCGCAGGCAATGACCCTGCGCCTATCCGGGAAAGCGACAGGGCAGCGCAGGGAATATATTCAACCTAAAAACCGCAGTTGACCGCTTACTCGCCACTGGCCACTCCGCATGAACACTGAGATCTCTACCCACGACCACCCTCACCGTCTGGGTGAGAGCGCTACGCACCCGATTGAGCCGCGCTGCGGCACGCTGGCCGCGTTGCTCCACCTTGCAGGCCGCGCCAAGCCGGGGGCTTGGCCCTTCGCCAGGCACAGCCAGTCCACAGGACTGTCTGTGTCCGGGCTCAGCCTCGCGGGCATGAGCCCGCCGCGTCGTCGCGCCTTGCCAGCGTACCGCATCACGGCTCACTCGGGCGCGTCCAACTGCGGTTTCTAGGTTCAATCTTGCTTCGACGCGCGCAGCGGCTCCATGACTCAACTCAGCTTCTTCTGGCACGACTACGAAACCTTCGGCGTCAATCCGCGACGTGACAGGCCAGCGCAATTTGCCGGTGTGCGCACCGATCCTGACTTGAACGAGATCGAGGCGCCGGTGATGCACTACTGCAAGCCCGCGCCCGATATTCTGCCCGAGCCTGAAGCCTGTCTGCTCACCGCAATCCTGCCGCAGATGTGTCTTGACAAAGGCCTGAACGAAGCGGCGTTTGCCGACGCCGTGCTGCTGCACTTGGCGCAGCCGGGCACGGTCGGTGTGGGCTACAACTCGATCCGCTTCGACGACGAAGTGACGCGCCACCTGCTGTGGCGCAGTCTGCTCGAGCCCTACGCGCGCGAATGGCAGAACGAGTGCGGCCGCTGGGACTTGCTCGATGTAGTGCGATGTGCCTACGCATTGCGCCCACAAGGTCTGGAGTGGCCGCGGCACGCCGACGGCAAGGCCTCGTTTCGCCTTGAAGACCTGGCACGCGCGAACGGTCTGGAGCATGCGGCGGCGCACGACGCAATGTCGGACGTGCGGGCGACGATCGCATTGGCCAAGCGGCTCAAGGCCAGCCAGCCCAAGTTGTGGGACTTCTGCCTCAAGCTGCGCAAGAAGAAAGCAGTCTTGCAGGAAATGGCACTGGCGCAGAATCAGGGCCTGCCGTTCCTGCATGTCTCGGGCCGCTATCCGGCAGAACGCGGCTGCATCGCCGTGGTCTGGCCCTTGGCGCCGCACCCGACGAACAAGAACGAAGTCATCGTCTGGGATTTGTCTTTCGATCCAGGCGAGTTGTTCACCCTGGGCGCAGCGGCGATCCGCGAGCGACTGTTCGGCAAGGCCGACGCCCTGGCCGCAGGCATGCAGCGCCTGCCGATCAAGACGATCCACATCAACAAGTCGCCGGTCGTGATCGGCAATCTGAAGACACTCACGCCCGCGATGGCGGCGAATTGGCAGATCGACGTTGACCAGGCACGTCGCCACGCCGAGACCGCCGCGCGCCGGGCGGGATCGATGGCCGGCATCTGGCCGGAGGTGTTCGAGCGCGAACCCTTCGATGCGGTCGATGTCGACGAAGACCTGTACGCCGGCTTCATCGGCGACGACGACCGGCGCAGCCTGCAACGGCTGCGTGCCCTGCCTGCGGCGCAGTTGGTCGCGAAGCGACCGGCGTTCGCCGATGCACGGCTCGAGGAACTGCTGTTTCGATTTCGCGCCCGCAACTTCAATTCGCTGCTGCACGCTGACGATCGCAAGCGCTGGGCTCGGCACTGCGCGCAGCGGCTGCACGAGGGTGCCGGCGGCGTGATGACGCTGGCAACGTTCCGCAACCGCATCGACGCCTTGAGCGCTGCGGCTGACGCACGCGGCCAACGCATTTTGAGTGCCCTGCTCGACTACGCCTCGCAGATCGCGCCACAGCACTGAGCCTAGAGTTGCCAGCGTACCGCATCACGGCCCACTCGGGCGCGTCCGACTGCGGTTTCCAGTGTGGTGCGCCGCCCAGGCTCCTGGCTAAGAGCCGTTCGGCTTGTCGCCCAGCGTCTTGCGCATGTGCAGCGCGGGTTCCCAGGTGTGCAGCGATTCGTCTTGCGGTTTGCCAGCGCCGCCGCCCTGCGCGATCAGAGTCACGGCCTGCTCGAGCAGCTTCACCCCCATTGGCCCCAGGTCGCGCCGCCACAAGTCCTCGGCAGTGTCTTGCGGGCGGATGAAACACCAGTCCTGGCAGATCACTGGTCCAGCGTCGGCACGGTCGTCCATCCAGTAGACCGAACCGCCGCTGATCCGCTCGCGAAAGCGGATCGCCCACTCGATCGCGTCACGCCCTCGGTGCAGCGGCAGCAGGCTCGGGTGGTAGCCGATCGCGCCCAGGCGTGTTGCCTTGCGTGCGGCTTCACTGATGAAGCAATGTGCGTGGGCACAGACGATCAGATCGGTGCCGGACGGTACGTGTTCGGCCTCTAGGCGTTTGCCGACTTCGATCGCCGCAACCGCCGCTTGTTGCGCCGCGCTCCACAGCCGATCCTGCGGGCTTGGCGCGGCAATCGCAAGCATGTCATGCGCAGCATTGCGCAGGCTGCTGAAGGCCTGTGCGCCCAGCCATTTTTGTCCCACGAGCATGATCTTCATTGAGCGCGACCCGCAAAGTTGCCGACGCGCATTCTCGCCGCACTTGCGGTGCGACCCCGCAAAGCAAGTGGCGCCCGCGTCTGCACTGGCGGCGCTGATCTTGAACGGCGCTCGGCGCGCCGTGCGTGCAACTCGATCAGGACTTCTGCGACGGATGCTGGCAGTTGTCGACCATGCGCTGGCCGGCCTTGGTGTTCATCAGCATCGACTTGTTGGCGATTTGCAGCCACATCATGCCGGCCTTCTTGTCTTCCAGGCGCACCGCACCGGTGGTCGTGGCTTCGGGCACCATCGTGTACGTCTTGCCCTTGAAGGCGAGGTTGAAGTAGCCCCTCTTGCCGTGCACCTTTTCGACGTCGATCGACTGGTCGAACTCGCAGCTGACCTTGCCGGTCAAGACGCGGTCGGCGGCCGAGAGTTGGCCCGCGCTGAGCGCAGCACCCGGGGCGGCGTGCTTTGGCGCGGATTTGTGGGCTGAATCCGTGGCCGCAAGCGCCGCCGTGGACAGACCGCCGAGCGCCAGACATGCAACCAGAATTCGAAGCGACAGCGATACTTTCATCATGTTTCTCCTTGAATGGGGGGGACTGGAAGATTCTGCGAGTGCGGGACCGGCAGCGTGGTTGCAATTTGCAACAGCGGTGACACGTCTGGCAGGCGTGGCTTGCGCGCTGACGCGTGGCCGTGCTGGCCGGCAGCGATGGGCTGCGCGATGCCGGCGCCGGCGCGCAGCAAGATGGCGCAGGGTTGCGTCGGGGAAGTCACGCCCGCAAGGCAACGCGATAGTGGCGTGGCCTCAAGTCATGCGCCGACATGAACTGAACCTCGGACCAGACCGCGCTACAAACGCTTACGAGTGACGGCGAGCATTACGCACGCCCCGCAGTTGCGGGGATTCACGTGCGTCGGGCCTGTGATGCAGTTCACAAAGAGCGCACGCACGATGTCGGCAGGGTGTCAGAGCAGGTGCTTGACGCCCTCTTGTTCTTCCAGCAGTTCCTTCAGCGTCAGGTTGATGCGCTCCTGGCTGAACGTGTCGATGGCCAGGCCCTCGACGATGCGGTATTCGCCGCCGGCTGTGGTCACCGGAAAGCCGAACATCACGTCCTTCGGGATGCCGTATTCACCGTTGCTCGGCACGCCCATCGTGACCCATTTGCCCTGCGTGCCCATGGCCCAGTCGCGCATGTGGTCGATGGCCGCGTTCGCCGCCGACGCGGCAGAAGACAGGCCGCGTGCCTCGATGATCGCCGCACCGCGTTTGCCCACGGTGGGCAGGAACACGTCCTTGTTCCACACCGGGTCGGCGATCATGTCTTTCACGGGCTTGCCAGCAATCGTTGCGAAACGATAGTCGGCGTACATCGTCGGTGAATGGTTGCCCCAGACGCAGAGTCTTTCGATGTCCGCCACAGGCCGTCCCGTCTTGGCAGCGATCTGGCTTGCGGCGCGGTTGTGGTCCAGGCGCAGCATCGCCGTGAAATTCTTTCGCGCCAAATCAGGCGCGCTCTTCATCGCGATGTAGGCATTCGTGTTCGCCGGGTTGCCGACCACGAGCACGCGAACGGCTCGCGACGCCGCGGCGTTCAAGGCTTTGCCCTGGGCGGTGAAGATCTGCGCATTCGCCGCAAGCAGATCCTTGCGCTCCATGCCGGGGCCGCGCGGGCGTGCACCGACGAGCAAGGCGTAGTCCGTATCCTTGAAGGCGGCGGATGCATCGCCAAACGCGTGCATGCCGGCGAGCAGTGGAAATGCGCAGTCCTCAAGCTCCATCATCACGCCCTTCAGCGCCTTTTGCACCTTCTCGTCGGCAATTTCGAGCAGTTGCAGGATCACAGGCTGATCCTTGCCGAGCATTTCGCCCGAGGCAATGCGAAACAGCAGCGCATAACCGATCTGACCGGCGGCCCCGGTGACAGCAATTCGAACGGGCTTTTTGCTCATGGGGAAATCTCCGGGAAAGAGGGCGTGGGTCGGACAAGGTTCGGAATCGGCCGGCTCAACGCTTGGCGCGCGAGGCACGGGCGGGGCAAAGTGTAGGCCAGTGCGGCGAATCTCATGGACGCGGCGGGTCGCCTGTGCTGCAATCGCGCCCCATGCCGATGGACAGAAGTGAGCCTGCGCCGCGTTCGAGTGTTGCCGACGAGACCCCGGCATTCGCGCCGTTGTACCGCCAGATCAAGGCTCTCATGATGCGTGACCTGCAGGCCGGAGTGTGGCGCCCCGGAGCAGCAATCCCGAGCGAAAAGGACCTGGCGCTTCGTTTTCACGTGAGCCAGGGCACGGTGCGCAAAGCGGTCAACGAGTTGGCGGCCGACAACCTGCTCGTGCGGCGCCAAGGCAAGGGCACGTTTGTCGCCACGCACGCCGAAGAAAACGTGCAGTTCCGCTTCTTGCGTCTGCGCCCCGACGACGGTGACGCAGGCCGCATGCAGCGCAGCTTCATCGATTGCCGCCGCTTCGCCGCAAGCGCCGAGGTGGCGCGCTGGCTCGGGTTGAAGAGCGGCGACTTGGTGCTGCAGGTGCGCCGCGTTCTGTCGTTTCGTGGCCGTCCGGTCGTGTTCGACGACATCTGGTTGCCCGGCAAGCTGTTCAAGGGCCTCACCGGCGAGCGCCTCGCGAGCTACCGAGGTCCCCTGTACGGCTTGTTCGAAAGTGAATTCGGGGTTCGCATGATTCGCGCCGAAGAACGCATTCGCGCCGTCGCGGCCGGCGCCGAAGCGGCACTCCACCTGGGTGTTGCGCCGGGTGCTCCGCTGCTCAGCGTCGAGCGCTTGTCGATGACCTATGGCGACGCGCCGGTGGAGTTGCGCCGCGGGCTGTACGACACGACGGCACACCACTACCGCAATCAACTGAGCTGAGCTTGTCCGCCGCATTGCAATAAACTCAGCCGTAGTGCGCATCCAAACCAACAGGCCTGGGCATGACGGATACGATCAAACAAATGGCGCGAAGACCGGGAACGATGCGATTGATCGACGCGCTTCAATACCGATTGCCGCTTGCGGGTTGGGTCTCGATCCTGCACCGCGCGAGTGGCGCACTGATGTTTGTGCTGTTGCCCTTCATCGTCTGGATGCTCGACACCAGTCTCAGTACGGAGATCAGCCACAGCCAGTTCATCGCCCTGTTTCTCGGCGGCGTGGGTTTCCTTCCGGGTTGGGTTTTCAAGTGGGTCGCGCTGGCCCTGATATGGGCCTATCTGCACCACTTCATCGCCGGCTTGCGCCACCTTTGGATGGATGCAACGCACTCGGTGGACCTGGAATTCGGCCGCCGCTCGGCCGTCGTGACACTCGCCCTCAGTGCCGCGCTGACCTTGCTGCTGGGGGCAAAGCTGTTCTTCTAGTACTGCGTTCCGCCAATGAGCTTACAAATGAAATCGATGCATTCGTTCGCCAGGCGAGGGGCTGGGCCTCAGGCCCAGCGCGGCCTGCAAGGCTTGCAACGACGCATGGCGGACGAAGGCGCGATTTCATGTAAGCGGTTTGGCGGAACGCAGTACTAGGCAGGCACGGACCCAGACATGGCAGCAAAGAATTTCGGATCGAAACGCGTTGTCGTCGGCGCGCACTATGGCCTGCGTGACTGGCTGGCGCAGCGCATCACCGCAGCCTTGATGGCACTGTTCACGTTTGTCTTGCTGGCGCTGATCCTGTTCGGCGGTGAACTCAACTATGAGCGCTGGGCCGGCATCTTTTCGAAGCAGTGGATGCGCCTGCTGACCTTCAGCACCATCGTCGCGCTGCTGATCCACGCCTGGGTCGGGATGCGCGACATCTTGATGGATTACGTGCACGGCGTGCTGCTGCGCCTGTGCCTGCAAGTGGCCACCCTGGTCTGGCTGGTGGGTTGTGGCGGTTGGGCGGTCCAGGTGCTGTGGAGACTTTGATGCAGATCGCAGCCACTGTTCCCAGGCGCAGGTTCGATGTGGTCATCGTCGGTGCCGGTGGCTCGGGCATGCGCGCGTCACTCCAGCTCGCGCGCGCGGGGTTGAATGTTGCCGTGCTGTCCAAGGTGTTCCCGACACGTTCGCACACGGTGGCGGCGCAGGGCGGTATCGGCGCGGCGCTGGGCAACATGAGCCAGGACAACTGGCACTATCACTTCTACGACACGGTCAAGGGCTCCGACTGGCTGGGCGACCAAGACGCGATCGAATTCATGTGCCGCGAAGCGCCGAAGGTCGTGTACGAACTCGAACATTTCGGCATGCCCTTTGACCGCAATCCGGACGGCACGATCTACCAGCGGCCGTTTGGCGGCCACACCGCAAACTACGGCGAAAAGCCGGTGCAGCGCGCCTGCGCTGCGGCAGACCGCACCGGCCACGCGATGCTGCACACGCTGTACCAGCAAAACATCAAGGCGCGTGCAAATTTCTTTGTCGAGTGGATGGCGCTCGATCTGATCCGTGATGCGCAGGGCGATGTGGTCGGCGTCACGGCGCTCGAAATGGAAACCGGCGAGTTGTACATCCTCGAGGCCAAAGTGACGTTGTTGGCCACCGGCGGCGCCGGGCGCATTTTCGCGGCGTCGACGAACGCCTTCATCAACACCGGCGATGGCCTGGGCATGGCGGCGCGCGCCGGCGTGCCGCTGCAGGACATGGAGTTCTGGCAGTTCCACCCAACGGGGGTGGCCGGCGCGGGCGTGCTGCTCACGGAAGGCTGCCGGGGCGAAGGCGCGATATTGCGCAACAGCGACGGCGAGCGATTCATGGAGCGCTACGCGCCGACCCTGAAAGACCTGGCACCGCGCGACTTCGTGTCGCGCTGCATGGACCAGGAGATCAAGGAAGGGCGCGGGTGCGGGCCGAACAAGGACTACATCCACCTGGACATGACGCACATCGGCTCGGAAGACATTCTGAAGCGCCTGCCCAGCGTCTACGAGATCGGCCACAACTTCGCCAATGTCGACATCACGAAGGAGCCGATTCCGGTGGTACCGACGATCCACTATCAGATGGGGGGCATTCCGACCACGATCCACGGCCAGGTGGCCGCGCCGAAAGGGAGCGATCCCAATGCCGTGGTGAACGGCTTGTACGCCGTGGGCGAATGCTCCTGCGTCAGCGTGCATGGGGCGAACCGGCTGGGCACGAATTCCTTGCTCGACCTGCTCGTGTTCGGGCGTGCCGCGGGCAATCATCTGGTGGACTCCGGCCTGGGCGCTGTTGCGCACAAGGACCTGCCGCCTGGAGCCGCCGACCCGACGCGTGAGCGCCTGGCGCGGCTGGACGCGAGCACGAGCGGCGAATACGCACAAGATGTGGCGAACGAGATCCGCGCGACGATGCAACACCACGCCGGAGTGTTTCGGACCCAGGCCGCAATGGACGAGGGGGTTCGCATGATCGGCGCTCTGGCCGAGCGCTGCAAGGGCATCCATCTGGCGGACAAGTCCAAGGTCTTCAACACCGCGCGCATCGAGGCGCTGGAAGTCGAGAACCTGATCGAAGCGGCGCGTGCCACGATGGCGAGCGCGGCGGCGCGCCACGAAAGCCGTGGCGCGCACAGCGTGAACGAGTATTCAGACAGCCCTGAGTTTCCGAACGGTCGCAACGACAAGGCCTGGCTGCGCCATTCCTTGTGGTACTCGCAGGGCGATCGCCTCGACTACAAGCCGGTTCGAATGCAGCCGCTCACGACCGAGTCGATCCCGCCCAAAATCCGTACGTTCTGATGCCACCCGAAGCGTCGACGAGCGAAGGAAATTCATGACCCAGCGCGTATTCCAGATCTACCGCTACAACCCCGATTCCGACGCCAAGCCACACATGCAAAGGCTCGAAGTCGAACTCGACGGCAGCGAACGCATGTTGCTCGACGCGTTGGGCAAGCTCAAGGCGGTCGACCCCAGCTTGAGCTTTCGGCGCTCGTGCCGGGAGGGGGTGTGCGGGTCGGACGCGATGAACATCAATGGCAAGAACGGCTTGGCGTGTCTGACCAACATGCTGACATTGAAAGACCCGATTGTGCTCAAGCCCTTGCCGGGCTTGCCCGTGATCCGCGACCTGATCGTCGACATGACTCAGTTCTTCAAGCAGTATCACTCCATCAAACCGTACCTGGTGAACGACGAACGCCCGCCCGAAAAAGAGCGTTTGCAAACGCCCGAAGAGCGCGACGAGCTGAATGGACTCTACGAGTGCATTCTGTGTGCGAGTTGCTCGACGGCTTGCCCCAGTTTTTGGTGGAACCCCGACAAGTTCGTCGGCCCGGCAGGCCTGCTGCAGGCCTATCGATTCATCGCCGACAGCCGAGACCACGACACATCGGCGCGGCTGGACAATCTGGAAGATCCGTATCGGCTGTTCCGGTGTCACACGATCATGAACTGCGTCGAAGTCTGCCCCAAGGGATTGAACCCGACGCGGGCGATCGGCAAGATCAAGGAGATGATGGTGCGTCGCGCCGTCTGAGCATGGATACGCCGGTCGATGCCCGTACCTTGAGCCGCTTGAAGTGGCGATGCCGCCGCGGCCTGCTCGAAAACGACTTGTTCATCGAGCGCTTCTTCACTGCCCACGAGGCCAGCATCACGCCGCAACAGGCGCGTGCGCTGGAGTCGTTGATGGACTTGGCCGATCACGAGCTGCTCGATCTTTTCTTGCGCCGCAGCGAACCCGATCCCGCATGGCATGACCCCGCGCTGCACGAAGTCCTGCAGCGCATCCGCACCGCCCCACCGCAGGCCACGGTCTGCTCAACGAGGACCCGAACATGACTCCCTCCGATGTGAAAGCGACGCTGACGTTTTCCGATGGCAGCCCGAGCGTCGAGCTGCCGATCTACAAGGGCAGCGTCGGCCCGCAGGTCATCGACATCCGCAAGCTCTACGCGCAGACCGGAAGGTTCACGTATGACCCGGGCTTCATGTCGACGGCGGCGTGCAGCTCGGCCATCACGTTCATCGACGGCGACAAGGGCGAGCTCCTGTATCGCGGCTACCCGATCGAAGAGTTGGCGGTGAACTGCGATTTCCTCGAGACCTGCCACCTGCTGCTGTATGGCGATCTGCCGAACGCTGCTCAGCGCGCCGATTTCACGAAGCGTGTCACGAGCCATACGATGGTGAACGAGCAGATGCAGTTCTTCTTGCGCGGTTTTCGGCGCGACGCGCACCCGATGGCCATTCTCACCGGGCTGGTGGGCGGCATGTCGGCGTTCTACCACGACAGCACCGACATCAACGACCCGCACCACCGCGAGATTTCCGCGATTCGCCTGATCGCAAAGATGCCGACGCTGGTGGCGATGGCCTACAAGTACTCTTGCGGCCAGCCCTACATCTACCCGAAGAACGACCTCTCCTATGCCAGCAACTTCATGCGCATGATGTTTGCCACGCCGTGCGAGGAATACGTTCCCAACGACGTGCTGGTGCGGGCGATGGACCGCATCTTCATCCTGCACGCCGATCACGAGCAGAACGCCTCGACCTCGACGGTGCGGCTGTGCGGCTCGTCCGGAACGAACCCGTTCGCCGCAATCGCGGCTGGGGTGGCGTGCCTGTGGGGCCCTGCCCATGGCGGTGCGAACGAAGCGGCGCTGAACATGCTCGAAGACGTGCACCGCACGGGCGGTATCGAGCGCATCGGCGAGTTCATCCGCCGCGTGAAAGACAAGAACTCGAGCGTCAAGCTGATGGGCTTTGGGCATCGTGTCTACAAGAACTACGACCCGCGCGCCAAGTTGATGCGCGAAACCTGCCATGAAGTGCTCGGCGCCCTGGGGATGGGGAACGACCCGATCCTGAAACTCGCGATGGCGCTCGAGAAGATCGCGCTCGAAGACGAATACTTCGTGTCGCGCAAGCTCTACCCGAATGTCGACTTCTATTCCGGCATCGTGCAGCGCGCAGTCGGCATTCCGGTGAGCCTGTTCACCGCGGTCTTTGCGCTCGCACGCACCGTGGGCTGGATCGCGCAGCTCAATGAAATGATCGGCGACCCCGAATACAAGATCGGTCGGCCGCGCCAGTTGTTCAGTGGCGCGGTCAGGCGCCAAGTCAAGCCGCTCGCGCAGCGGGTTTGAGTCTGACCATGCCGCGCACGCTCTACGACAAACTTTGGGACGAACATGTCGTCCACGTAGAGGATGACGGCACGGCGCTGCTCTACATCGACCGCCACTTGGTGCACGAGGTGACGAGCCCGCAGGCCTTCGAAGGCCTCGACCTGGCCGGGCGCAAGGTGTGGCGCATCGCGGCGAACCTGGCGGTGAGCGACCACAACGTGCCGACGACGGACCGTTCGCACGGAATTTCCGACCCGATCTCCAGACTCCAGGTCGACACACTCGATGCGAATTGCGAACGGCATGGGGTCACGCAGTTCAAGATGAACGACCTGCGCCAGGGCATCGTGCATGTCATAGGCCCGGAACAGGGCGCGACGCTGCCGGGCATGACGGTCGTGTGCGGCGACTCGCACACCTCGACGCATGGCGCGTTCGGTGCGCTCGCGCACGGCATCGGCACGAGCGAGGTCGAACATGTGCTGGCGACGCAGACGCTGCTCGGGCGCAAGGCGAAGAACATGCTGGTGCGGGTTGAAGGTGCGTTGGCCAAAGGGTGCAGCGCAAAAGATCTGGTGCTGGCGATCATCGGCAAGACCGGTACTGCCGGGGGTACCGGCTATACGATCGAATTCGCCGGCGCGGCGATTCGCAAGCTCACCATGGAAGGCCGCATGACGCTGTGCAACATGGCGATCGAAGCCGGTGCGCGCTCCGGTTTGGTGGCCGTGGACGAAACGACGCTGGCGTATGTGAAGGGCAGGCCGTTCTCCCCGACCGGTGTCGAGTGGGACCTCGCGGCGCGTTACTGGCGCACGCTGCAATCCGATGCCGATGCGAAGTGGGACGCGGTCGTCGAACTCGACGCAGGCCAGGTCGCGCCGCAAGTGACGTGGGGCACGTCGCCCGAAATGGTGGTGCCTGTCGACGGCCGCGTGCCCGACCCGGATCGCGAGAAAGACTCCGGCAAACGCGGCGCGATCGAACGCGCACTGAGTTATATGGCGCTTACGCCGAACAAGCCGATCACCGACATTCGGATCGACAAGGTGTTCATCGGCTCGTGCACGAATTCGCGCATCGAAGATCTGCGCGAAGCCGCGGCCGTGGTGCGGCGTCTGCGTCGCAAGGTGGCGGCGAACGTCAAGTTGGCGATGGTCGTTCCCGGTTCGGGCCTGGTCAAGCAACAGGCTGAGCATGAAGGCCTGGACAAACTCTTCATCGCCGCGGGCTTCGAGTGGCGCGAGCCGGGATGTTCGATGTGCCTGGCGATGAACGCGGATCGGTTGGAGCCCGGCGAACGCTGCGCGTCGACGTCGAACCGCAATTTCGAAGGCCGGCAGGGGGCGGGTGGCCGCACCCACCTGGTCAGTCCTGCGATGGCAGCAGCGGCGGCCATCGAAGGCCATTTCGTCGACGTGCGCCGCATTGCCTAGCGCGAGCCGGGCCAGGACACCGCATGCAACCGTTTCGAATCCACAGGGGTCGGGTCGCGCCGCTGGATCGGGAAAACGTCGACACCGACGCGATCATTCCCAAACAGTTTCTGAAGTCGATCAAGAAGACGGGCTTCGGCCAGAACCTGTTCGACGCGTGGCGTTTTCTCGACGCCGGCGAGCCCGGCCAGGACCCGGCCACGCGCAAGGCGAATCCCGACTTCGTCTTGAACCAGTCACGCTACAAGGGCGCGTCGGTGCTGCTCGCCCGGCGCAACTTCGGCTGCGGCTCTTCGCGTGAGCACGCGCCGTGGGCGCTGCAGCAGTACGGTTTTCGGGCGCTGATCGCGCCGAGCTTCGCCGACATCTTTTTCAACAACTGCTTCAAGAACGGGCTGTTGCCGATTCAGCTCCCCGAGCATGAAGTCGCGAAGCTGTTCGACGAGGTCGCCGCGTTCGTCGGCTATGAGTTGAGCATCGACCTGGAGCAGCAGATCGTGATCAAACCCGACGCCACCAGTGTGCCGTTCGAGGTTCAGCCGTTTCGCAAGTTCTGCCTGCTCGGAGGCTACGACGATATCGGCCTGACGCTGCGCCACGCCGACAAGATTCGCAGCTATGAGGCGCAGCGGCTGCTGCAAAAGCCATGGCTGACGCGTCGAATCTAGGGACCACGGCATCGAGCCGCCTTTTCGTCTACCTTTCGCGCCATTGGCTGCTTGCATGGACCCTGCTGGCCATGAGTTTCCTGTTGTTCGGCCTGTTGTCGGTGAATCTGTTGCACGTGCTCAGCGCGAATCTGAACTTCCTGGCCGAGCACGGCATCGATGCAGTTCGAGACGGCGGGCTGCTGCAACTCGCTGAAATCGTGCTGACGGTCTACCTCGCCGTGGCCTGTTACGTGGTCTTCAAGTTCTGCGAAAGGATTCTGGTGGACCGTCTCGCACACACATCGAAACAGGAGAGTGCATCGTGAAGATCGCAGTCCTGCCGGGTGACGGCGTCGGCCCCGAAGTCGTGGCGCAGGCGCTGCGCGTGCTGCAGTGCCTCGACTTGAAGTTCGAGACCGAGATGGCCCTGGTGGGCGGCGCTGCGTATGAAGCGCAGGGTCATCCCTTGCCGCCGGCCACCCTGGCGCTCGCGACCGCGGCCGACGCCGTGCTGTTTGGCGCGGTGGGCGATTGGAAGTACGACAAGCTGGAGCGCGCGCTGCGCCCCGAGCAGGCGATTCTGGGCTTGCGCAAGCAGCTGGGCCTGTTCGCCAACTTCCGGCCCGCGATCTGCTACGAGCAGCTCACCCACGCGTCGAGTCTGAAGCCGGAGCTTGTCGCGGGGCTGGACATCCTGATCATTCGTGAACTCACCGGCGACATCTATTTCGGCCAGCCGCGCGGTCGCCGCAAGGCGCCCGACGGCGCTTTCGCCGGTGCTGACGAAGCGTTCGACACGATGCGCTATGCGCGCCCCGAAATCGAACGCATCGCGCATGTGGCGTTCCAGGCGGCGCGCAAGCGCGGCAAGAAGCTCACGAGTGTCGACAAAGCCAACGTACTCGAAACCTTTCAGTTCTGGAAAGACGTGGTGACGCAGGTGCACACCGAATATCCCGAGGTGCAGCTCGAACACATGTATGTCGACAACGCGGCGATGCAGCTGGTGCGTGCGCCCAAGGCGTTTGACGTGATCGTCACCGGCAACATGTTCGGCGACATCCTGTCGGATGAAGCCGCAATGCTCACCGGCTCGATCGGCATGTTGCCTTCAGCTTCCCTCGATGCAAACGGCAAAGGCCTGTACGAGCCCAGCCACGGCAGTGCGCCCGACATTGCGGGCAAAGACATCGCCAATCCGCTGGCTACAATCCTGTCCGCTGCCATGATGCTCAGATTCACGCTCAACCAGACCTCAGCCGCCGAGCGCATCGAGTCGGCCGTGCGCAGTGTGCTCGGGTCCGGATTGCGCACCGCCGACATCTGGTCGGCGGGTGGCACTCAAGTGGGGACGCGCGCCATGGGCGACGCTGTGGTCGCTGCCCTGGCACGCCCAGGCACCAAGACCATCACCACAGAGCGCTGATCCGCTCGGCTTCGTTTCGCCCCTCTGCAACCGGCGAACCGAGCCAGGGAGCAGGAGGACTGAAGTGTTTCCGAAGGGACGATCGACATGAAACTGACGGGCTTGATCGGGTGGCGCGGAATGGTCGGCTCCGTGCTGATGGATCGCATGCAGATCGAGGGCGACTTCGATTTCATCGAACCAGTTTTCTTCAGCACCAGCAATGCCGGTGGGGCAGCGCCGTCAATGGCGAAAAATGAGCTCCGGCTGCTCGATGCCTACGACATCGAAGCGCTGAAGCGTTGCGAGATCGTCGTCACCGCGCAGGGCGGCGACTACACCGCTGACGTGTTTCCGCGCCTGCGCGCCGCCGGCTGGAAGGGCCACTGGATCGACGCCGCATCGACGCTGCGCATGAATCAAGACGCAGTGATCATCCTCGACCCGGTCAACATGCCGGTGATTCGCGACGCGTTGGCCAAAGGTGGGCGCAACTGGATCGGCGGCAACTGCACTGTCAGCTGCATGTTGATGGGCGTGGGGGCGCTGTTCAAAGCCGGTTGGGTCGAGTGGATGAACACGATGACCTACCAGGCGGCCTCGGGCGGCGGCGCGGCGCATATGCGTGAGTTGCTGAACCAGTTTGGCGCGCTGCATGCGCCGCTGAAAGCCTTGCTCGGCGACCCGAAAAGCGCCATTCTGGAAATCGACCGTCGCACCATCGACACACAACGCGGGTTCAGCGCGGATGCCATCGAAAACTTCGGTGTGCCATTGGCAGGCAGCCTGATTCCCTGGATCGACAAGGATCTGGGTGGTGGCGTCAGCCGTGAAGAATGGAAGGGCTCGGCCGAGACCAACAAGATCCTCGGGCAAGGGGACGGCTTTTCAAAGCCGCTGGTTCCCGTGGACGGCATCTGTGTGCGTGTCGGCACGATGCGCTGCCACAGCCAGGCTTTGCTGTTCAAGCTCAAGCGCGACGTGCCGCTGGGCGATGTCGAAGAAGCGATTCGAAACGACAACGCCTGGGTCCGATTGGTCGCGAACAATCGTGAGGCGAGCATTCGAGAACTGACGCCGGTGGCAGTCAGTGGAACCATGGCGATTGGCGTGGGGCGGCTGCGCAAGATGGCGATGGGCCCGCAGTATCTCGGCGCATTCACCATCGGCGACCAATTGCTTTGGGGCGCGGCCGAACCGCTGCGCCGTATGCTGCGAATGTTGGTTCAGTCGTGAGGTGCTGCGCGAAACCGGCCGCATGCGATGGTGATTCGCAATCGAAACGCATCGAAACTGTGTCAAACGTGAAACTGTTCGAATATCAGCCAACGCTTGAGCTTGTCAGCGTATCTTCTTGATGTTATTGTGATTTGTGGTATTACACCGGAATAGTGCCCAAACCGCGGCAAAGCGGCTGCTGACACTCGCGGGTTTGCACGAGAACCTGCCTGATCCATATTGGGAGACGCCTTGAAACGAAGTACGAAATCTGCCAGGCGCTTCGTCTTGACCGGCGTCGCAGCGGCCGCGATGTGGGTGTCGGTTCCGCAAGCGTGGGCGTTGGGCCTGGGGCGACTCGCGGTGCAGTCGGCGCTCGGTGAAGCGCTGCGCGCCGAGATCGACGTGACAAGCCTGAGCCCGGAAGAAGCGACGAATATGCGGGTTCGGATCGCCACACCCGAGGCCTACAGGGCGGCCGGGGTCGACTACAACAACGTGTTGCAGGGAACGACCGCGGCACTGCTGCGCCGGCCCGATGGCCGCCCCTATTTGCGCTTGACGAGCGAGGCGCCGGTTCAGGAGCCTTTCGTCGACGTGATCATGGAGATGACCTGGTCGACCGGCCGTCTCGTGCGCGAATACACCTTGCTGCTCGATCCACCGCTTGCGGGCGGGGCGCAGCCTGCGATGGCCACCGCATCGCCGGTCGTGACGGAAACGCCAAGCCCGCCTCCGGTTTCCCAGGCTGCAGCGCCTGCGCCCATGGCCATGCCCGCGCCTGCGCCGGAGGCGTCAGAGGCGCCAGAGGCGTCAGAGGCGCCAGAGGCGACGACTGCTGCGACGCCATCACCGGTCACCTCGACGCCCGCTGAGGCGCCGGCGCCGCTGCGGGTGAGCAAGCCGGAACGGGCTTCCGCACCGGCGCGCGCGATCGCGACCAAGAAGGTGGTCCAACCGCGGGCCCCAGCGGCGCAGAGCGCCGACGAATATGTCGTCAAGTACGGCGACACGTTGTCAGAGATCGCGGTCCAATACCAGCACCGGGGTGTTTCACTCGATCAAATGTTGGTGGCGTTGTTCAACGCCAATCCCCAAGCATTCGTCAACCAGAACATGAGCCGCATGCGCTCAGGGGTTGTACTCGCACTTCCTGGCGCCGAGTCGGCGAAAGACATTCCGGCGGCGCAGGCGCGTCAGGTGGTACAGGCACAAAGCGCCGATTTTGCCGCTTATCGGCAGCGCTTGGCCGGTGCTGCCGGGGTGGCGAAAACGGAAACTGCGTCGCGCCAGGCCAGCGGGCAAGTTCGAACCGCGATTGAAGACCGCGGTCCTTCGTCTGCGCCTACCCCCGACAAACTCACACTGAGCAAAGGCGCGGTCGCCGCGAAGGCACCGGCAATCGAAGACAGGATCTCGAAGCAAAGCGAAAAGAGGGAAGCTGACACGCGCGTGGCCGAACTGACCAAGAATGTCGAAGATCTGAAGAAACTCTCCGGCGCGGCGGCAGCAAAGTCAGCAGCCAACACCTCGGCGCGCGGCGCTGCGCAACGTGGCGTCGGCATTGCAGCGCCTCCGTCACCCAAGCTGGTGATTACGCCTGCGCCGCCCCCGCCGCCAGCACCACCACCACCACCACCACCACCGCCGCCGCCGCCCGCGCCAGCGCCAGCGCCAGCGCCCGCGCCAGCGCCAGCGGCCGCGCCCGTCGCGCGGGCTGCTGCGCCCGCATCCGTGCCGGTTGGCGCGGCACCGTCGCCCAAGGCGCGTGCACCAACCGCGGTTGCGACAGGCGGTGAGCCTGGGGGAATGCTGGAATCGCTGATGGCTGACAACTCCTGGGCGCTTGCCGGGGGTGCGGGGCTGGTCGCATTGCTCGCCGGATTCGGCATTTATCGATTGACCAAGCGCGGCCGCAAGGACAACCGCGAAACGTCGTTCCTGGAAAGCCGGCTCCAGCCCGATTCGTTCTTCGGCGCCAGCGGCGGCCAACGCGTCGACACGCGCGCAGCCGGCGCGGCCTCCAGCTCGATGAGCTACTCGTTGAGTCAGCTTGACGCTATCGGCGACGTCGACCCGGTGGCCGAGGCCGACGTCTACCTAGCCTATGGCCGCGACTTGCAGGCCGAGGAGATTCTGAAGGAGGCGATGCGCAGCAACCCCGAGCGCCTGGCGATCCGAACCAAGATGCTCGAGGTCTACGCGAAGCGGCGCGACACGAAGGGATTCGAGTCGCTCGCGTCGCAGCTGCACTCCCTGACGCAGGGGCAGGGCGAAGATTGGCGCAAGGCGCAAGAGATGGGCGCCGAGATCGACCCGGAGAACAGGCTTTACCTGCCCGGCGGGGAGCCGCAGCACGGGCACGGCCCGACCGGAACGATGGACGAGCCGCTTGGGGCGAGCACCATGCCGCAGTCGATACTGCCATCGGCGCCTGACTTTGACGTCCCCGGCACCGGCTTGGCAAGTACCGACGCCTACCGCCCCGACCGCACTGAAGACAACGGCATGCCCGAATTCTCGTCCGGTCTGTTGATGCCGGTCGATTCACCCGACGCACCACCGCCGCCAAGCGGCTCGAATTCGCAGCCGATGGAGTTCGATCTGTCGAGCATCACGCTCGACCTCGACGCGCCATTGCCACCCGCGTCAACCGCAAACGCCGAAGCCGCAAGCCCGCGCGATTCAAGCTTTGCCGACCTCGAACTGCGACTCGATGGCGATGAAGGGGGCAGTGACAACGACCCGATGGCCCGCAAACTCGAGCTTGCCGAGGCCTTCAGTCAGATTGGCGACATCGAAGGCGCGCGTGAACTTCTGCAAGACGTGATCGCCAACTCCGAAGGCCCAGTTCGGGAGAAGGCGCAAGGCATTCTCGTCGGCCTGAATTGATGCCACCGAGCTGAGCGCCGCAGCGGCGCGAAGCGGGAGCAAGCTGGTGCGAATTGCTCTGGGTGTGTGTTATCGCGGCCAGGGCTACTTCGGTTGGCAAAGCCAGCCCGGCGGCAACACGGTCCAGGACCGGTTGGAGACAGCGCTGTCGGAGTTTGCAGGGGCGCCGCTGCGCACGATTTGCGCCGGGCGCACCGACGCCGGAGTGCATGCGCTGAACCAGGTCGTGCATTTTGACACCGGCGTTGATCGCAGTCCTGCTTCCTGGGTTCGCGGCACGAATCGCTATTTGCCAAGAGACATTGCGGTCCAGTGGTGCCAGCCCGTCGCTGCGCAGTTTCATGCCCGCGCCAGTGCGCGCGGTCGGCGCTACGCGTACATGCTGCTCGAGTCACCGGTACGCCCGGCCCTGGAGGCAGGCGCGGTGGGCTGGAGTTTTCGTGCGCTGAACGGCCCGGCCATGCAGGCCGCGGCGCAGGCACTGATCGGCGAACATGACTTCAGTGCATTCCGGTCCGCGCAATGCCAGGCCATCTCGCCGCTAAAGACGCTGCGATCGATCAACGTCACCCAGCATGGCGCGTACTGGCGAATCGATTTCGATGCGAGTGCGTTCCTGCATCACATGGTGCGCAACGTCATGGGTTGCCTGGTCGCGGTGGGAACCGGCGCACGACCCGTGCACTGGCTGGCCGAGGTTCTCGCCTCGCGCGACCGGACATTGGCCGCACCCACATCCGCTGCGGATGGCCTGTACTTTCTCGGTCCGTACTACGATCGCGACTTCGCCATTCCGAGCCGCACCCCTGCGCTGGACTGGCTCGTCGGATCGTTTCCAGCATCGTGAACCAGCGCACCCGAATCAAGATCTGCGGCCTGACGCGCGAGGTCGACGTCGACGCCGCCGTCAACGCCGGTGCTGACGCGGTGGGCTTCGTGTTCTATCGAGGCAGCCCCAGGCATGTGGCCGTTGCGCGGGCCGTCGAATTGGCGCAACGCCTGCCGCCCTTTGTGATGCCCGTGGGCCTGTTCGTCAACGCCCCGGCGCCAGAGGTGATCGCAGTGCTCGCGGCAATGCCGCAACTGGTCTTGCAGTTCCACGGCGACGAATCCCCCGACGAGTGCCGAGCTTATGGCCGGCCCTATCTGCGTGCCGCGCGCATGCGCCCGGGTTTCGATTTGTTAGACTTTGCCGTCGCGCACGCCGATGCCCAGGCGCTGTTGCTGGATACGCACTTCGAAGGTTTTGGCGGCAGTGGAAGGGTTTTCGATTGGTCACTCGTTCCCGCAAACGTTCCCCTTCCGGTCGTTTTGTCTGGTGGGTTGCATGCCGCAAATGTGGCCGAAGGCATCGCGCGGGTCCGGCCCTGGGCCGTTGACGTAAGCTCCGGCGTCGAATCCGCTGCATCCGGTAAAGGCATCAAGGACGCCGCGGCAATTCGTCGATTCTGCGAGGTGGTGCGCGAGGCCGATGCCCGACACGCCGCCGCTCCAGCCTGAACCTTTGCGGGACCACAGTGAACTACCAGCAACCCGATGCGACGGGGCATTTCGGCCCCTATGGCGGCACGTTTGTCGCCGAAACCCTGATCCATGCGCTCGATGAACTGAAGCGCGTCTATGCGCAGGTACGCGACGACCCGGCCTTCATGGCCGAGTTTCGTTCCGAGCTGCAGCATTTCGTCGGCCGCCCGAGCCCGGTTTACCACGCGGCGCGGCTGAGCCGAGAACTCGGTGGCGCGCAGATTCACTTGAAACGCGAAGACCTGAACCACACCGGCGCGCACAAGATCAATAACACGATCGGCCAGGCGATGTTGGCGCGGCGCATGGGCAAGCCACGCGTGATTGCAGAGACTGGCGCTGGCCAGCATGGCGTGGCCACGGCGACGATCTGCGCTCGCTACGGCCTCGCGTGCGTGGTCTACATGGGCAGCGAAGACATCAAACGGCAATCGCCGAATGTCTACCGCATGCACCTGCTCGGCGCCACCGTCGTGCCGGTGGAAAGTGGCTCGAAGACGCTAAAAGACGCGCTCAATGAAGCGCTGCGCGATTGGGTCACGAACGTCGAGGACACGTTCTACATCATCGGCACCGTCGCCGGCCCGCACCCGTATCCAACGATGGTGCGTGATTTTCAGCGGGTCATCGGCGACGAATGTCTGACCCAGATGCAGCAGTCGATCGGCCGCCAGCCCGACGCCGTGATTGCCTGCGTCGGCGGCGGAAGCAATGCGATGGGTTTGTTCTACCCGTACATCGAGCATGAGGCTACGCGGCTGATCGGTGTCGAGGCCGCGGGCCAGGGCCTGGGCAGCGGCAAACACGCGGCGTCGCTCAGCGCCGGCTCGCCCGGCGTGCTGCACGGAAACCGAACCTACTTGCTGCAAGACGCAAACGGCCAGATCATCGAGACCCATTCGGTCGCGGCGGGTTTGGACTATCCGGGGGTCGGCCCCGAGCACGCTTACCTGAAAGACATCGGTCGCGCCGAGTACCTGAGCAGCACTGACGACGAGGCGCTCGCGGCGTTTCACCGCCTGTGCCGCACCGAAGGCATCATCCCGGCGCTCGAGTCGAGTCATGCGCTGGCCTATGCGATGAAACTCGCGCCGACGCTGGGCCGGGACAAACACCTGCTCGTCAACCTCTCGGGGCGCGGCGACAAGGACATCGGCACGGTCGCGGATCTGTCAGGGGCCGAATTCTTTTGCCGGCCGTCCTGCCGTGGCCAGAGCGTGAAGGGCGGCGACACTGCGCTGCGGGGTCCGCGATGAGCCGAATCGCCGCGACATTTGCAAAACTCCAGACGCGCGCGCGCAAGGCGCTCATTCCCTATGTCACCGCAGGCGACCCGTACGCCGATGCGACCGTCGACATCATGCACGCGATGGCGGGCGCGGGTGCCGACCTGATCGAGCTGGGCGTGCCGTTTTCCGACCCGATGGCCGACGGCCCGGTGGTCCAGAAGGCTTCGGAGCGCGCTTTGGCCAAGGGCATCGGCATGCGCCAGGTGCTGGGTTATGTGCGCGGGTTTCGCGCCCGCGACTCGGCCACCCCGGTCGTGCTCATGGGTTACGCAAATCCCATCGAGCGCTATGGCATCGACAAGTTCATCGCAGATGCACAGGCGGCAGGCGTGGACGGCGTCCTTGTCGTGGACTATCCGCCGCAGGAGTGCGAGGCGTTTGTCGGCAAATTGAAGCTTGCCGGGTTGGACCCGATTTTCATGTTGGCTCCAACCTCGACCGATGCGCGCATCGCCAGCGTCGCCAGCGTCGCCAGCGGCTACGTCTACTATGTGTCGCTGAAGGGCGTCACGGGTGCCGGTCACCTCGATGTTGCTGCGGTCGCGCAGGCCGTGCCGCGCATCAAGGCGCATGTCAAACTTCCAGTGGGCGTTGGCTTCGGCATTCGCGACGCACAGTCTGCTCGGGCCGTGGCCGCGGTGTGCGACGCGGTCGTGATCGGCTCGGCCCTGGTTCAGCGGCTCGAGGCGTGTACGCGCGACAATGTCGCGGCCGGGGCGGCCGAGTTCATCGCTTCGATTCGAAGCGCCCTTGATTCATGACATCGAAAGGATGCCAAGTATGAGAGTTTCAGTGGCGCTTGGGGCCGCCGCGCCGGGCCGCGCCAAACAAGGCCCGATCCTCCCGCAGGGTCGATCGCCCTGCGCGGCGAGCGGGGTGTCGTCATGAGCTGGCTCGAAAAACTGCTGCCGTCCAAGATCCAGCCCACCGACCCGAGTGAGCGGCGCACGGTTCCGGAAGGGCTGTGGATCAAGTGCCCGGCCTGCGAGACCGTGTTGTACAAGACCGACCTTGAGCAAAACGTCAATGTCTGCCCGAAGTGCGGCCAGCACCACCGAATCGGGGCACGCCCGCGGCTCGATGCTTTCCTCGATGCTGAAGGGCGCTACGAGATTGGCCATGAAGTCCTGCCGGTGGACGCGCTGAAGTTCAAGGACAGCCGCAAATACCCGGAGCGTCTGCGCGACGCGCTCGAGCAGACCGGAGAAACCGACGCGCTGGTTGTGATGGGTGGCTCGGTGCTGAGCATTCCCATCGTCGCCGCCTGTTTCGAATTCGATTTCATGGGCGGATCCATGGGCTCGGTGGTCGGCGAGCGCTTCGTGCGTGGCGTCGAGAGCGCCTGCGAACAGAAGACCCCGTTCATCAGCTTCACCTCCAGCGGCGGCGCGCGCATGCAGGAAGGGCTGCTCAGCCTGATGCAGATGGCCAAGACGAACGCCTCGCTGACGCGACTGGCGCAGGCGAAGCTGCCCTACATCAGCGTGCTCACCGATCCCACGATGGGCGGTGTGTCGGCGAGTTTTGCGTTTATCGGCGATGTTGTCATGGCCGAGCCGAAGGCGCTGATCGGCTTTGCCGGGCCGCGTGTGATCGAAAACACGGTGCGCGAAAAGCTGCCCGAGGGTTTTCAGCGGGCCGAGTTCCTGCTCACGACGGGCGCCATCGACATGATCGTCGACCGTCGCGAAATGCGCACCACGGTGGCGCGCGCCATTGCAATGCTGCAGCGCCTCAGCTCCGACGCGATGGCCTGACGGCCCCGGGCTCGCAGTCTCTGAGTGGATCGGTCCACGCCTTCACTTCCAACCACGCTCGACGCCTGGCTCGCGCGTTGCGAGCGTCTCCACGCGAAAGACATCGACCTCTCGCTCGAGCGCGTGAGCGAGGTCAAGCAGCGCCTGGGCCTGCGCTTCAATGTGCCGGTGATCAGCGTTGCCGGCACGAATGGCAAGGGTTCGACCTGCGCGATGCTGGAGGCGATTGCCCTGGCCGCTGGCTATCGCGTGGGGGCCTACATCAAGCCGCACCTGGTTCATTTCGAAG
>Ga0315280_10001062_pt1 | contig 49015 bp, 49 predicted proteins | sample YL17G06_40_MG_FD_203697 | JGI IMG/M metagenome (GOLD analysis project Ga0315280, IMG submission 203697) | Sediment microbial communities from Yellowstone Lake, YNP, Wyoming, USA - YL17G06_40 | ecosystem: Environmental > Aquatic > Freshwater > Lake > Sediment | place: USA: Wyoming | collected... | reverse complement strand
CTTTGGCCCCCCACTATATTACCCTATGTCTGCTTGCCTTGCCAGCGGCCGATGGCGAAAGCCGCCCGTCGGAGCTATCCCCCCAGGGGCTACCTCGATTCCAGCGCCTCCGTTATCTCGGCTGCTATCTGCTCCATGGCGCGAGCCGGGTCAGGCGCTTCTGTAATCGGGCGCCCGACGACTATGTAATCGGCCCCGGAGCTGATAGCCTGCGCTGGCGTGGCTGTTCTTCTCTGGTCGCCAGCGCCAGACCCTTTTGGGCGAATTCCAGGAGTCACAACCAAGAAATCCTGGCCCAGAGCTTCCTTTATCAGCGCAGCCTCGGCCACTGCCGCCACAACTCCATCCAGGCCGGCCCGGCGGCAGATTTCTGCGAGCGCCACCACCTGCTCAGGCGGAGGCCGCGAGAACCCTATCTCTTCAAGGTCGTCGGCGGCGAGGCTCGTGAGAATCGTGACTCCAAGCAGGGTCGGCCTGTCGCCGGGCTCGAATTCGTCGGCCGCTTTTCTGGCCGCTTCAAGCATCGAGCGGCCGCCTGAGGCGTGAAGGGTGAGCATTGCGGCCCTGCGGCGAGCCAGCGCTCTCACTGCCGCCGCGACTGTATTTGGGATGTCGTGCAGTTTCAGGTCGCAGAAAACTCGCGCTCCTGCATCGCGCAGCTCGCCAAGGACGCGCGGGCCCTGCGAAGTGAAAAGCTCCAGCCCAACTTTTACTAACCCCACGTGCCCGGCTGAAATCTGGCGGACAATATCCCGAGCCCTCTCCACGGAAGGGGTGTCGAGTGCGACGATTATTCTCTCACGCGGCGCGGGCGTCACTGGCCCATTATACCTCAATGCTCCTGGCAGTTGGAGGGCTGGTCGTGAACTGGAGCCGTTGGGCGGGAAGCGGGCGAATCGCGCTGCCCCTGTCGGAAGAGCGTCGTATGAAATTGTAGGGGCAGGTTCAGAAACCTGCCCCTACAAATCCAGAGGGCTGACGAGGCGTGAACCTGCCAGCCGGCGGCTCACTTCCCTCCGAAGCGGCCCTTCACGCCGATGAAGAAGTCCGTGTCATCGGCTCCGAGTCCGAGCGCGGCCCCGTTAGTGAAGCCAATCTCGCCAGCCCAGTTGGAATTGGGGAAAGAGTGACGATAGACGACGGAGAAAACGGCCTTGTCGTCAATGTCGCTGTCGCGAAATCTCACCTCGCCCGCAAGAGTTGCGCCGTCAGGCGTGAACAGCTCGGCGCCGAGGAAGGGGCGGATAGCACTCTCCGTGCCGTGGTCTTTCCAATCCCGGTCAATGTACATCAGGCCGGCGTGAAGACGCCCCTTGGGTATTTCGAAGCTGCCTGTCAGATAGGCTCTCAACACGCGCACGTCAACATCGTCGGTGGCCTTCTGCCAGTCGCCGCCGAGGGCCCACTTCCCTTTTGTGCCGTAGGTCTGCGGCAGAATGAACTTCCCTCCCAGAGCGTAGGCGGTGTCCACAAGATGGTCGCTGACTGAGGCCCAGGCGCCGTAGAGTTCGGCCGTGTCTGACATGCCGTGGGCCACGCGGAAAACGTGAAGGTCGGAGTCCTCCCCGAGGTACGAGGTGCTGGCGAAGTCGTAAGCGACATCCGACTGCATGGCAGGCATGAGCTCCGCCGTGGGCACTGTCACGAGGCCCGTCGCTCCCTGAAGGGTGGGATAGGCTGAGGCCGCTCCCGATAGTGCGACTGCTGCTACAACCACTACTGCTGCGACGAAGTATTTCATTTGCTCCCTCCTTCTGGGAATGCTGGTCTGGGGACCGGACCCTTACCCGTCGCCCCCGCCAGTTTGTCAACTCTTATAGCATAGCGAGGCAAGCTTGTCCAGGCCTCCAAACTGCCGGCGGGCAAGCCCTCCAAGGCCATGCCTCTGCCGCTACCGCTGCGACCCCCCCCCGAACACGCGACGTCGTTAGGCGCGGTACCGACCCCCGGCCTCGGGAATAAAAGCAGAACTGCCCCGTTTGCCAGGGCAGTTCTGACTGAAACCGGCAGGTCGATGCGTGGCCGAGGAAACCGCGACTCTACTCCCCCCGCTAGAAGTGCGTGGTCGCGCTGACCAGCCATGTGTTCTCTAGGTCGCCCGTGAGCAGGGCGACGTCGGCTGACCAGGTAGCGCCCGACATGCCCGCGCCAAGGGTCACGGCGTCCGCGTTGCCATACCAGCCTGCGCGCAGCGCGAACCCGCCACCTGCGTCGCCCGCCTCGGCGGGAGCTCTTGGGAACTTCTTCTCGATGCCGAGTCTGATTGCACGGCCGCCCATTTCTGGTGGCTTGTCCCCCTCGTCGGTTGCGTTGTATAGCTCGGCGGAGAGTGTGACGTCGTCCCGCAGGCGGACGCCGACACCGGGGCGAAAGTTCCTCGGGTGCTTGACCGCTCCCCTCTCGCCAAGCACGGTGCCGGTCGTTTCCGGCTCATTGACGTCCTGGACGAGCAACCCGATGGTCACTCGGTCGTTCGCGTGGTGGTAGAGCGCGAGGTCGAAGCCGACGTCCGTGTCCACGGAGGAAATGGTCACTGGGGCACCCTGCAACGTGGCCGTGAAGCCGCTGTTGTCGCGGAACCTCACGTTCGCGCCGACAGACGTCTGGGTGCCGACCCTCGTCCCGTATGAGGCCCAGTACCAGTTCTGGTTCCCGGAAACCGCAAGCCCCAGTTCGGGGTAGTAGATCGCCATCTTGTACCGGATGTAGCTCAACCCGAAGGCGTCCTTGCGCCCGGCGTGGCCGCTGTAACTCAGGAACTCCTGGTAGTTGATGAGGTCACGGTTGTTGGCGGTGTGCATGACGGTCAGGTTGTCCTTGCCTTCCGGGAGGTCAACCAGCGCGGCCGGGTTCCAGTAAGTTGCGCTCGCGTCATCGGCGAGCCCCGTAAACGCGCCTCCCATCGCGAGCGCCCTCGCTCCGACGCAGGCAGCGGTCGGCGTAACTGCGACGGCCGTCAGCCCCACGATGATGCACGAACACACTACCCTTTTGATTCTCAGCATGGGTCCCCTCCTTGTTGGGTCAAGTTTCGGCCAGGCGTTCGCCTGCCCGCTAACACATATTATATCACGAATCTCGCAGGCCGTCGGCGCGGCTTGGCCACGCCGAGCCGCGCGCGGTGGGGAGAAGCGACCAGCCTCGGGACATGCGCGTCCATCTGGCCGACGGAGTGCCGGGCAGCCGTCAGGGGGCCGCCCCGGAGGAGCCCGATGGGTGATTCGGAAGAAGGCAGCAGGTCACCGTTCAGCCAGGGCCACGCCGCGGGACAGCGAGCAGGGCTGGCGCTTCCGGGGCCGAACAGTGAAAGCCGCCTGCGCCTTTGACAGCGTGTGCAGGTCAGCAGATTCGGAACCTTGCGGAGGCATGAGAAATGACACAACCGCATATTGCCATTCAGGTGGGAGCCATATCTTTCCTCGACGAGGGCGTTGCCGAGGCGCTCGACATTTTTAAGCGCCTCGCGCATGTCAATGTCGTGTGGCTGGCTGCGCACACATTTGACAGGGGAACGGGCGGAAGGCAGCTCGAAGGCCATCCGCTGCCCGACCACGGAGTCCAGGAATACGACCGCGAGTTTCGAGGCGGAAACTTCGCAACCACCCACGCCCAGTTCTATGAGGGCACGCCTCTGCGCGACTTCCAGGCGCCGCCCTCGGATACAGGCGGCGCGGATATACTCGAACTGGTGCTTCCCGAAGCCCAGCGAAGGGACATGCAGGTTTTCTGCTGGATAAACGAAAACCCTTATGCCCCTATTGCGCGCTATGTGCCCAACTGGCCAAAGGCGCTCGAGGTGGACTGCTGGGGGAAAGGCGCCGCAACTCCCTGCTTCAACAATCCCGATTACCTCAACTGGCACCTGAGCCTCGTGGAAGACTACTGCAAGTCGTATCCCATTTCCGGCATTGCCTGGGCCAGCGAGAGGCAAGGCCCCCTTGGCAATCTTCTGGGTGGCGGATGGCACAGCAGAGACATAACATGCTGGTGCCCTTTCTGCCTGGAGGCAGGCGAGAGGCGCGGCATAAATGTCGAGAGGGCCCGGGCGGGCTATCAAGAGCTTTGCCGTTTCTTCGAGACGGCGGAGAAAGGCGAAAAGCCCACGGACGGATGGTTTGTCGGATTCTGGAGATTGCTTCTCAACTGGCCGGAGATTCTCGCCTGGGAGAAGCTGTGGTGCGACAGCCAGCACAGGGCGATGGGGCGCATCTACGGCGCGGTGAAAGCTATTGACGGCAGGCCCACCCGTCCGCAGTCTGGCGGGCTTGCCTGCGGCTGGCACATAATGCACCTCAATTCCTTCAGCCCATTTTACAGGGCAGAGCAGGATTACTCGACCCTGCGGCGTTTCTCGGATTTTCTCAAAGTCGTGGCCTACAACAACTGCGCCGGAGCGCGCTTCGTTCGTTTCCTTCAGGCCTTGCATGGGGCCATCCTTCGCGATGCCGATGTGAAAGACAGCTATCGCCTGATGTGCTCGATTCTCGGATACGATGAAGCGCCCATTGAAGAGGTGGGCACGGCGGGCTTCTCGGCGGATTATGTGAAGCGGGAGACTGCCCGGGCCGTCGCCGGCGTGCAGGGAGCAATACCCATCTATCCCGGCATTGATATTGACATACCTACCGGCGCCGATGAGAAAAAGACGCAGCCCATCGTCGTGAAGGCGGCTGTCAAAGCGGCCTTTGCCGGAGGCGCGCAGGGTGTGATTCTATCGCGCAAATACTCCGAGATGCAGTTGGCCAACCTGCGAGGGGCTGGAGAAGCGCTGGAGGAACTGGGGCTGGCGTGATCGCCTCTGGCCCGAGTTCTGGGCTTATATGCGCGGAAAGAAATAAGGTGACAGGTTACTAATCTCTCGCCGTCAAGCAAATAACCCGCCCCCAAATTTCTCCCCCGCCGGGGGGATCAATCGTCGCGGTATGATTGACACAGGTGGCGCCCTGCCTACCGAGCTGATGAGGCCACGAGTGCTGCATCCTTCGACATCACATCGGCTACCAGGTACTGCGGGACAATAAGGCGCCCGACGAGAATCTGTGGAGTTGCGGCGAGGTGAGAAGTTTTGCCGTTCATGCGCACCGCCCGGTTCCCGACCCCCAGCTCAACGCGGCTGCGGCCGTTCACAGCGATCGCTGCGCGGTCCCGCGCTGACCAGCTTACCCGGAATCCGCGCGGAGTGAGGGCCTCCCGCATGCTCACCCATTGCACTGTGCCGGCCGGGAGACGCGAGACCGCGCCGTCCGCGGTCACCACGGACGTGATATACCACCAGTAGCCGAACGGCCTTTCCAGGTGAATGGTGGCCTTCGGTTCGCCGTTCACCATCATGTCAACAGCGACGGCCCCGGGCTGCTCCTGGGCCACCTCGAAGGCTACCTCTACCCCAGGTGCCGTGATGGCCCGGGCCAGCCAAGCTCCTCTCTGGGTCTCCTCCACTCTGGCCTCGGCGCCTCGGGGCAGGGGGGGCATGGCCTCCCGATCCAGCAGGTAGGCGGCCACAAGTGCTGGCTCCGTGCGCCAGGGCATGTGTCCCCGCTTGGCCCACTCTTCGTCCCGCAGGAGCTTCTCCACCGGCCACGTCTCGAATCTCCCGAGAACGTAGTACGTATAGGTGGGAGCGCCGCTGGGGACGGTGGCCCCGCGCAGCGGACACGCAGCAACCGCCGCCAGGAGCAACGCCGCCAGGGAAAGCGACGCGCGGCTCCCGTTCGTGTTCATGTCCATCCTCCTCTTTCCCTTTATCCCTAGCCGAAGAAACGCCAGACCACATATCCGTTGTCAGTCATGTGCAAACTGTCCCAGAACGTCCCGTCGGCAAGATCAATCCCGACAGTGTCGGATGGGATGCCCGAGGTGTTCCAATACGGATCGTTGAGCCTTGGCCCCCGGTCCTCCCACCCGGTCGTTTCCAGGTAGGGGCCATTGCGAACGTACACGCCGTGGAGGCACGAGGGCTCGGCGGGCAGAGCGACGAAGTGGTCTCGTTCGTCCACGTGGGCTCCGCATGCAACGGTGCCGCACACGAGGCCCTCCCGCGTGGCGAACACATTGAACCACACCGCCACGTTTATGCTCCCATGGATATTGCAGGTATTATCGTCGAAGTACAGGGTTCGAAGTGGGTTGGTGCCGTAAATGATAGTGAGGATGAGGCCGCTCACGGTCTTCACGCCTGCATCGGCGGGCGTAAAAGTGGTGCTTGTCAGGGGAATCTTGCCCCCGCTCGAGGAGTTCGCGCTTATGAGCACGGTGCCGGTGTAATTGGTAGCGGTGGCGCCGCCGGCGCGCTTCACGGTGATAATGACACGGAAGCCGTTGCCCGATACGCAGTTCCAGTGACCCTGCGGGTCTGCCACCGCGTTCGGCCCTGTTATAACGAAGCTGGCCCCTCCGTCGCAGTTGGCGCAGGCGACGGCGTCCTGCGACCCAACCACCGCGGAAATCGCGCTGCCTATAAGGACAGCTGCAAGCATGGCACCCCTGTGCATTCCAGTTTCTCCCCGCGGAAGCATACCGGCGGCCGCGCTCAACTGGGCTGCTGCTTCCGCCGTAGCGCCTCCCTGGCCTCGGCGATGCCCTTGCGGCACGCGGGGTTGAGGCCGCCAACGAGGTCGTGTTCCGCAACCGCGAAGAAGGTCGCGATGGCTTCGGGATATTGCCCCAGCCTGTGCTGGCATCTGCCGACCTGAAGCAGCAGGGGCAGAAGCTCCTGCCGGTACGGGTCGCTGCCGAGCTCCTTGCGGCACATCTCGATCGCCTGCGCATATCTCCCCCGAGCTATGTATGAGTCGGCCAAGGCGCTCAAGCAGCGCACTTTTTCACGAAGGGCTTCGGCGTGGCGGGCCTTCCAGGCCGGCACAGCGAGCAGTTTATCCAGCTCCGCGACGGCGCCCGCGAGGTCGCCCTTCTCCCGCAGCATGATGCCGAGCAGTAGCTGGAAGTCCCAGGCTCGTGGATAGCGGGCGAAAGAGACCCGCAGCCGTGCATACCTTATGCCGTCATCCCATCGGCGAAGCGCCGCGTATGCGCGCGCAAGTCCCCCGTGGGCGAATACCGCCCCGGGGGTGCCGGGGTAGGTGGCAATCACTCTGTTATAGACCTGAACCGCCCTTTCATAGTCGCCCAGGTCCAGGTGGCCGAGGCCGATTTTCTCCAGCGCCCTGCTGGCTATGGGGTGCGCAGGGCTGGCGTCCAGCGCGGCTTGAAATTCTCGCAGCGCGGTCCGCCGCAGTTCCGGGCGCCCCTGGAACTGAGCGAGTTCCACGCACAGCACCCCCAGGCCGAAGCGCGCCCAGATGGCCTGCGTGGACCGTGGATGCAGCGACAATACCTGGCGGAATCCAGCCTCGGCGCTGGCGAAGTCGCGGGTCTTCATGGCAATCTCGGCGAGCGCTCGCCGCCCGAGCGCTCGCCCTTCGGGGTCGGTAGCATTGGCTGCTACATACTGCGCCGTCGGCACCGCGGCGACCGCGCTGTCCGGGGTCAGCCGATCGAAAAGAAGCTCGTCCTCGAAGAGGCGCCTGAGCTCTGCTACGCCGGAGGCAACGTCCTGTCCGAGAGCCGGCGTCGAGAACGGGAGAGACAACGCGAGCGCGAGTAGCAGCGAGCAAACCGGAACAGCGCCCGAACGACGAAACCCCATGCCCTCCTCTTTTCCCCCGGGACCGGCGGCACGGGAAGCGCCGCCCCCCGAGACGTCAACTACACTCGTAAGTATATACCGCGAGCCATGGCTTGTCAATAGGTTTCGATACAATAAGGGGACAGGTTACTAATCTCTCGCCGTCAGATAGATAACCCGCCTGCGAAACTCCCGCTGACGGAAAGCCGCTCGTCATCGAAATCGAGATAGCAGTGGAGATGCGTCGGGTGCCTCCCGCGATCAGCCACCGGCCGCCAGCACCAGGGGCCCATCAGCATGTCATGCGCCGTTCGTCTTCTGGGACTCGGTTTGCTGAGCGTTCGATTCCCAACAGCGGACCGAACGGGAGTCGAAATGGGGTCTGCTGCCTGCGGATTGAGAAAGGGACGCTGTCAGCGGGGAACCGACTCCTGATCGGCGAAATGAACTCCAGATGCGGGCACTGATACCGGTCGGCAGCACCATCGCAGGATGCCTCAGATACGGTTCGGGCCAGCACGCCAGTTCCAGCGCACCAGAATCAGGAACAGATGAGAATAGAGCAAGCTATGTTGAGGCAAGGGTGCAGGAGATTCTTTTCGCAGGCGTCTCGAGTGCGGTTAGTGGTGGGGTTTTTGATCTCGCTTGCGCTGCCATCAACGGCGCATAAGAGGAGAGACAAGATGCGGGCTGGGCAAGCAGGACGGCGGTGTCACGCGGTTCTGGTTATCACCCTGTTGTGGGGCAGCCTACCGGCCTGGGCAGCAACAGCAGACGGCAGGTTTACAAGCACGTCCATCGTCTGCGCAGAGAGCCCCAGCGCGATTGAGCGATTCGTCCTGGATGAGTTGGACTCTGCGCTTGCCCGACTGCCGCAGGCGAAAGTGGAGAAGCCTGCTGTCCTCCGCATCGTGGTAGGGCACTCAAAGACAAACAAGGAATTGCGTCGCCTGCTCGCCGGGACAAGTCGCTCAGAGAAACGCGCGGAGGGCTACACCCTGAGGTTCTCCGACAACACCGTACTGGTTGCTGGGGCAGATGAGCGTGGGACGCTCTACGGCGTGATGGATTTCATCCATTACCACCTTCGAAAGATCTGGGATGGCAGCGTCAAAACCCTTCAACTGAGCGATGCGCCCAGCTTGGAATTACGAGGCATTTGGTCTTGGGGTGGACGGATTTACAACTACAAGAAGTTCTTCGATCAAATGGCGCGATGGAAGATGAACCTCGCTATCTTGTGGCATTTACGGGCGCCGAGCGATGCCATTGCCCTCCAGGAGTATGCCGCTTCCCGCGGCATAACCATCGTGTGGGGGTACTCTTGGGGCTGGAACACAGGGCTCAGGTGGGATGACCCAGAGAACATTGCGGAAGTGAAAAGGAAAATACTGGAGGCCTTTGAGAAGGAGTATGCGCCTCTTAAGCCCTTCGGCATCTACTTCCAGAGCGAAACGGAGGGCGGCGCGGCCACAGGGCAGGGGGCGAAGTTCATTGACCTCGTGAATGGGACGGCAGACCGGATCCTTCGCAAACATCCTGACGTGTGGATCTCTTGCGGTGTGCATTTTAGCTCTTTTCTCCAGACTTGGGATATGCTGAAAGCAATTGACCCGCGCCTGAATATCATGTACGAGGATATCCCGGGCATGCCCTTCGCATATCGCGCGGGAGTGGTGAATCCCAACACCGTGGGGGTGTGTCGGCAGCTCGTCTCACTGCGCGATAAGCAAGAAGATGTAGGCTTTGTGTTCAAGGGCTTTCACAACAACCCCGGGCACGGAGACCCGCAACTGATTGAGGACGAGGCCGCGCTTCGCCAATTGGGCATAGAACGCCCCCTTGACCCCGGCAACGAGGCCGGCTGGCGCAATAACCTAAACCTCGCGCTGGACGTCCTGAAAAGCATGGTTGCCTCCCCGGCAAAGCGTAAGGCAGTCACTCTTCTGATGGAGGACGGCCTATGGGAGATCCGCCCGTGGTTCCCGGTGTGCTTGGCAGCGGAAGCCATGTGGAACCCTAACCGGATCGCCGAGACACTGATCGCATCGCTTGACAGCTGCGATCAGGTCCACTTCGTCTCATCCACGGCGGCAGCCAGGAATGCTTCGCCCGTGGATGTGGGTGCCGGGAGGGCGGAGCGTCCCTAATCAAAGATCAGCTCCGGTTTCAGGGGCAGCTGTTATGGCAGATAAGGCAGATGAGGGGACAGGTTACTAATTTCTCGCCCTCAAATAAGTAGCCTGTCCCTAAATTGTCTAAATTGTCTCGCCCTCAAATAAGTAACCTGTCCCTAAATTGCGGGGGATGGGCTCATTGCTCGATCTGTCTGAAAGTGACCGCGGCTTCTTGAGGGCTCACACTGGCGCGAGGATGATAGAATAGGCGCAATTCGAGCGCACGTTTTGAAGGAGACTTTCGCTATGCAGTATCGCAGACTCGGCTCCTGCGGTTTGAAGGTAAGCGAGGTCAGCCTCGGAAGCTGGCTCACCTATGGCGCATCAGTCAACGAGCAGAAATCGCAGGCGTGCATCAGGAAAGCCCATGACTTGGGCATCAGCTTCTTCGATACGGCCAATGCTTACCAGGGCGGCGCGGCGGAAGAAATGATGGGCCGCGCCCTGAAAGAGTTTCCCCGGGAGTCCTATGTCCTTGCCACGAAGGTCTATTTCCCCGTCGGCGACGGTCCCAATGACCGCGGGCTATCTCGCAAGCACATAATGGAGCAGTGCCACGCGAGCCTGAGGCGCCTTGGCGCCGACTACATTGACCTCTACCAGTGCCACCGCTATGACGCGAACACTCCCCTCGAAGAGACGCTGCGAGCCCTCGACGATCTTATCACCCAGGGCAAGGTTTTATATGTGGGCGTGAGCGACTGGTCGGCGGCCCAGATAACCGACGCTCTTCGCCTGGCCGAAAAGCACAACCTCGACAGGATAGTGTCCGACCAGCCATGCTACAACATGCTCCAGCGCGGCCTGGAGCGAGAGGTCATGCCTCTCTGCGAGCGCGAGGGCATTGGATTGATTGTATATTCACCACTGGCGCAGGGAGCGCTGACGGGAAAATACAAGCCAGGCAGCAGACCAGGGCGTGGAACCAGGGCCGCAGATCCGCAGTCAAATATGTTCATGGGGTCCCTGATGTCAGACGAATCGCTTCAGAAAGTCGAACGCTTGAAGGAGGTGGCGAGAGATCGCGGCGTCACCATGTCGCAGCTCGCCCTGGCGTGGTGTCTTCGCAAGACCATAGTATCGAGCGTTATCATTGGCGCCACTCGCCCGGAGCAGGTCGAGGAGAACGCGGCAGCCTCTGGTGTCGCACTTTCGCAGCAGGAGCTTGATAGGATAGAGCGGATACTGTCGTGAGAGCGTGCTGGCGGCGGGCGCAGATTTTCCGCCTTCTGGCAGCGGCGGCTGCTGGCGTCGGAGCATTGCTCTTCGGTGTGATATGGTGGGTCGAGCGCACCTCCGGTCGCATTGTGATGAGCATTGACCCTCTGGCGGCGGCAATAGGCAGCGTTGCGCTCTTTCTGGTCTGTGCCATTCTGCTGCTGAGTTCTCGAATCCCCAATGTGCAGGCGTGAAGCGCGCAGCGCAGGCATGAAGTCCCTGGGCGAAGCCGGGACCCCGGCCCTCCGGGCATAGGGGCCCGCGGCTACAATGCATCGGCGGGTTCGAGAACCACTCTTGGCATAAGATCTTGAACCTGCTCGGGCGCGACGTGGGCAGCTTCCCAAACGGCGGCGTTGGCTGCGCCGCAGGCGATTCCAAGCCTCAACGCTTCTTCAAGATGCCACCCGCGCCTGATTCCGGCCGCCATCCCTGCCACGAGGCAGTCGCCCGAACCCACGGGGTTTATCTGCTCCACTCGCGGGGGGATTGCGCGCCATCGCGTTCCGGCGAGCGACGCAAGGGCTCCCTGCGCTCCCATGGAGAGAACGACCACCTCGATGCCCTTGCTCTCATACCACTCAATCGCCTGCCACCTCGACTTCTCGCCTCGCAGCGGAGCGCCGAGCAGGTCTTCGGTCTCGCGCAAGTTCGGCTTCGCCATGAAAGGGGCTGCTTCGATTCCGGCCCGCAGGGCCTGGCCGCGCGAATCGAGGATTGCGCGCACGCCGTGCGACTTGGCCGCCTGTATCATCTCGGCGTAGATGCCGTCCAACGCGCTGTCTGGAACGCTGCCGCCGAAGATCACGATGCTCGTCCCCTCGAGCGCGTCGAGATAGGCTTTCCGCAGAGCTTCTATCTCCTCCTGTGTGACGGGGCCATTTGGCTCAACGAAGGCCGTGTTTGTCCGCAGCTCTTCTTCCCTGACAGTAACGATGGTTCTCGTTGCAGAGGCGGTCCAGGCAACAATGGGTTCGATTCCGTCGCTCGATCGGATGAGCTCCGCGACCCTCTGGCCGGAGAGGCCGCCCAGTAGAATGAGCGATTTCACGGGCTCGCCCAGGCGCTTCAGCATGCGCGCGGCATTCGTGCCTTTGCCGCCGGCGACATCGCCAGCGAGGGTCGCCTGGTTAAACTCGCCTCTTGCCAGGCTGGGTATGAAAAGCGATTTGTCCACGCACGGATTCAGAGTTACAGTCAGAGTCAGCTTCGCCGCCTCCTATTGCTTGTCTCCAAGATCCAGGTTGTGCAAAGCGTTGTAGGACGGGGACGTGGCTAAGACCGAAGGCCCCCATGGCGGCTCCGATGAATCGGAGCTTAGCCACCCGTCCCCGCCGAAAGGCACTCCTGTCCCAATTCTCTCTTCATTGCCCGCCCTTTTCCTTGCCCGCAAACAAGCTGGCAGCGAGAATCAACACGCCTGCGATGGCAATCAGAAGCCAGAGCACGAAGAGCGCCGCGCTGAGCGCAGAGTCTGCCGGCGACGACCGACGGAGAGCCTGCTTCAGGCCCAGGAAATTCGCGCAGCTTTCGTAACCTCCGCCCAGTGAAGCGATGGCGCCCAATAGGAGCTGTACCCTGGGTCTGCCGACAACTGCCCACAGCACTGCAGCGACCCGATCGCGAACACCTGGGGTAGGACCAGCCTTGTATTGTGGGCGCGATACCCGAAGGTCGGCGGCGGGCTTACCTTCTGCATCTGTTGGCCTGCCGCAGTTGGAGCATTGCAGTTGCGTGGAGCGAACAGGCCAGCGGCACTTCGGGCAAACCCCGACAATGGGACTGCGAGCGTGCAGGTCTGCCCGGCAATGCGCGCACCGCGCCTGGGCCCTGGAGCTCATCGTGCCGCAGGCCGGACACGCCATCGTCGTGGGAAGGCTCACATCTCTTGACTTCTGCCTGCCTCAGGCGTTTCCTCGCCGCGCTCCTCTGAGGCTGCCTCACGCGGAATCATCACACCTGGCAGGCTCGCATTCAGGCTCTCGCTTCCTCACCCTTCAGGACGCTCGCCGAGCCTACTTCTCCGAAGCTCGCCAAAGGCGGACGAAGGCTGAACGCGCCATAGTCCGCCAGACTGTTTGGCTGACGGCGGCGCGAAGAGCGAGGCGCGGGAATTGCGCGAACCTGGCCTGCTCGAGGCGGCCGACCTGCTCGGCGAATCTCAAGAGTTCAATCGCTGCGCCGCTCGCCCGGCTCCAAGGTAGAAGTCAGGCTCATCGAGGATCCGTATCCCGGTGAGCCCCGCCTCTTGCAAGAGGCGCCGCATCTCTTCGCCAGTCGGCACACAGGGGCTTCAGGCGCGGATTCCAGCGCAACTTTGACCTGTCCGCCCACGGGCTCTTCCAGGCGGTCCATAAGTCCTCCTGCAGGATACTCACCGGAGGCAGGGGAGAAGTGTCGGGATATGGAGCGTGATAGTGGTGAGACTGACCCGGCTAAGAGCCTATCCTAAAAATCCCCTTTGTATAAATGTTGTGGGAGGTCTGTAGGGGCGGAGCGTCGCTCCCCTGGCCGTGGCCCGGCTCGGGCAGGCGCCCGCGGGAGTCCGCCGGCTGGCGGACTGCTCCCCTACGACGGGGTCCCGAGCAAGAGTCACCGAAAGCAGCACGAGCAGTTTTAGGATAGGCTCTAAACCGGCGGCGTGTTGCACCGCTGACGCTTGATTGCCGCAGCAAGAGGAGGAGGTGCCGCGAAACACAGATGCCAGGCACTTCGGCGAGTCAGAGGCACTGTCCTAAGTCCTCGAAGCACACCTGCTGAAGTCAATGCCTGGCTGCCGCGGCTCTCGCCGCAGCATGGTGGCATCAAGACCACTACTTGCGATGCCCATGCTCGTGCCAGGCCTCGTGCAAATGAGGGTGCGCATGTACCACGCCACCATGCTGGTGCGCGTGGGCATGGACGAGATTGACCGAAAGCAGGAGGTCCAGGTTCGACAGCGCCTCCTTTACCGGACCATCATGTACCAGTCTGTGGTCTTCGGACAGTATCAGTACGCGGTCTGCCATCTCCGCAATGAAGCCCAGGTCATGGCTGGCGGTGATGAGCGTAACTCCTGAGCGGTGGAGCAGGGCCAGAAACTCCATCAGCCATTGCTGGGTGCGTGGATCGAGGCTGGCGCTGGGTTCATCCGCCAGGATGACCTTCGGCCCGCAGGCGATGATGCTGGCAAGTGCAACCTTCTTCTTCTCCCCGCCGCTCAAAGTCTGAGGCGATCGCCCGCGCAGGTGCTCGATGTCGAATAGGTGGAGCGTGTCGTCAACGCGCCCGTCCACCTCTGCCGCAGGCACGCGAAGTTGGAGTGGCCCGAAAGCAAGCTCCTCCTCTACCGTTGCGCAGAAGAGCTGGGCATCAGAGTTCTGGAACAGAAACCCCACTTGCTGCCGGAACTGCCGCGAGAACGGCGGGGTCTCTACGCTCTCTTCGGTCAGGTGTGTCCCAAATGCCGTAATACTGCCCGCGGTGGGGAAGTAGAGACCATCGAGCAAATGGAGCAAGGTGGACTTGCCACTGGCATTGGCTCCCAGTATCGCGAGACACTCCCCTGCCTGAACGGAGAAGTCGATGCCGCACAAGACCGGCGGGCCTCCCGGGTAGGAGTATTGGACACTTCTCGCTTCGAGCAGGGGCGTGGACAGTTTCGGTCTCCTCACATCAAACGATCAGCTAAAACAAGTCCCACCATCGCGGCGATGTTAGCCATCAGCCACAGCCAGTCGCTCAGCCGCAGGCTTGGGTTGGGCTTGATCTGCAGGTCCCCGTCGTAGCCTCGGGAGAGCATGGCCTGCTGGACCTCCAGGGCGAGCCGGTGCGTCCGGCGGAACAACATGCCAATTCCCGCCGCAACCCATCGCTGCTCGTGGCGTAAAGGGCCAGCAGCGATCGTGCGGCTGAGCTTCGCTAAGTGCACCTCTTCGGCGGCGCGCAGCAGCACGACCAGGTAACGGTAAGTCATAGTCAACACCATGCCGAACACCTTGGGCATACCGAGGCGCCTCAGCGCGCTCAGTAGCGTTGACGCCTCCGTAGTGGCGACCAGCACTAGTGTCAAGGTCACGCAGGTCAGAGAGCGCAAGACGAATCTGCTCGCCACGATTAGCCCACTCTGGGTGACGGTGAGCGCCTCAGGCAAGGCCCAGGGGCCGAGCCTGCTGCCAGGCCCGAAATGCCACAGGGTCAGGACAGCCGGGCCGTGAGTCACTATGTTCAGTGTCGCCGGCAGGATGATCGCCAGGCTGAAGAGCGGGACACCGATCCAGATGCGGACCAGACGCTTCGCTGTAAGCCGGGCCGAGACAGCCATGACGAGCGCCACTCCGAAAAGGGCAGCGAGCGGCCACACTTCATGCAGAAGGGTGGCGCCAATTACGAGCGTCAGGACCCCAGCGATCTTGGCTCTGGGTTCGATCCTGGTCAACCAGGAGCCGTCGGAGGGTGTTGAGAGTTCCCGAGCGAGTGCCTCGGCCAGACCGGCCAATGCTCTGCGCACGGGCAGGCTCGCACGGCGCACCGCACGCGCCCGCTGCAAGGTGCGGTCGGGGGCCGAGTCGGAGTACCAGTTAGGAAGCGTCGGAACTTTCACGTCGAGCCAGCGCCTTCCCGAGTAGGATCGATACGCCAACGACCACCGCCACCCCCAGCACACCGGACGCGATGTACGAGAGGCTGAGCGCACCGAGCGGCGCGCTTTCCTGCCCTCGCAAGGCGTAGCCCGGCAGCGGCGCCTTCCACAGGTCGGCGAGTTGCGACATCCCGGAGGGCAGGTAGCCAACCAGCTTCTGGATCTCCTCTCCGCTCCACTCTCCCCAGGCTGACTCCGCTCCGAATTTGGCCGGCAGTACTATGCCAAGGGGAGACAGCACCACCAGTGCCAGTAGGCCGATCCACAGTTTAGTTGTCGCTTTCATGCCGCTTCGCTCCTCCGCTCCATCCTAGATGGCGGGCGGTACAGCAGCGATACATCCGCGCGCTGCAAGTAGGCGACTACCAGTCCGGTCGCCACGGCCTCCACAATCCCGAATACCACCAAGTGCTCGATGGCCATCGCCGGCACTGCAATCTTCAGCGGATAAGGCGCGTAGAGCGCGTGCCCAGCAGCATCGTGGGCGAGGGCCGGCTGGATGCCGAACATGACTGCCGTAGATAGGGCCGCCACATTCAGACCGATGTAACCTCCCGCTGCCGCCCCGATCCAGCGCCGCCGGGAGGTGACTTCGGATCGGGCTGAAACGAGCAGGTACACGCCATAGCCGACGAAGGGCATGATCACCGCCATGTTGAGGCAGTTCGCCCCAATGCAGGTGATCCCCCCGTCTCCGAAGAGCAACGCCTGCACGATGAGTGCGACCGAGACCGCGATGCAGGCCGCCCATGGGCCTAACAGCACCGCGATCAGCACCGCCCCTACCGCGTGGCCGGTGGTGCCGCCGGGAATGGGGACGTTGAACATCATGATGACGAAGCTGAAGGCTGCGCCCAAGGCCAGTAGCGGCACCTGCCTGCTGCGCAGCGTCTTGTTCAGCTTCTGGGAGGCGATGGCCCAGAACGGGGCGGCTGCCAGATAGGCTGCGCCATAAGTCTGGGGACCCAGGTAACCATCGGGAATATGCATCTCTACTTCTCCTTGTCCTTCTCAGCACGCCGATACGGTCTGCTGAATACGAAGTGGACCGTGAGCCCTGTGTCTTCATCACGGGAGTTGGGGAGTATCACCCCCGCCATGACCCCGAACCGGTCGGCGAACTGGTAGCTGGCCCCGACTGCGGCGAGGTTGTCGGAGCCACTTGTGTAATCAGCCATGAAGGTCAGCTTGTCGTTGACCGCGTGGTCGCCCCCAACGAACCAGCGGTCGCGGCCATCAATCCGGGCCGCTCCCAGATGGCCCCGCGTCTGGTGGAACTCCTGGGTGGCGACCAGATACGGGGTTGAGCTCGCGTGGCGGCCCACATTGCAGACGCCGAGCGCTAAGGCGGGACGGTTCCCCCCGTGGGAGAGGAGGCACTTGGCATTGAGCAGCGTTCTCGTCTCCGCCTCACGACTCAGGTCGAAATCCACTCCCGCCTCGAAGCGCGGACTGAGCCCGAGTTCGGTGTTGAGAATGCGCGTGTCGGCTGTGCCCGAGGCGAACGAGCCGTCCAACTGAAGCTCGATCCCATACTGGCCTGGCTCGACTACCTCGGCGGTGGGGATATTCACCAGGCCGGTATAGCAGGCTTGAGCCGGAATGGTGAAGAGAAACGCCGCCAGCACACCAGAGAGCGAGATGGCGATCCGGCAAAGAGGGATCGTGCGAGATCGCAGCAGGAGTGTTACGTCCTTCACGATCGTGTTACCCCCTTCCCAAAAAAAAGAGCGTCATTCGAGACGGTCGCCAGTTGTGGCGCAGACAAGCTTGCCGTGTTTCACTCCCCTGGTGCTGATGAGCCGGTCAGCGATCGTGCGCACCTGTTCGCCCCGGCCCTTCACGACGATGACCTCCAGGCAGTTGTGCCCATCCAGGTGGACGTGGGTCGCGCAGGTGATGGCGTCGTGGAACTGGTGCTGAAGCTCGGTGAGGACGTGGCTCAGCTCCCGCGTCTCGTGGTCGTATACGATGGTCACCACCCCCACCACCTGGCCGCGAGGGGTCTCCCATTCCGCCGCCACGAGGTAGTCGCGCATGATGTCGCGGATGGCCTCAGAACGGGTGCGATAGCCCTTGGCCCTGATGCGCGCGTCAAACGCCCTCATCAGCTCTTGCGGTATCGAGACTCCGAAGCGCCTGAGCTTGGACATGCCGTAACACCTTTCCAGAAATAGTAACACAAATCGCGGCGCAGTCAACCCCGTTGGAACAAGATGTCGCGACGCAGTGGATTTGCCTTCTCCCGCCTGCCCGCCTCCAAGGACTCCGCACTGAACGGGGTTCGGCGCGCAGCGGCATGGGGAAAATCAGTAGTGGTGGGCGTCGAGCGGCCGTTGACGGCGGGTTGCTCGAAGCCTATCATCCTGTGGGAAGGGGGAAGAGAGGGGTTCGCCGTTGCGCTGGACAGGTGTTGTCTTGGCTATAGTAGCGGCGGCGGCTGTGGGCTTTCTCGTCGGCCGCGACATAATAGGCGAGCGGTATGTGAAGCGCACCGCCGTTCCTGTGCGCGTCCCTTATGCATCGGCTCGGTCAGGCGGCATTGGCGAGTCGGTGGTCAGGGTCACGCCCATTGAGCAGGAAGCCATCGAGCAGGTGGAGGTGAGAAGCGAGCCGGGGACAACGCCGACGGTGCAGACTGAGAAACCTCTTCCAGCTCCTAAACCCACGCCAGCCAAGCCCACGCGATACGCGGTTCAGGTGGGGGTCTTCCTTGATCCCGAGAATTCCCGGCTGCTTCGGGAGGATTTGAGGAATCGGGGCTATTCGAGCCGGGTCGAAGCCAAAGAGGAGGGCGGGCAGAAGTTGACGAGGGTGAGGGTGGGCTCTTATCCCAACGCAGATGCCGCGGCGGCCGCAGCCGAAGAGATGTGGCAGCAGGGATACCGCGTTATCGTTGTGCCAGAGAATTGACCGCCAAGAAGCGCAGCCGCCGCAAACCTTCGTTCTGCCACTGGAGGATTGATGCCGCAGAAACCATCTCGTCCACCCGCTGCGGCCGCGAAGCGCCTGCGAAACCTGCCTTCAGTTGACGAGGTCCTGCGCAGCCCCTTTGCGCAGCAACTGCTCGAGGCCTTCTCAAGGCCAAGACTCGCCGACGCCGTGCGCCTCGTTCTCGCTCAGGCACGCAAGGGCATGATTGATAATACGTCTGATCCGCCAGATGTATCGGCGGAATCGGTGCTCAAAGCCGCACGCCTCACGCTGGAGGCCGAGGAAAATGCTGGCATTGCCGAGGTGATAAATGCCACTGGCATAATAGTCCACACCGGCCTGGGGCGGTCGGTCCTCTCGAAGCAGGCTTGTGAGGCTCTGGCCCGAGCTGCCTCTCGACCATGCGCGCTCGAGCTGGACCTGGATTCCGGGCAGAGAGGAAGCCGCGATGCTCACGTCAGCACCCTGGTTTGCCGCCTCACCGGCGCAGCGGCTGCGACCGTAGTTAACAACAACGCCGCCGCTGTCGCTCTCGCCGTGAACACGCTGGCCGCGGGAAAAGAGGTGGTGATCTCGCGCGGCCAGCTCGTTGAGATAGGCGCCTCGTTCCGAATGCCCGATGTTATTCGCCACGCAGGTGCATGCCTCGTCGAAGCGGGGACGACGAACAGAACGCGCGTTGAGGATTACGAGAAGGCGATCACGCCGAACACGGCGCTTCTTCTGTGGGTTCACACCAGCAACTACCGTATCGTGGGCTTCAGCGAAGAGGTTCAGGTGGAGCAGCTCGTGGAGCTGGGAAAGAGGAATGGCCTGCCCGTGATGGCCGACCTCGGGAGCGGCGCACTTGTGGACCTCTCGCGGTTCGGCGTTGGAGCTGAGCCGATAGCGCAGCAGATTGTCGCAGCCGGTGCGGACATTGTGACTTTCAGCGGCGACAAGCTTCTTGGCGGGCCGCAGGCGGGAATAATTCTCGGCCAGCCCGATTTCATCGCGCGCATGAAGAAAAATCCCCTGATGCGAGTCGTGCGGGTTGACAAGCTGACCCTTGCGGCGCTCGAAGCAACGCTCGGGCTTTACCTCGACGCGGACCGCGCCTTGAGCGAGATACCCACCTTGCGCATGATTGTCGAGCCCGTGGAGAAGGTGCGCGAGAGGGCAGAGGCTCTGGCAGATGCGCTCTCGGCTGACGAGGATTTTGCCAGGTTCGCTCGCGTGTCCGTTGAGCGGGGAAGCTCGCAGGTCGGCGGCGGAGCTCTTCCGACCGAGAACATTCCCACCTGGCTTGTTGCCCTGGAACCTCTGCGCGTATCGGACGAGGAATTGGCCAGGCGACTTCGAACGAGCTCCCCGCCTGTTGTCGCCCGCGTCCACCGAGGCCGCGTTCTCCTCGACCTTCGAACCGTCTTGCCGGAGCAGATGGACGCCCTGCGCGAGGCCTTGCTGCGCGCCGCCGGTTAGCAGGCTCGTGATAAAGTGCGCGACGGCCACAAGGGCCTATGCTACGGGGCCTCGCGGTGTAGCATAGCCCTTTATGGGCGTGGATCAGCGGCGATGAAGCTTGGAAAAAGTGAGTTAACCGTATTCGCGATCATCCTGCTCTCGTTCCTCATCGGGGCCTGCTTCTATTCACGAATGCCGGAGCAGATGGCGTCGCACTGGAATGCCCGGGGCCAAGTTGACGGCTATATGGCGAAATTCTGGGGATTGTTCTTGATGCCGCTCATTCTTGCCGGGCTGGGCCTGCTCTTTTTTGCGATTCCCAGAATAGACCCACTGAGAGCGAACATCGAACAGTTCAGGAGATACTACGACGCTTTCATCATAATCGTTTTGGTCTTCATGCTCTTCGTCTATCTTCAAGTCATCCTATGGAATCTCGGAATCAAGATAAGCCCGAATCTCGTCATTCCGATAGGTCTGGGGCTCCTGTTCTTCTATTCCGGCATTCTTTGTGAGAATGCGAAGAGAAACTGGTTTGTCGGAATCAGGACGCCCTGGACCTTGAGCAGCGATGAAGTATGGGAGAAAACGCATCGGATTGGCGGAAAGCTTTTCAAGGTCGCCGGGGCCGTCGCCATAGTTGGCGTTCTATTCCCTCCCTACGCGGTCTTCTTCGTTATTGTGCCCGTCCTCTTGGTCGCCGTCTTCACCATCATATATTCCTACCTCGAATATGAACGGCGGGCGCGATGACGGGGCGCTCCGAGATGAGTCAAAACCATCGTGCGGCTGATTCGGGCTCTCCGGGAACCCTTTCCGACAGCAGGGCTGCATCCCTGGATCCTCGGAGCGGGTCGGCCCGCCTCCGCGAATGGCTTGGCCTCGAGCGAAACATCCTCGTCATGCTCGCGGCCATTTTGACACTCGGCATGGGCGAGGAGCTCTGGACCCGCTTCGTCCCCAAGTATCTGGAATTCCTGGGAGCCACTGCGTGGGGCATCGCCATCTACGGCACGCTCAAAGACCTGCTCGATGCGGTCTATCAGTATCCTGGCGGCTGGTTGGCGGACCGGCTGGGCCGGCGAGCTGCTCTGGTGCTCTTCGCGCTGCTGGCAATTGTCGGATACTTTTTCTATCTCTTCGGGCCACGATGGGAATGGCTGCTCTTCGGCACGCTTTTCGTGATGGCGTGGAGCAGCTTGACCCTGCCCGCCATCTTCGCCATCGTCGGCGACAGCCTGCCCCGGACGCGCCGCGCGATTGGCTTCGGCGTCCAGTCCATCGTGAAGCGGGTGCCCATAGTGCTTGCGCCGCCAATCGGTGGCTGGTTCATCGCCAAGCTTGGCCTGGCTGGCGGGATGAAGCTGGGGCTTGCGGCAACCGTCTTTCTTGCCCTGGTTGGAATTGCCATCGTGCTGCGCTTCTACAACGAGAAAGCGCCCGCCTCGCCAGATACGGCGCGCTTCAGCGACATATGGCGGGCCATGGATGTTGGCCTGAAACGTCTGCTGGTCGCCGACTGTCTGGCTCGCTGGGCTGAGGGCATACCGAAGGTCTTCGTTGTTCTGTATGTCATGAATGTTCTGCGAGCGAACGCCTTCCAGTTTGGCTGGCTCACGAGCGTGCAGATGCTCACCGCCATCCTGGTCTATATCCCAATCGCCAAACTCGCGGACCGGATGAACCGCAAGCCGCTTGTGCTATTGACCTTCGTCTTCTTCGCCCTATTTCCGCTGGCTCTTGTGAAGGCTGGCGGCTTCTTCTGGCTCGTCGTCGCCTTCGTCATCGCCGGCCTGCGGGAAATCGGCGAGCCAGCCCGCAAGGCTCTGATTGTTGACCTGGCGGAGGAAACTGCCCGCGGCCGAGCGGTTGGAATGTATTATCTCGTGCGCGGCCTGGTGGTCTTCCCCGCCTCGCTTCTTGGCGGCTGGCTCTGGGCGAAAGGCCCCTACTGGCCCTTCTACGCAGCCTTTCTGGTGGGGGTAATCGGTTGCCTGGCTTATGCCTTATGGGGTAAAGGTGAGCAGCGGCTGCGCCAACCCCAAAACTCTGTTGACGGAGGAGAGACATGAAGTGGGTCACACGCGAGCGCGTCAAGGTGGACCGGGTCGCCTGTCCCTGGCTTATCAAGAGGTCTGTTGACCCTGAAGCGGAGTTCCTGTTTGTCCCCTCCGACAAGGTTCTCGAAGTGGCCGAGCGGGAAGGGGCCATCCCGTTCGATGCGGCTGGAGTGGAGCTGGGGCACCACGAAGGGAAATGCAGCTTTGAGGCGATTCTTGCGAAATACCAGATGCAGGACCCCGCCATGCATCTGCTGGCCCAGATAGTCCATGGCGCGGATGTGGCGTCGGACCTATACGGAAGGCCTGAAGCGCCGGGCTTGCAGGCCATAGCTGAGGGCTTCCGGCATCTGGGCCTCACAGATGACCACGAGATTCTGGAGAAGGAATTCATCGTCTATGACGCCCTCTATGCCTACTGCCAGCGAAGGCTGGCGGAAGAAGCAAAGTGATAAGCCGCTGAGGTCCCGGCATGCGCCGTCTGCCGCCGGGCCCGGCCTCTCACTGCCTCACCTGCTGGCGGGTGGCTATGGGCGATGGGCCCTTCCTACACTGGCCTTGTTGTTGGGAGTTGATGGTTTCGCGGCCTATGCCATCGCCGGACCGGGGCAAAGCCGTATGGTGAGCATTTCACCTCCTTCAACGAGAGCCAACGGGAGATGAACCGGGCATACCCTATGACGCTGGGGGAATTGCGCCGAACCAGCTTTTCATCAACCCCCTGCCGATTCACCGAAGTCCAGGTGCCAGGGGAGGCCTGAAGACATGGTGGGAGGCTTTCTGGGCTCCTTTGCGAAAGAACTTGCTTGCTGTAGAGAGGAGATGACATGAAGGTTGTGGCGATACTGGGAAGTCGCAATCGAGAAGGGCAGACGGCAAGGGCCGCCGACGCTTTGCTTCAGGGCGCTGTAAGCGAGGGAAGTCAGAGCGAGCGGGTATTCCTGCCAGAGTTGAAGATTGAGCGATGCCGCCAGTGTGAGGACAACGGGTGGGGCATTTGCAGAACAGAGGGCCGGTGCGTGATCGAGGATGATTTCGCAACGCTGGTTGAACGGATAAGGAATGCCGACGCTGCAATCTTTGCGACGCCTGTCTATTTCAGCGACCTGAGCGAGAGCATGCGCGCCTTCCTTGACCGCCTGCGAAGAACCTGTATGCACGAGGCTGGCAAAGTGGGGGTTGAAGGCAAGACGGCTATTGGCATTTGTGTAGCTGGCGGTGGAGGAGGCGGCGCGCCTGCCTGCGCGGTGAGCCTGGAGAAAGTCCTGCGCACCTGCGGTTTTGATCTGGTGGACATCGTTCCAGTTCGGCGTCAGAACCTGGAAATGAAAGTGGCGGCTCTCGAAGCTGCTGGCAAATGGCTGGCGGGCTCTCTGCCGTCCCGGCACGATCCTCATTGATGCTCACTGAATTGGCTGGAGGGCCGCGCCCTTGGCGGGCTTCGATGCAGCAGATGTAGCGTCGGGCCTTGTGCCCGACGGAGGTGCGTTCGTCCGACGCAGGGTCGGACGCTACATTGGACCTCGACGGCAGTCTGCCCGTCTAACCTATTCTGCGAGCCTCAATAATCTATGTCTGCGGGCCTCACGTGACCTGCGTGCCAGGAAGGGTTCCATACCCTCTTGCGAAATAGCTGTCTGTATCTTCAGGGAAGCGAGGTTCCCCCGATGCTTCGCGTCACAGGTCCGGTCATCTGTCGCAGGAAGGGCCGCGTCCTTTTGCCTCTCGCTGCGCGAGTTATCTGCGCGCTTGCGGCCCTGAGTCTGGGCGCCAGGTTTGAGCCGGCAACCGCAGTCTGGGCGTCCGAGCCGGCCCAGCCGGGTGGAAAAGCCGCGCCCGGAGGCGGAAGCTTCGTTGTCACGATTCGCGAGGAGGCCGGAATAGTGCGAAGCGCAGAGCCTGTAAAGGTAAGCCTGCCATTCCCTGAGGGACAGTTGAAATAGCTTGATGTCTGCATCAGAGGGCCCGACGGCAAGAAGGCGCCTTCTCAGTTCGAGGTACTCGCCCGCCGGCCGGATGGCTCGATAGGGTGGCTGCTGGCCAGGTTCTTCGTGGACATTCCTGCGAAGGGCGAGTTCAGGCTCAAAGTGACGCGCGGCGAATCGTCGGCGGCGAGGGGCAGTCCGCCGGCTGGCGGACTGGCAACTGGTATGGCCAGGCCGCCTTCCACAACCTTCGCCTCTTCCGAGCTGCCCTGCCGGCAGCGCGGGTGAAGAGACCATACGAGTCCGAGCGGCCTGGAGGCCGGTAAGCGGCTCCGCGCCAGGCTCACTACATCGGCCTTTGCGCTCCCGCCGCGGCCTGGCTTGAGCGCGGCGGACGGGCTCCAGTCCCTCCACCCACGTAAAGCATTACGAGGTCGCCCTTGCCCGTGTTTCGAGCGGCGTGGATTTCTCCCGCGGGGACGTAGAACCAGGTGCCAGGGTATAGCTTGTAGATAGCGTCGCCTATGCGGACTTCGCCTTCGCCCTCCAGCACATACAGCGTCTGCCAGGTGCCCGGATGGCCTGCCGGCTCCTGGTAGCCGCCCGGCGCATAGCGCTGCGTGTCGAAGGAAACAGGCATATTCCTCAGGCCCAGGTGCCGGGAAGCGGAGTTCGTCTTCATGTGGATGTGGTGACGCGTGCCCTTGATCTCATGCGTGGGAATGGCAGGGGTATAGACGGCGTAGCATGGCGAGGGCACATTTCCCGTCTTGGGATCATAAACCGGAAACGACTGCTTGCCCGCCTCAATGCTGGCGGACTTGCCCGCCTGACTGGCGGCGGGCTCGCTCTTCGGGACGGCGGCAGCGGCAAGTGAGATCGCCCCCAGAATTGCAAAGCACATCATCTCGATGGCGCACATTCTCATTGGCGCCTCCTTTCTCGAACGTGCGACTTCAGATTTGAAACCCCACATTCCAAATCCGAGGCCGGGCAATCTCTGCGAGCTCGGACTTTGACGCGCAGCGCGTGTTCACCTTCTCTCGAGCGCCCCTGGAGGAAAGGCCTGCGCTCTGTCGAACAGTCGCGCCATGCCGCCCTTCGACTTCCCTTCGGTTAGACTCCCTTCGACTGCGCTCAGGGTAAACGCTCAGGGCAGGCCGTTGCAGCATCTAAAGGGCGACCCCGAGCCCCGCGAGGGGCCGCCCTTCCATTCCGCTCAGGGCGAGTCGCACTCGCAGCCAGAAGAACGGCATGAAAGGCTGTCGAGCGGTTCCCGGACGGGCCTCCAGGGGGTCACGCGAAGGGCGCTTCTCGTCGGCCTTGCTGGGACTGCAATCCTGAGCGTCGTCACCCCCTATTCCGACCTGTATTTGCGCGGCACATGGCTGGCTGCATGCCACCTCCCTATAGGGGCGTTCATTCTCTTCGTTCTTTTGGCAGGCTGCGCGAATGTGGCTCTTCGCGCTGTTTCAAGGCGCCTCGGAATGAGCCACAGGGAAGTCCTGATAAGCTACTGCATAATGCTGGCTGGCGCCGGCATACCTGCCTTCGGGCTGACCGAATATGTCATCCCAACGCTCGCCGGAGCGTTTTATTTCCAGTCGCCAGAGAATAACTGGGTGGGCAGCTTCTTCCGCCACATTCCGCAGTGCCTGGCGCCCGTTGACCTGCGCGCGTATGGGATCGAGAAGTCGGACCTGCTCACGCGGCTGTGCCAGAACGCGCCTGCAAACTTTCGGCCCGCGAATCCGCTCATCATAGGCCAGTTCTACGAGGGTCTTCCGGATGCGCAGAGAAGCTCGTGGGGCGAAATCCTGAGCCACCTTCCATGGGGGCCGTGGATTCCTCCCCTTCTGATATGGACAGCAATGGCGTATGTCCTCTTCTTCATCCTGATTTGCTTCAGCGTCATTTTGAGAAAGCAGTGGGTAGAGAACGAGCGCCTCACTTTCCCATTGGTGCAGATTCCGCTCGAGATAGCAGGCCAGGAACCTCGCGGTCTTATCCCGGGCTTCTTCAGGCAGAAGCTCATGTGGCTGGGCTTTGCCATTCCCATGACTCTGCACTGTCTCAACAGCCTTCATGTCTATTTCCCGATTGTCCCCGGAGTTGGGCTGAACAGGGACCTTACCGGCCTTTTCGTGACCCGGCCCTGGGACCAGATGGGAATATTGGGCATATGGACTCATTTCAGCGTCATCGGCTTCAGCTTCTTGCTGCCGCTCGATTTGTCTTTCAGCCTGTGGTTTTTCTTCTTCTTTTTCAAGCTTCAGGGCATCATCTACGCCGCCTTCGGCGGCGAAGTGAAATATGTGCCCAACTATCCCGTTCCCGACTACGCAGCCATGCAGATGCTCGGAGCATTTTTGATGCTGGGCGCGGGGATGATGTGGGCTGGGCGCCGGCACCTTTCAGATGTGTGGCGCGCCGCGAGAAGACTTGCGTCGGTTGACGACAAGAGCGAGGCGCTTCCCTACAGGCTCGCCCTGCTTGGAATGGCGGTCGGCTCGATCGCGCTGGCGCTTGTATGGCAAGCGGTTGGCCTCAATTTTCTTCTGGGCCTGGTAGTGATAGTTCTCTTTCTCGTTACCGCTCTGCTCCTGACGCGCTTCGTTTCTGAAGGGGGGCTGCTTTTCATTCAGGCGCCATTCCGGCCGACCGACATGATGGCCCTCGCCGTGGGCACTGGCCCGCTTGGGGTCCAAAACCTGACGGTTCTGGCATACCTGGAGCGAGGGCTTTCGATGTTCGACATGCGCGGGTTCCTGCTCCCGTTTCTCATGGACATCTGGAAGATGAGCGATGCGGCCCGCCTCGACAAGCGAAAGCTTGTGACAGCCATGGGGCTGAGCATCTTCGTTGCCACCTTGTGCTCATACATAGCGCTGCTTGCAATCGCGTATGGTCACGGCGCCATCATACTCGAGCCGTGGTTTGCCATCTGGTCGCCGCAGCAGCCCTTTCAGGTGCTGAAGTCTTTCCTTGACAATCCCTTGAAGCCAAATCCTGCGCGGCTTCAACTTGCTGGAATAGGCGCCGCTGTCGCTTGGGCGCTGCTGGCAATGCGGGCGCGGTTTCCAGCGTGGCCGCTTCATCCAATCGGCTATGCAATGGGCCCGAGCTGGCCCATGATACAGCTCTGGTTCTCCATCATGGTCGGCTCGATAATGAAGGCTGCGATACTTCGCTGGGGAGGCATGAGGCTGTTCCGCCAGAGTCGGCCGTTCTTCCTGGGCTTGGTGCTCGGCGAATTCTCGGCCGCCGCGCTCTGGATTGTCGTTGACAGCATCACCGGCATGCGCGGCCACAGGTTCTTCCTTTTCTGATTTCGGGCCGAGCGGGTTCAGAAGCGGCAGATGGCCGAGGAAGGAGGAAGGCTGGCGCAGCCGCTCGCTTACCTGCGCCTGTAGGCAGCGGCAAAAACCATGCAGCCAAGCGCGAGCAAGCTGACGAAGACGCCGAGGCGGAAGGAGGCGGGTTCGTAGCGGAACTCAACCTGGTGTTTGCCTGCCGGCACCTGGACCATGCGGAAGGCGTGGTCAGCGACAAGCAGTTCGCAGGGCTCTCCATCCACGAAAGCCCTCCAACCTGGATAAGCGGAGTCTGCCAGGCGCAGAAACATTGGACGAGGGGCGCGAACCTCCATCCGCACTGAGTCGATGCCATCGCTCACTATGCGAGCCCCGTGGTCGCGCTGGGCTGGCCAGGGCTTTTGGAATTGTCTGCGCTCGTTCCGCCGCGTCGCTTCCTCTGGCGGGATCTCGACGAGGCAAGCCCTTGGAAGCTCGGACCTGTGGCGATAAATTCTGGCCCCTTGGGCTCGCTCGCCGCCGGCATAAGGTTGTGCGACGGGCGCGCCTGCGTCGAAAACCAGCGCCCAGTCAGGGTGGCCCAAAGTCTGGGTCGTTATGATATACCTGACGGAGAGAAGGTCCAGCAGAGGCGAGCCCAGGTCTCTCCATTGGGGAGACGGAGCAGACGGCTCCGCGCTCTTCAAAAGCTTTGCGTATCTTCGCCACCACAGGGAATCGGAGCCCTGGATATCGCGCAGGCGATACACCAGCGGCGTGTTCGGCGGCATCCAGTCCCTTGTCGCGTTCATTCCGAGCGCCAGAATGCGCGCCGAGCCGATGTTTCTCTGGAGATAGCTCGTTTCAGGGGTGGAGAAGTAAGCCATGCGGGGCTCCGTGGCCGGATTGAAGGGAACGCCGAAGTAGAAGAGATCGGCGGCTGCTACGGCCAGAGCCAGCCAGGCGAAAACGCGATTTCTCATGACGAGAGCAATGGGTACAAGCGCTGCGAAGAGCAGAACTGCTGCGGCCGTCAATTGGCGAGCGGTATGAGGCCAGGTGGCACGAAAGGCATCTGAGAACATGAAGAGGTCAGCGGCCACGAGCAGGGCGCCCATCAGCAGCCCTGCCGCGAGAGGCACGAACGCCAGCCGCTTTTGCGTCAGCTCCTCAAGTCCCAAGGCTGCAAGACCTGCCAGGCCGAAAGCAGCCAGATAGACTATCCTGGATACGCCTGCGAGCTGCTTGAACCCGGGCGCGAGGTAGTAGAAAAGGGCATACAGTGGCGTGCCCAGGGCTACGAGCAGGGCGACCGCGGACACGGCGAGGAAGAATGCGGCCTCGCGGGTTCTCCAGCAGCGGGCGCCCGCCAAGGCAAGCAGGAGGGGCAGCAGACCTATGTAGCAGGCAGTTTCCATGAACATTCCCGGCTGGACGGGCCTGGCAGCAGCGAGGTGGCCCCAGTAGTTATGCTGCGCAGGCGTCCCGAAAAGCAGGGGCGCAAAGTAGTTCACAAGCTGCGAGAAGGGGAGAGCGCTTTGAAGCGCATCCTGGTAGGAAAGCTGAGGGCGTGCGCTTCTCTGCGCCAGCTCGATTGAGGGAAGCAGTTGGCAAGCGGCGAGTGCAAAACCCAGGCACAGGGCCGTTCCGGCGGCCAGCAAAGCTGGCCTTAGCTTACTCTTAGCCGCCGTGTCCGAGGATGCCCTTCGCTCCGCGCGCTCCAGCTTCTCGCCCGCCTGCGAAGCGACACCCGCCAGCCCCTTCGCGCACGCGAGGCCGATGAAGATTCCGCAGGCCAGCAGAACATAGGCCGAATACTGCAAGTGCCCGCCGAGAAGCTGAACGGCCAGGACGGCGCTTGCTATGGCGACATTTGGCGCGGTGGGCCGGCTCATGCACCGCCGCAGGCAGAGAATGGCAAGCGGCAGCCAGGGCATGACCCATTGTCCCAGGGCAGGGAATTCCAGCCAGGCCACCAGGGAGCCATTGAACATGTATGCGACTGCGCCGAGCAGGCAAGGCGCCGTTGACAGCCCCATGCTTCGAAGAAGCGCGAACATGGAGGCGCCCGCGATAAAGATGTGCAGCACGGCCGAAACAGTAAAGGCGGTTGTGATAGGAAGAAATAGGAAGAGGAGATTGGGAGGGTAGAAGACGGCCGACTGCATGTTCGCGACGAAAGGCGTTCCTGAGAAGCAGTAAGGGTTCCAGAGGGGTATGCGGCCCGATTCCAGGCTCTCAACGGCGAAGTGACGCCAGGGATAGTACTGCTGCACCGGGTCGAGCATTTCGTTCTGCGTCAGATGAAAATCGGGGAATCGCCAGGCCTGGAACTTCCACGGCGCCATGAGCAGAAGCATGTCGAGGGGGAGAAGCGTCCGCCCTGTGAAGACGGCCCGGCCGCAGAAACTCACAGCCAGAGCAGCCAGGAGAAGATATGGCAGCAGCCCTCTTGCAATGTGCGGCTTTGAGCCTCTCCCTTTACTACGAGACATAGCGTCCTTTCAGCCCGCGAGGCCCGCGGCAATCTGCCGGCTCGCAGGTTTCAGAGCAGCGGCTGCGACCCTGCGCCGCAGCATGGCTACTGCGCTGCGAAGCGCGAGCAGGCGCCGCTCCCCAAAGCGACGGGCCGCCTGTTCAGCAGCATTCGTGCAAAACGGCAGCGCAGAGGTCAAGGAACCAGCGTCCATCAGAATGAGGCCGCTGGGATAGATTTCCATTCTGCTTGCTCACAGAGCGACGCCGTGGCATTCTGCGGGATAACCCGCCTCCCCTGCCGGTCGAGAGCGAGCTGAAGGACGCGCCTCGGGCGCGCGGAACACTTTCCATCGTAGAAATGCGAAGGCCCTCCACGATAGAGCTTGTAGAGCTGATGGAGGAGCTGTGGCATTACAGGCTGCATCAGGATCCTTTCTATAAGGGCTCCTGCGGCATGGTCGGGCTTGAGGAGACATTCATATCAAGGCCAGCAAACGAATGGGTTCCCCAGGCGATGCGCAGGTATGAGGTCGTCTATGCCTTCAAGCAGATTTTGCTCGCCCCTTTCGAGGCCGTGGCCGAGGCTCTTGGCCGGCACAAAGGCGTGAGCAGAGATAGGCTGAGGACCACCGTGGAGGTCTATCACTCGACAGAATACGAGGGGGGTATAGAGGGCGCGGAGGTCGTTCTCTGGGACCGGGAGACCAGAAAGGTGCTGGTTTACCGGGCGTTTGACGAGCCGTGGCAAACGGTTTTTCCAGATCGCGAGGGGCTTGGCAAGTGGCTCTCTGAGCTGTACGAGGAAGCGGTGTCGAATCTGGAGTGAAGGCGCTCCGAAACACGCAGATTGGGATCCAGGATCGGGCGATCCCGTGCGGCCTTGAAGAAACCGAAAGAAGAATTGTGCGATCAGCGGGCCTGTGCTAAATGGCGCTGCGCCTTGCGATAGACCAGCTCGTAGGGGCGGCCCCCTGCGGCCGCCCAGACAGCCCTGGGTCCACCGGCCGGCCTGTAACGCAAACTGCCAGTTTGCGCTCCTTTTCTTATAGCCAGCCCGTAGGGCAGTCCGCCAGCCGGCGCACTGCCTCCCGCCCAAGAGCTAAATCCCTGTCGCGGCGACGATGGCGCGGTCCAGGCTGCCGAATTGCTCGATGTATTCGTGCCGCTCGCGCTTCAGTTCCTGAGATAGTCTCTGAAGCTCCGTGTGAGAGTAGTACTTTTCGGGGTCATACTTGCTGATGTCGAAGCCGTCGAGCTGTGCGGGAACTTGGACCCCGAAGTAGCGGCAATCGCGCCATTTGATCGTGTTGCGGAGGATGGAGCGGAACACAGACGCAGTCTCCAGAATCTGCACGCGAGCCACGGGCCTGGTTGTCCTCCAGCTACCACTGGGCAGGCGCTCTCTAACCTCACCCACACCTCCGGTGTTTATGAGGTAAGCCTGAACCTTCTGCTCATGGCGCTTTATGAAGTCGTAGAACCAGACACCCTCCTTTGCCTCGTCGCCGACTATGAAGGGGTTTGTGCCCACGACTCTGACAGATTCGCCGGCCTTGGTGGGGTCGCCGGCTGAGCTCTCCACCGACTCTCCAAGCATGAAGGCAAGAGCCGCCTGCTCGGGATTCAGCTTCGAGCAGATAGGAAGGATAGTGTTGCGCCTGGTTATGAAGATGAGGATGAGACCGTCGAGCTCGCTGACCGGAGGAAGGTTTATGCTGGAGCTGGCCCTGGGGGCCAGATCCGACATCTGAACAACGCCGCGCCCGTTGCTGGTCAGGGTCTCGTCGTCGAAGTCAATGTGGCCCTGGTAATCAACCATCACATTCTCGAAGACGGTGCGAGGCTGAGTGGCAGCCCGATACAGAAGAGGCTGGGTGACGGGGTGCAGGCCTTCGGTCTTCAGATAGAATCCTCGCTCGGTTCCGAGGGCAGAGCCGTCGCTGCGAAGGAAACAGACATCGTCCTGGACTATCTCAACTCTTTCACCCGGTTGATCGAGGCCATGGTCATGGCATGAGTGAGTCGTCTTTCCCGTCGCCGATAGGCCGAACAGGAGTTTTGCGTAGCGGCGCGGCTTGCCTTCCGGGTCTCTGGCGACCACGACCTTTGAGCCGGCGTGCACCCCCAGCATTCCCTCCAGTTTCGCATGCCACATTGCCATGCGAAGGAACCCTTTCTTGCTCTCCCCCATGTAGTCGGAGCCGAGGGCAAAGGTCACATTCTCCTCTGGAAACACGAGTATCTGTCGCTCGTGCTCTGGCCATTCCGGCACATAAATAAGAGAAAGCTCTGGACCAGGGGCTTTCGGCCTGTAAGCCATCAGCGTCTCGCCCCACATGTAAGCAATCTGCACCGGGTAACCGGCATACCTGGAAATGAACAGCGTGCAGTGCGGGTTGAAATCGGGGTTGTTTCCCATGGTGCGGCGGATGCTGACGATCGGAACTCTGTCAAGATACCGCGCCACCTTGGCTATAGTTTCTGGAGCCTTTTCGATGATTTGCCTCTGCCGAGGGCTGACGCTCGCCTGTCTGACCTCCTTGCCGCCCAGATAGACGGTTACACCAGCGCTGCGATTGCGCACGGAAGACACAAAGTTGAGACTCCCGAATTCCGTGCGCTGGCCGAAGACGGAGGAGCGACTCTTCGCCTCCTCATCAGAAAGGTGCTCGACGTTGGGGCAGTCGTAGAGTTTTCTTACCAGGTCTCGCGGTTTAACCTCTTCGCCCACTTTGTCCTCTCAAGCAGGGCTTCGGGGCCTCCATAAGCAGTCCGGGGCCCGAGTGACCGAAATTCATGCCGCGAAAGAGGAACCTGAGCTTAGCCGTCGCAATGTGTTTTCCCTTGCTGGAGACATGCTCTGGCCCTTCGCACAACCCAACAGCAGAAGCCCGGTAACTACAAGTCATGACATTATACGCACTTCACGCTGCGCTGACAATCCCTCATGGCTCATGGGGTTTGCCGACCCGCATTATTCATGAATTGGCGCGCGACTTTTCCTCGTAGGGCAGGAGCCCTGGCCGGGCAGGCTTGTCTCCTGCCCCAAGCCGCACGCCGCTCGGGCTTACTCACTTTTCCGCGTAGGGCAGTCCGCCAGCCGGCGGATCGTCTCCTGCCCCAAGTCGCTGGCGGCATTAAGCCAAAGAGTGCGACAAGACGCGCAATCGTGCGCTGGCTTGTCCGGTCGGCGGGGGCGCAGGGCTGGTTCGTGCTGCGCTGACCCTTCGCGGTCTCAATGACTCGGCGTGATGTCCGGGTCGCGTCGCCTTCGTCGAGTGAGGAATCGGCTGCGACTCGTTATCGCAGAAAATGGGATCGCGCGAAAGGCGAGGCTCGTGTGAACTGAATCCCTTAAGTGCGCCTGATGAAGAGCAGCAGGGCAAGGATGAAAGCTGGAATGACCGACACCCAGAAGGCTATTGCCCAGGCCGTTCTGTGTTCGGGCAGGAAGACGTCGGTGTATAGGGGCCCGAGATCTCGCAGGGTCTGGCGGAAGGCCTCGACTCCCGCAGCCTGAGGGTCGCTTCCTTCCTGCTGCAGCAGCACGCGACCTGTATTCTCCAGGGCCGTGAGAGTTCTTCGCGCTCTGTCCAGGTTGGTGCGCTCTTGGGTTCTGATCAGGAAAGAGAACCTTTGAAGCCATACGTCACGCCCGTTGAGCGCGCTGCGGGCGTCGCCGAGGCGCGAAAGTATTTCCTCGATCGTGGGTTCCGAGGCTGCCCTCTTTATGTTCATCGCCACCACGCGGTCCGACACGGCTCCCGTGCCAACCACCCAGCAAGCTGCCGTGAGGATCGCTGCGCACAAGCACAGGACAAACCAGAAAGTGGACCTTTCCATGGCGGGCGCCTCAGACCTCCGGAAGCCTCTCAGCCTTCGGACAGGGAGTCAGAACCTGGCCGCCGGTTTCCGTTATCAGGACCATTTCCTCGATTCTGACGCCTCCCAGGTCGAGCAAATAAACGCCAGGTTCCACCGTTATAATCATACCGCAATCAAGGACGCGCTCAAACTCGAACCTGGACAGGCGCGGCGCCTCATGAATCTCGAGGCCGACGCCGTGGCCGAGCCCATGGCCAAAATTCTCGCCCTTGCCAGCTCTTTCGACAACCGAGCGAGCGGCGGCATCCACCTGGGCGCAGACTTGGCCGGGGCGGCAGGCCGCCAGACCCTCTTTTTGCGCTTCAAGGACCAGAGAATAGATCTCTCGCGCTCCATCGGAGCATCGCCCGATTCCGACGGTGCGGGTTAAGTCGGAATGGTATCCAGCCAGGCGCGCTCCCAGGTCGAGAATAACGAGGTCGCCGCGCTGCATTTCCCTCTCTGAGGGGCGTGCGTGCGGCAGGGCGCTGTTCGGCCCGGCGGCAACGATGACATCGAAAGCAGCGGCGTCCGCGCCGTTCAGGCGCAGCAAGTGCTCTATCTCGATGGCGATCTCTCTTTCTGTACTGCCGGGCCTCACGAGGTGAATCGCTCGCTCCATGACCGCTGCAGCAATGGCCGCTGCCTCTCGCATGGCCTGTATCTCGTCCTCGTCCTTTCTCAGCCGCAGGCTTTCGACAAGCTCGCGGCACGGCTCCAAGCGCACGCCGGGCAGATGCTGCACAAGCGACGCCTGCGTCGCCAGGGTTACATGGTCGGCTTCCAGCCCGAGGTTCTCGACCCCGCGCTCGCGCACAACTTGTGCCAGGCCAATAATGTCTTGTTCGATTTTGACAAAGGGGAATTGCGGCGCTTCGCGCGCAGCCTGCAAGGCGAAACGAAAATCGCTCAGCAGCAGAGCATCGTCGGGCAATATCAGAAGGTAGCCGGCGCCGCCAGAGAATCCCGACAAATAGCGCAGATGCTGGGGCTTGCTTACGAGGAAAGCTCGAGCGCCCTGAGCCTGCGAGAGCTGTCTGAGTTTCTCGATGCGCTCCAGATACCTCAAGCGGCGCCCCCCGCGATAACATCCCGTGCCGCCTCGAGCGCCAGAAGGTAGCTCAAATGGCCAAAGCCGCATATCTGACCGCGCGCGACCGGGGCCAGAACCGAGTGATGGCGGAATTTTTCGCGCGCGTAGATATTGGAGAGGTGCACCTCAATCACAGGCTTTTCAGATGCCTCCAGGGCGTCCCGCAGCGCCAGGCTGTAATGCGTCAGGGCGCCTGCGTTTATTATGATGGCATCGGCCCATTCGCTGTTGGCCTGGATGAGATCAACGAGCTGGCCCTCGTGATTCGACTGGAAGCAGCGCACCTCGAGGCCCAGTTCTTTCCCCCGCTTCTGTAGCATTCGGTCAATGGCTGCAAGGGTCTTGCGGCCATATATCTCTGGCCGCCGCGCTCCAAGGAGGTTCAGGTTTGGCCCGTGCAGCACCAGCACTTTGGATTGTTTCCTCATCTCTTGATCTCTTGGACCTTCGCCGCAAAGGTCTGGATGATTTCGCCGCAGATCCTATGAGTATCCTTTCGCGCGGCCTGGAGCATGTTCGCGAGACGCTGCCTTCCACGCTCCTCATTGCGCAAAGCTGCAACAGCCGCCTGGCCGAGCCGAGCGAGTTCCTTCAAGCGGCAAAGGTAAGGCTCCAGTTCCGATAGCAGCGGCTCGCTCGCAAGGCGATTCGGCAACCTGCGGGCGACATCGCGGAGCCGCCGGAACTCCCCGTCCAACCGCAGGGCAGCATCCCGCCACTTCCCCGACGGCCATTCTTTCCACAGCTCGCTGATAGCAGCGGAGAGGGATGGCGATTCCCTGCCGTCCAGAAAAGAACCCATGTTCTGCTCGGCAAAGCGCTCGAGATCCGAGCATGCGCAGGGCCCGCCCACGTGCATGACAGCCGCTCGCCATGATGGCAGCGGCTCGTAGGCGTGTGAGTTCCAGGTATAGTCGGCGATGGTGAGCAGGGCGATCCTCGAGGCTTCCGCTTCGTTCATGGGGTTGGAAAGCAAACCCCCCGCCGCTTCTGAAAGGTCCGCTGAACGGTTGAGAAGCGGCCCCAGGAAGAGACGTCTCCGATCATAGTCGTTCACTGGATAGTTGTCACATATGAGAGGTTTGCGTCTGACGGCGGCGCCGAAGCCGCGCGCGTGGTCGGCTTCTATGCACGGGCTGCAAACCTCCTGCCCCGTCCAGAGGACGGCAATATCCGGCGATAGTTTCTGGCCCAGCGCGTCGAGATAACCTGAGCCCTTGGCGCCCGTGTATTCCGTGGGGCAGAACAGGAGCATCACTTCGGACTCGCGGCGTCTGAGGTGATCGAGGAGTCTGTTGGCCAGCGCTGACTGAGCGTCGGCGATGCTTCCGAATCGCTCCCGGTCAGCCTTATACTGCAGCTCTGGCGGTATGTCATCGAGAAAGAGACCAAAATCACGAACGCCCACGCCTCGCAGGCTCTCGAGCTTCTGGCACAGCGCCGCGAAGTCGCGCCTGCACGAGTAGCGTATGCTCAGGCCCGGGCTTATGGCATAGAAGAAGCGCACGCCGCTGGCTCTGGCTGCCTGGGCGAGCTGCCGAAACTCCCTGAGCTGCCGCTGGGGATATGGCTCGCGCCACCGCTGTCGGTGCAGGGCTTCCTCCTTCGGCGCATACACATACACGCCCATCTTGTAGTCGCCGAGGAAATTGACAATCCGCAGGCGCTGGGCGTGCGACCACGGAGGCCCGTAAAACCCTTCCACGACTCCGCGCAGCTCGAAGCTGGGCCGGTCCGCGATATGCGCTTGCCGCAAGAGGAGCTGCTTCCCGCGCATGAACAGAAGCTGGCGAAATGTGGCTGAGCCGTGGGCCAGGCCCCTGTCCGACGAGCCGCATATCAGGGCGAAGCCCCTCCCGCCTTTCCGGCAAGTGATCAGCTCATACCCCTGCGGGCCAAGGTGAGACATGTCCGGCTTGGGAGAACCGCAGCAGGCCTGCCAGTATTCCGCGAGGCGGGGGTCGCTGATGGGATCTCCCAGAGCAATGACCAGGGAATAGCGCTCGGCAGCTTGAGTTGTGGCCACGATGGGCGCCTGTTTCACGCCGAGGCCGAACAGAAAGCTGCGCAGGTGATCGGCCACATGGCGAGCGGCTTCGTCCTCGCACAGCAGAATGGCTGCCTCAGTCGCACGCAGCGGCCTTCCCAGCTCCTTTATCTCGCAAGGTGTGGGAATTATGCCCAATCTGCGCTGCGGCGTTGTGGAAAAGCGGGCCAGAATGTCAAGAAGTGCCGGAGTCAGACCGCGAGGTCTGTCAAAAGCCACCGGCCTCTGCGGGCCCGCCGAACCCGCGCAGTCAGGCTTATTTGAGCCGCCGCCCGGACGCCTGTTCGCCGGAACACAGCGCACCTCACTCAGCCTCCCTGAACTACGAAACCACTAAACGAGAAACCGCCGCTTTCCCCCAAGGATCGTTCAGTTCAGTGGGGAGCGTCCTCAATTATTCCACGCAGAAAGCGAAGACCCCTTTCCAGGCCAAGCATCGGTTCGAGCCTTCCCTCATACTCTACGCACCAGGGCCTGTTGAATCCTGCTTCGCGCAGCCTCTGAACGGCGAAGGCTATTGGCGCCTCGCCCTCGCCGAGAGACAGGGCTGTGTATTCTCTGCGAGTTCCACTTTGAACGCTTCCATCCTTGAGATGGGTGTGAGCCACAAAGGGAGCAAGCTTATCAAACCATCGCCTTATCGTGTCGAGGTCATGCCCAAACCAGCGGTAGTTCGAAGTGTCGAGAGTCAAGCGAAAATTTGGCGAGCCCAGCCTGTCCAGCAGACGCATCTCCAGATCGCCGTCGTTGGTGATGAAGCCGTGATTCTCCATTGCCAGGATTACTCCTCTGCTCTCCGCGTGGGGCAGGCAGAGTTCATATCCCCGAGCGATGAGCTGCTCCCAGTCCGCTGGATCAGCCCCTTCCTTCGGTTCACCGCCGAAGGTTCTTACAACTTCGCAGCCCAGCGCCACGGCGACATCGCAGGACCACTTCACCTGTTCTGCTTGCTGCTGCATGGCGGTCGTGTTCGTCTGCACGAAGTCGCCCATGCCGCCAATGGCGATTGTGCAAAGGCCTGCTTGTTCGATGCGCCTGCGAATCGGCGCGAGATTGTCCAGGCCAGGTTCGCCGCGGGGAGAGGCGCATTCGCCGAAAATCCCCCCGTGGCTGTCCGCAGTTACGTACAGCTCGAAACCTTCACACCCCAGCTCTCGCACGCCCTTCAGAAAATCATCCAGAGGAAGATGACGAAAACGGGCCCCTACGATGGCGTAACCCATGCGGCGCACCCCAGCGAGCGGTGCGATATTACCACGCGATCGCCCGGCGAGCAAGCAGGCAGGTCACTTTTTCATAGCCGCGCTGTCCCCTGGCCCTACAGGTGTGGATGCAACAACAGTCTTAGAGGGTGTGTGAAAAGCCTCTTCTTCGGTTATGATGACTGAGGTTGGCAAGATATGTTGAAGAAAACGGCTTCGAAGTGGCCTGTCCCGGGCCCGCCAGCGTCCGACGCAAGGTCGGACGCTACATTATCGCATCCACCTGTAGCGTCCGGCCTTGTGCCGGACGAGAACCTTATGTTCTCACACACGCTCTTACAAAAAAGCAGCAGGCCTCCGGCCGCCATGGCGGCCGGAGGCCCAGCGAAGGCCGCGGCAATCCCTTTCCTAAAGGCCCCTGGAAGAGATTGCTTCGTCCGCCAGCCGGCGGACTCGCAATGACACCCGTCGAATGCAATGTGCGGGCCTCAATAGACGGCTTCTATTCCCAGAGAAGGCCAGCTACCTGCTCCAGCTCCATTAGCTTCTCGGAGACCAGCGGCGTGTCAACCCCAGCGGGAAGGCAAAGAGCGAGGCGCAGCTCCTGGATGTTCTCATCTGATGTGGGTACGAGCTCCAGCGACCGGATCTCTACCCCTTCTGGCAGCAGCTTCTGCTGAATCTCCGGGATGCGTCGCCTCACAGAGCGAGCGCGAATGACAACATTCCGATAATGTCGCTTGGGTATCCTGCGCTCGAGCCTGGAAAGAAGGTTGAGGGTTACAAGGGCTCCAAGGGCCGCCAGCGTCGCCACGGGGTAGAGCGGAAATCCGTAGCCGGCGCACAGCCCTACGGCAGCGACCGTCCACAGGCTCGCCGCTGTCGTCAGGCCCCGCACCGAGCCGCGTTCTCGAAGAATCGTTCCAGCGCCCAGAAATCCCATTCCCGTGGGAACTGCCGCCGCGATGCGGCCTGCATCCTGCCCCGCCCCTGCGAATTGCCGGGATATCACCATGAAAAGGGCAGAGCCCACGCATACCAGCACGTGAGTGCGGAAACCAGCAGGCCTGTCATGCGCCTCGCGCTCCCATCCGACAACGCCGCCGAGAACCGCAGCCAGGGCCAGACTCGCCACCGCATGTAAAGTGTCGTAAATGTCAAAGGCCATTTCCCTCTCCCACCGTCTGCTTTGCCCAGAGCGCCGAGGCCTCGCTGGTGACATATTCCGATCCCGCGGCGCCCCGCCGGCGAATCTCAACCATGCCCTCCGCAGCCCTCTTGCCCACCACGAGCTGTAAGGGAATGCCGACCAGGTCAATATCCTTGAATTTCGCGCCGGGAGGCATCTGCCTGTCGTCCAGCAGAGCGCTCACACCCGCTGCCAGCAGGCGCTCGTAGGTTTCCTCGCCAAGTGCCGCCTGCTTTTCATCCGACATGTTCACGACGATTACCGCCGCCTGCCACGGCGCAACCGGTATCGGCCAGACTATGCCGTCCCTATCTCGATGTTGTTCCGCAATGGCCGCCGCCAGCCTGCTGACCCCCAACCCGTAGCAGCCCATAACGATGGGCTTCTTTGCCCCGTCTTCGTCGGTGTAGTAGGCTTCCAGCCGCTCGCTGTAGAAAGTGCCCAGCTTGAAGATATGCCCCAGCTCTATGGCCGCGTGCTCCTCCAGCGGCTGGCCGCACTTCGAGCAAGCGTCTCCCGACACCGCATAAGCCAAATCTGCCCAGGTGTCAACGCGAAAGTCCCGGCCCAAGCTTACATGGACGAGGTGAGCGTCGGCTTCGTTCGCCCCCGTGACCATGTCCACTGCTCCTCGCAGGCTGAAGTCCGCCGCTATTGGAACCTTCAGTCCCACCGGCCCAGCGAATCCGACGGGGGCTCCCGTAACCCGCTGAATGGTGTCGGCGCCTGCCATCTCAAGCGACTTGGCGCCAAGCGCCTCGGCCAACTTCGATTCGTTCAGTTCTCTGTCGCCGGGCACGAGAGCGGCCGCTGGTTCCCCATCGGCCTCATAGATAAGTGTCTTGATGAGCTTGCTGGCAGGAACCGAAAGGAATTCAGTCACCTGCGCGACCGTCGCCTTGCCAGGAGTGGCCGCCCTCTCCAGCGGCGCAGCAGAAATCGAAGGCGCGTCCTTCATATCCGGCGAGAGCCGCTGTGCCTTCTCCCTGTTGGCGGCATACCCGCAGTTGCCGCAAGACAGGAAAACGTCCTCCCCGGCTTCGCACGGGAGCATGAATTCCATCGCTTCTGTGCCGCCCATCGCGGCTGCTTCCGCCTCGACAGCGGCGAAACTCACCTCGCATTTCTCAAAGACTCTCCGGTAAGCCCTGTCCATCGCCCGGTACGACTCTTCCAGGCCGTCATAATCGCGGTCGAAACTATATGCGTCCTTCATTATGAACTCGCGAGCCCTGACGAGACCACCCCTGGGTCTCGCCTCATCGCGGAACTTCGTCTGTATCTGGTAGAGGATGAGGGGGAGCTGCCGGTGCGAGCTGACCCCCGCTCGCACAATATCTGTTATCACCTCCTCATGCGTTGGCCCGAGCACGAACTTTCGCCCGGCCTTATCCTCCACGTGGTGCATCGTATCTGCCCACTTCTCGTATCTCCCGCTTCTCTCCCACAGCTCCTTGGGGTGCAGGGCCGGCAGAGACAGCTCCTGTGCGCCTGAGGCATCCATTTCACTGCGCACCATATCGGCGATGTTCTGCACGACCCTCCAGCCCAAGGGAAGGTAGGAATAGACGCCGGCCGCGAGCTGGCGGATGAAACCTCCGCGCAGCAGCAGCTTGTGGCTGGCAAGCTCGGCCTCGGCCGGGTCCTGCCGCATCGTGGGGAGAAATGCCTTGGAAGCTCTCATGCCTTGGGGCCTGCGCCTTTCAAGTTTCAGGTTTCAGGTTTGCAGGTTTACAGGTTTCGAGTTTCAGGTTTCAAGTTCCAACTTTCCAACCTGCAACCTTCGAACTTTCAACTCTCACCTCGCCGCGGCCATCTTCTTTCTGGCCATCTCCTGCCCCAGCCGAAAGGCCGCCGCATAGCCGTGGCGAGTGAGCTCGTGCTGATACATCTCCATCGCGCGCAGGAGCCAAACTCCCTCCGTGTCTGACGCGCCTATCAGCTTGCGCAGCAGAAGGGTGCCGGGGGTGACATCTCCAACCCCGAGGATGCTGCGATATTCCTCCGTCGCGAAGTATTCCTCGTGGGCGTGGCGTTCAGCCTCCCTGAGCCGCTCTTCGAGAGCCTGCCACTCTTCTGCCGTCAGGTGAAATTCTTCTGCCATTGCCGCCTCCCGGTCGCCGTGCCCTGTCACCTCGCCGCCTCTATCGCAGCACTGCTTTACGGCACTGTTGTTGCGTCGCCACCTGTAGGGCGCTCCGATGAATCGGGGCGCCGACGGCCCCTCGGCTACGCTCGGGGTCGCCCCTCGGAGCCGAGGGGACACCCTGAGCTTGTCGAAGGGCGGCGGGCTTAGGCAAGCCCGCCCTACATGGCATGTGCAACAAGAGTTACGCAGGAAAGCACTAACCGCTCCACGGCCCTGCGACCACGGTTGTCATTTTGTCCGGGTCGAGATATTTCGCCGCCGTTCCTACCAGTGTCTCGGCCGTGACCAGTCCGAGAATGTCCGCATAGCGGTCGAAGAAGTCAATGCCCAGGTTGTAATACTCGATCTCGTGCAGAGCGCCCGCAATGCCGTGGTTCGTCTCCAGGCGCAAAACGAGACTGCCGACAAGGTGACTTCTGGCATCGTCGAGCTCTCCGGCTTCGAGCCCCTCTTCCCGCAGTCTTCTAACCTCCGAGATTACGGCTTCGAGTGCGCGTTCGACATCGGCCGGGTTCACCCCTGCCTTTGCCATCCACAGTCCTCTGCCGCGGGCTCGCTCAAGGACGCTCGTGGCGTAGTAGGCCAGGCCCTGCTCGTCGCGGACTCTTCGCCCGAGGCGCCCCATCAGTCCAAGGCGGCCCAGTATCAGATTCGCAACATCGAGAGCATAAAAATCGTCGTCAGTGCGGCGCAGGGCCGGAAGCCCTATGCTCAAATCCGCCTGGGCCTTGTGCATCATGGGGACGGCGTGAGTGCCGCCAGAGATGTCATGCGGGTCAGGAATATGCATCGAACCAACGCCGGATGGCTTTGCCCACGCTCCGAGAGCGGCGCTCACCGCTTCGACTGCTTCCGTTGGGTCAAGGTCTCCCGCGGCAGCGATTATCATGCCCTGCGGCGAATACACGCAGTCGCGGAATTGGACTATATCCTGCCGGCCGATTTTCTCAACCGTCTCCCTCGTGCCGAGGGGCGTTCTGGAATACGGATGCCCGGCGGGATACACTACCTGACGCAGCTTCTCTTCACTCATGGCGCGCGGGTCATCTTCTCTTTGGCGCAGCGCAGTCAATATCTCCCCGCGTGCCTTCTCAAGCTCTTCTTCGGGAAAGATTGCTCCCTCGAGGCAGTCGGCAGCATTGCGAAGCACGAGGGGCGCCTGTTCCGGCAGACATACGGCGCTGAAAGTGACCGCCTCGGCGCCTGCTGAAAAGCCGAGGCTGGCGCCCACCGATTCCAGTTCCTCAGCAATCTGCTGTCGCGTCTTTCCGTCTGTTCCCCTATCCAGCAGCTCCGCAGTGAAATGAGCTATGCCTGCGAGTTCGGTCGGCTCTCTGGCGCTTCCCAGAGGCAGAGAACCCACGAAAACCATGCCCGCTCCGTCGCGCTTCTCGCTGAAGAGAAAAACAGCCCCATTTTCGAGCTGCCATCGCTGAACATGCAATCTCATCTATTCCTCCCGCGCGCCTGTGCTCCGTTTAAGAAGGGATGAAGTGTCCTATTGTCATGTTGTCGGCGTGAAGATACTTGCGGGCAACCTGCGCGACCTCATCACGCCCAACCTGTAAAGCCTTCGACCTCAACTCGTCGAGGAGGCGGCAGGACTCGAGCCGGTCGGCAAGACTCAAACCGTAGGCCTGGCCGGTGACACCATCGAGACTGTAAGCCCACTGGGCCTCAATCTGACGCCTCGCTTTCTCGAGCTCGGCCTCCTCGACTGGTTTTTCGGCCAGGTTCATAAGCTCTTTGCGCAGGGCCTGCTCCACTTGATCGGACTGCACGCCTTGCCTGACTGTCGCGAAAATCATGATGAGCCCCGGGTCCACAGACAGCCTGAAAAAGCAGCCTGCTGAAACGGCCAACTTTGTCTCGACGAGAGCCCTGTAGAGGCGAGATGTTATGCCCAGGTGGGCAGAACCTCCCATGCCGATGCCCCTGGCCCCTCCCAGGATCGCGTCGGCCACCAGAAGAGCCGCAGTCTCCTCGTGCGATGCCTTTGGCGCGTGGAAAGCTGCAATCACATAAGATGCTGTGCCGGGTTTCTTGACCAGAACGCGCCTCTCGCCCGACTGCGCTGGTTCTTCAGCTCGCGGCTCCGCAGGCGGCGCCTGCCTTGGCGCAGAGCCGAAATAACTGTGCGCCCTCTCCAGAGTCCGATCAGGGTCGAAATCGCCCACAAGCACGAGCGTGCAATTGTTGGGCGCATAAAAGGTCCGGTAATGTTCGAGCAGCTCCTCTCTCGATATTGCCCGCAGGTCGCACTTCCAGCCGATGATGGGCACTCGATACGGGTGAATATCGTAGGCTGTTGCGCGAACCTGCTCCGCGAGAAGATACAGAGGCTGATTCTCGGCGCCCTCCCTCTCAGCAATGATGACCGTGCGTTCGGCCTCGAACTCCTCGGCGTCGAACAGGGCGTTCATCATCATGTCGCTCTCGATATCGAGCGCCAGATCCAGATGCTCGCTCGGCAGGGTCTCGAAATAGACAGTCTCATCCTCCGAGGTGAAGCCGTTGAAGTAGCCGCCCCGTTTGGAGAGCTCCCTCGGTATCTCGCCCTTGCCCCATCTGGCAGTTCCCTTGAAGAGCATGTGCTCGGTCCAGTGAGATGAACCGGTGCGGCCCTGCGGGTCGTTCCTCGATCCGACGCGGTAACAGGCCCAACAGGTTACAATAGGGCTTCGGTGCTGCGGCTTCATCAGCACCTTCACGCCGTTGTCCAGCGCCGCTTCGATCACTTCATCGCAAAGCTGTCCGCCCATCGCAGTCAAAGCGTCCTTTCCTGCACGAGCTGTCCGCCCACATACACCCTGACAGTGACCGCGCCCATCCCGGTCACAGTCTTGGCAACTCTGGAGCCTGGCATGTGCCATCCGTGGTAAGCGAGCCGAGTGCCCGTGTCATCTTGAACCATTATGCGCACCTCCTGCCACTGCCCTTCCAGCGGCAGGTCCACGTCCACCCGGGCTGATTTCCTCATCTTCTGTGCGACGCCCCGGGGCGACGCGCCGCGGCTCATTACAAGGTCAACCAGCGAGCCCCTTCTCGCCCTGGCCCCGGGCCCGGGCGAGTGTGAGATCACATATCCCACAGGTATCTTGTCGGAGTATTCTTCTCTCTGCGTGCCAAGCTTCAGTTCGGCCGCCGCGAGGAGCTGCTCGGCCCGGGCAACTGACATCTCCGTCACATTTGGCACCCTCGTCCACACCGACCCGAGGCCCACGACCAGAAAAGCTTTTCGTCGCTGCCTTACCAGCTTGTTTGGGGGCGGTCTCATACTCAGCACGACCCCGCGCCTCGTATTCTCGTCATACCTTCGCTCGGCTACCTCAGGTGTCAGACCTGCATTCTGAAGCAGCCTTATGGCTGCTTGCTCCTCAATCCCGACGACATTCGGCGCCCTCACCGGCCTCGGCCCGGTTTCCACCCATATCCAGAATCCAAGATAGGCTCCGCCCACCAGGCCGGCAATCAGCAGCAGCAGCACCAACACCCCGACGATCGGCGACGGCAGTGTCTTGTGCTCGAGCCGCTTCCTGCGAGAAAGGCCCGCTTCGCCAGCCTCCGCCCTCAACGGTTGCTTCATAATCGCCCCATCTGGGCTGCTGCGGCCCTCGCGCCCAACAGTCATTGCGAGGCGGAAGGCCGTGGCAATCTCGGTAGCGCGGCCTGCACCCTCTGAGATTGCTTCGCTGCGCTCGCAATGACGACGCCTGTGGCGCCTGAACCGGCGCTCAATTCGCGAGAACCGATTGCCCGGCGCCTACCCCTCACTTCGACCTCACTTGACGAACCGCTCTCTGATGCTCCTCAAGAGTGCGGCTGAAAATGTGCCTTCCGTTGTCGGACGCGACATAGTAAAGATAAGGGGTATTTGCGGGATGCAGCGATGCCTCTATGCTCGCTCGCCCAGGATTATCTATGGGCCCCGGCGGCAGCCCGGCGTGCAAATAGGTATTGTACGGCGAATCCAACCTCGTATCGCTCCAGAGAAGGCGGCTCTTTCGCTGGGGCCCCAGGATATACTGAATCGAGGCGTCGCATTCCAGCTCCTTTCCAAGGCGAAGCCGGTTCAGAAGCACGCCCGCTATTATCGGTCTCTCCTCGTCAACCTTCGCCTCGCCCTCTACGAGGGAAGCGAGGGTCACAAGTTGGTGAAGGCTCAAGCCCGCGGGCGGTTGGCGCCGCAGCAGCCCCTCCCACACGACATTCTGGAATCTGGCCAACATCATTGATATGAGCGTGGAGGCAGCGCCAGGTCGCATTGGAACAAGATAAGTGTCGGGGAATAAGTAGCCCTCGAGCTTCGCCGGCTTGGGAAAGGCCGTCTTGAACATGTCTCCGTTCTGCGCGAGCTGCATGAACTCCTCGGCTCCGGCCAAACCCTTTTCTTCCAGAATCCCTGCAATCTGCCAGGCGGCAAAGCCCTCAGGAATCGTAACCTTCTCGGTAGCCGTAAGCCCCCGCTCGAGCCGCTTCAGGATCTGGATGGCGTTCATCGCAGGATTTATATCGTAAACGCCTTCTCGCACGCCCGTCCATTTGCCTCGGCAGACCGCAGCCAATGCGAAGGCAGCCCCGCTGCGCACCAGGCCTCTCTCGGCCATTCGCCGCCCGACAAATCTGGCCGAGATTCCCCTGGTTATTTCAATGCGCTGCGCCGGGCCATTCCCGACAGGAACTGCCAGCGCCCACCACAGCCACACCAGGCATATCCCCAGGATAACGGCGGCCCAGAGGGCTGCCACCGCCCAGCGCCGGGCCCGTTTCGTTCTTCGCTTCATCTCTTGGCTGACTGTAGATAGCTGTTCAGAATCTGCGCGGCGGCCACAGAGTCTATCACTCGCTTTCTTCTTGCCCTGGTCAAATCGGCTTCCAGGAGCATCCTCTCAGCCTCGGCTGTTGTCATCGTCTCGTCCCAGGCGATGACAGGGATGCCCAGAAGCCTTTTCAGGCGCCCCATGAAGCGCAGAATTCTTCTCGCCTGGGCCGAGGGCTTTCCATCCTCATCATAAGGAATGCCAACGATGACGAGCGAAACCTTCTGCCGGGCAGCCTCCTGCGCTACAGACTCCAGGTCGCTTCGCAGGTCCTTCCTCTCGATGGCATAGAGAGGCCTGGCAGCGAAGCCAAGCTCATCGCTCACCGCCATGCCTATGCGCCTTTCTCCCACATCAAGAGCCAGTATGCGCACTTGCTTGTTCCCGGTCGCCCTCAGCGGGCTGCTTCAATCGGCTGGCCTTTGCTCAGAGCAAGTCTCAGATAGCCCGCTACCGCCCACTGCAAAGCTGCCCCTCCAGCCACGACTCCGGAATCGTTTGCGAGGCAGGCGGCAATGGCTCCCCATGCCGCTGCCATTATGCCCCTCCAGGAATCGGGCATCCTCTCTCGCAGTTGCGCCGCGACGCCTCTCGGCCATGCGAGAGCAGCAAACATGACCAGGTAGAGGCAAAACATTGCCAGGCTCAGTGGGACGCTTCCCAACTGCATGATGTTCTGCCAGATCTTACCCGCGGCGATAGTGAACGCAGCGGCGGCTCCTCCATGCGCCACCTGCTCTGCGGCTCTCGCTATGTGGGTCTGCGCCTCGGGGCTGCGCGTCATGTCGGCCCACACGAGAAGCGCCGCCGAAGCTGCCATGCAGACCAACGACGCGAGAACGTGGCCTGCTCTCGCGCGCCCGCCTCTTGAGAAGACGGCGATGGGAACCGCAGCCGCAGCGGTCATGGCGCCTCCCAGATTCGCCCCCCACCAGGGCGCTCCGATGACGCCGACTACCGCCGCCCACAGTATGAGCTGCTGCATCTTCCCTGTGCGTTCTCCAAATGCCGCCCCGGAGCAGGCCAGCCCTACAGCCCAAGCTCCGAGCAGCGCCGCCATATACTCATTTCCCATCCCGTAGAAACGCTGACCCAGAATGGGATCATGTCCGAGGACCGACCTGGCCGCCAGCCGGGCGCCCAGCAAAGTGTCGGCCAGAATCGCCAGCCCCGTAGCCAAACCGATCCTGGCCAGGACCTGCTGAGTTTCTGCTCGGCGCTCCGCAGCCCAAGCCAAAAGCATGGCCAGGGCGAGGGCCAGGATCGTCTCCCCGATGGTGTTTCCCATCCTGAAAAGCGGCAGCAGAAGCAGCGCCAGCGGCCAGCAAAGCGCGGCCGTAACACAGAGGCGCATGAGGCGAGAAGAAGCCCTACCTCTTCTCAGCGTCATGGAGGCTGCCACAAAACTCGCCGCCACCCAGACGAGATATATCGGCACAAGCACGAACCTCAGCCGATAGACGAATCTCGTTTCTCTGTCGAGCCGAGACACATATCCGAGAGAGTCGGGGCGGCTGACCATAGCGATAGGCCTGCCGCTCATTTCAGGCGGCGGCTTCAATCCCAGGTGCGACAGAACGGTGGGCGCCAGGTCCGTCATGGACACAAGGCCGGGCGTTTTTGTGCTGGCGCTCGTGAGAAGTGCCGACGCCCGCCCTCCGCCCCATATCACCACAGGCGATAGGCTTCTCTCCAGAACGCTGCTCGCTGGCCGGCTGGTTCCGCCAAGGAGAATGACCGACGCTCGCCGCTGTTCAGCAAGGCGCTCTATCTGCACAAGGCTGCTTTGCACAAAGCGGCGCGCCCGCAGGTCGTGCCGCATCGCTCTGCTCTCGGGAATCTCGAAAACTGTCACATCTGCCCGCGGCGCGCGCCCGAAATCCTCCGGCTGCCGAACCGGTAGGAATTGCCCCCGCAGCTCTCGCAAACGGCGATACGAATCCTTGCTCAGAACTATCCAAGATCCCATATACATGTCGCCCATTTTGACATCTTGGACGCTCGCGGCGCGGACGCCGCTTACAAGGTAGGCAATCTTCACTCGCGCTTTCCGCAGCTTTTCGCCCAGAAGCCCTGGAACAGCGCCAGTGCGCCGCCGGCTGTTCTCGCGGACGGCGGCTTCCCATTCGGCTGTAAGTTGGCTGCGAAGGTCTCGGGCAAGGTGAGGGCGCCCGGCAGAACTCAGGCGGGCGCCAGCGGCTGCCTTCCTGCCCGCGCCCAGTGAAATCCACAATGCGCCGCGCCCCGGGTCGCTGGCTGAGCGCGTGTCCATAAGGCCGACGGCGGAGCGAGGCAGCACCCTGCGCATCGAAGGCAGGGCATTTCCGATGAGAGCGCCCCATGAAACCTGGTCGAGGACAACGATGAAGAGGGGGCCTCTTTCGGCAATCCGCCTGGCCCTCTCTTCGCCGGAAGCAGTCGCCGGGCGGCCGCTCGCAGCAATCAAGACGCTCAGCGACACAAGGCCCACGAGCCATCTGTTGATTCCTGCACAAATGAGGGAACGCGCACTGTTTTCTGCCTCCTCCCCCTTGACGGGGGAGGCCGCGTGGGGGTGACCGGAAAACCACCCTCCCCTTCGTCCCCTCCCATCAAGGGAGGGGAGAGTCGTTCCTTTGTATGCGCAAGGGTCAATAGGGCAGCCGACCCGGGGGAGTATGTCAGTGCAGCGCGCCGCTGCGCCCTTATTGAATGTCATATGTTGGGGGAATACGGGATGGTTGGCAGAAGCTCTGGTAGGGGCACGGCATAGTGTCTGTTGCACAATTAGGCTCGGGTGCGGCAGGGGAGGCTGAATTGGGCGGCGGCCGCTGGCCGGGTTTCGAAGGCTCGCGGCCAAGCCAGCGCCCGGCGCCACGCCACCCGGCATCGCCCCCGG
>Ga0315280_10001061_pt1 | contig 49045 bp, 34 predicted proteins | sample YL17G06_40_MG_FD_203697 | JGI IMG/M metagenome (GOLD analysis project Ga0315280, IMG submission 203697) | Sediment microbial communities from Yellowstone Lake, YNP, Wyoming, USA - YL17G06_40 | ecosystem: Environmental > Aquatic > Freshwater > Lake > Sediment | place: USA: Wyoming | collected... | reverse complement strand
GGTGCGGGCGGTCCAGGTCGCTGACCACATGTTCCGGCAGGCTGTCGGTGGGGCTCCGGTAACTGGTGGCATCGAGGGTCTTCGACCACGTGTAGTTGGCCTGCAGCATCAACCCCCGGGTCATGCGGCGCTCGAAGTGCGCGGTGAGGGCATTGTACCAGGAGGAGCCGGCCGGCAGCGACGTGGAGAGCCCGGAGAACTCCGGGAAAGGCTTTAGCAGTTGGGAGCGGGCGATGGTGCGGGAGGAGTAAAACGAAGTCACTCCGAATCCGGGGATGCCGAAGAACGGATTGGTGACGCTGGCCGACAGCCGGTCGATGGTCGCCTGGTCGCGCACAGGGGAGGTGCTCAGGTACTGCGCAGGCACCGGGTTAAAGTCGGTCGACGCCCCCAGTCTCACGGTCTTGCTGCCCATGTAGCCGATCTCGAAGACGGAATTCGCAACCGGTTGCACCTGGATGGAGGCGCTCCAGCGCATCGTGTAGGGACGGCGGCCGTTGACGGAACTGAAGCCGGGCGCCTGTCCGAGGTAGGTGAGCATCCCGTTGGAGGCGCCGGCCGGCTGTGCCAGTCCGTTGGGCAGCGGGTTGGAGATCGAAGCCACGTAGGTGACGCCGTTGTCGTTGCTGGGGATGATGTTGGTTCGCTGGCTGAATCCGGGCTGGGTGACGTCGTTGAAGTCGGCGCCCACCAGGCCGTAGAACATCCCCCATCCGGCGCGGACCACCAGGTTGGGGCGCGCCTGCCAGGCCAGGCCGACGCGCGGCATGAACGCGCGCGAGTACATTTCCCGCTGTGTCCGCGGCTGGCCGCCGACACCGAGGAAGGTCAGGCCGCCGAGAACGCGGAACGCAGAGGGCGCGATCTCGGGAATGGGGGCCTTCGCATAGGCCGCCTGCGCGGCAGCCTGCACGGGATTCGGAGTGGTGAAATCGAAATCGCGCGAAGACCGGTTGAAGCGCTCGGTCAGGGGCGTTTCGACTTCCCAGCGCAGACCCAGGTTCAGCGTGAGGGTGCGGCTCAAGCGCCAATCGTCCTGCGCATACAAACCGTAGAAAGCACTGTGCTCCACCTTGGATGCATTCACGTCGGAGAAGCCGCCGGTGGGAATGCCGAGCAGAAAACTCGCGATGCCCTGGCCGAACGGTGCCACGGGCGAGTTATCGAACGGGCCGCGGGTATAGGTTTCGGCGAAGTTGAGTTGCGGGGAGACGTTGCCGAAGGTGTAGCCGTTGTCGTAGACCGAGCGTCCGTCGAAACCGAAGCGCAGGCTGTGCGATCCGCGGGTCCAGTTGAGCGTCGTCAGCAGGCTGTGGGTGTAGGTGGGCTGTATGAACCCGCCATCGTTGCCGAGTTGCAGCAGCCCGGTGACGTTGATCAGCGGGAACGAGATGGCGGAAGGGGGTGAGAGTTGCGAGATGAGCGATTTCGGGAACCCGAATTGGCTCAGGTCCATCCCGATGTTGTCGTACGACTGGTACTCTTCAAACCACGTGAAGCCGTACCGGACATCCAGCACCATCGAGTTGTTGAGGATGAATACGTTATCCAGCGCCGCGCCGCGGTGGGGGCGGCGTCTTCTGCGCCCGCGTACGTCGCTGCCGGGTATGTACGTGTCGAAGTGCCCGAAGAAGTCCGACTGCTCGTAGCGGGCAAACATGCGGTGCCGCTCGCTGAAGTTGTGGTCGATGCGCGCTACCGGCTGGTAGAGGTCCTGCGTCTCCTGGCGGGTGTTGGCGTAATTGTTCTGCCCGTCGGCGGTGCCGGCGGTGTTCGGCTCCGGATAGTATTTGAGAATGGTCCGCGCGGCGGGATCGATGCGGCTCGCCGGAATGCGGTTACCGGCGAACACTTGGCGGCTGTAGCGGCCGCTGGCGGCGGGAGCCGTGGTCAAGGGATCGTATATTTGATACTGCGAACCGAGGGCGAGCAGCGCGGAGAAGTCGCCGCCCCGCTCGGCGTCGGTGGGCACGGCGTTCAAGGTCGCCAACGGACGGCGGCGGTTGTGGCTCTGGTAGCCGAACATCCAGAAGGTCTTGTTGCGGCCGTCGTAGACTTTGGGGATGTAGACGGGGCCTCCCACCGTCGCGCTCTCCCGCAGCCAGCGGGAGGAGGGCGTGTTGGCCTTGATCTTTTCGGGGGTAATCGGCCCGGTGGTGGGGTCGTAGATGAAGTTATCGGTGAACCAGTTGCGGGTCATCATCGGTCCGCTCGAGACCGACGCTCCGATCGAGCCGTGCAGCGCATTGGTGCCGGACTTCAGCGTGATATTGACGCTGCCGCTGCCGCCGTGTCCGACCGAGGCGTCGTAGGCGTTGGCGTCCACCCGCACCTCCTGCACCATGCCGGGCGGCGGGACAAACGCCGTGGTCCCGCCCTTGCCGTTGTTGCTGACGCCATCGATATTGAAGTCGGCCGTGGTGGCCTTGCCGCCGCCGATGCTGATGTTCGACGACTGGTCCACGTTCCACGGCCCGTCAAAAGGCTGGGCGGTCAGAATGGTCGCGGGGGCCATCGTAAACAAATAGGCTACCGACCCGCCGCGCAGCGGCAGCTCCGAAGCCAGCCGGCCGGGCATCACCTGCGAAATCGAGGCGGTGGCGCTTTCGAGCACCGGCGCCTGGGCGTGGATCTCGACCACTTCCTTGATGTCGCCCGGGGTCAGCGTGACGTCGAGCCGGATCCGGTCGCCCATGCGGAGTTCGATGCCGCTCCGCGACCAGGATTTGAAGCCCGTGAACTCTGCCTCCACTTTGTAGGTGCCCGGATTCAGATAGGGAATCTGGTAAGCGCCTTGCGAGTTGGAAACACCGGACGCAACCACACCCGTTTCGATGTTCGTGGCCCGTACCGTGGCGCCCGGTATCAGGGCGTTGCTGGAATCGGTGATCAGTCCGGAAATGGTGCCCCTGGGATCCTGCGCCAGCAGAGAAACGCAAAGCATCAGGAAGATAAAGAAGCGTCGCATGATGATCTCCTACCAATCGAACTTGTGGCGTCTATCCTACCACCGGGCGAGGACGCGTCAATCGTAGAAGTTGCGCACCCAGCGGTGCTTCCGCAGCTCCTGCAACAACTGGGGCGGCAGCGGGCCGCGGTCGCTGGAAGCGCAATTCTCTTCGGCGTGCTTCACCGTGCGAATGCCGGGGATCACGGTGGAGACAGCCGGGTGGCTGAGGCAGAAGCGCAGGGCGGCGTCCGCCAGGCCGGCCGCGTGTGGCTCCACCAGCGGCCGCAGTTTCTCGATGCGCTCCCAGACCTGCCGCTTGCGGTCGCCGGCGAAATAGCCGTGCCGCCAGTCACCGGGCGGGAAGGTGGTGTCGGGGCGGATGTTGCCCGTCAGGCTGCCCTCGTCGAACGGCACCCGGGCAATCACGCCGATGTTCAGCTCCTCGCACAGCCCCAGCAGCGCGTCCTCGGGCGATTGGTCGAAGATGTTGTAGATCACCTGGATGACGTCGATGAGGCCGGTCCGCAGCACCTCCATCACCGACTCCGGCTGGTGGTCATTCACCGAGATGCCGAAGAAGCGAACCTTGCCGTCGCGCTTCAGTTTCTCGGCCGCCCTTCGCCAGTCGTCGGCGCCGATCCATTCCGGCGACCAGACGTGCAACTGCTGCAGGTGCACGGTCTCCATGCCCAGGTTCTTCAGCGACTGCTCGGTGCGGGCAATGATGTAGTCATAGGGGAAAACCCTGTCGATGGGCACGCCGGGCCGCGCCGGCCAGACCAAGTTTTTGGGCGGAACCTTGGTGGCCACGATCAGCTCCGGATGGCGTTTCACGACGCCGCCGACAACCTGTTCGCTGTGACCGTCGCCATAGGCCAGCGCCGTGTCGATGAAGTTGAGGCCCCCCCCGATGGCCCGCTCCAGGGCCCGAACCGATTCCTCGTCGCGCGCCCCGATCCACATGCTGCCACCGATGCCCCAGGCGCCGAAGCCAATGTCGGAAACGCGCAAGTTGGTGCGGCCCAGTGTGCGATATTTCATGATCGCTTCCTCCAGCCTCCAGCCTGTCTACCGGCCATACTTTCGCATGATCTGCTTGACCCTGTCCACGGGCAGCGCCTCGACCACGGCGCCGCGAAAGCCCCGCGTGGTGGTGGCCTTCAGCAGGGAATTGTAAATCGCTTCTTCGGTGGCCTCCACCGCCGCCTGGAACAGCGGGGTAAGGGAATCGTCGGCCAGCAGGGCGCGGGATTGAACGCCGGCGGAGCCGAAGCGGTAGCGCAGCGGCGGCGCGGTCGAAAACGCGATCACGTAGTCACCGCTGCCGTGCGTCGAGGGCGATCCGGTGCGCGCCAGGCCGAGCATGGCGCGCCGGGCCAGGCGCTTGAGTTGCCGGGCATCCAGCGGCGCGTCGGTGGCCACCACCATGATGATGGAACCATCGCCGGTTTCGCCCTTGAACAGGTAGCGGCCCAGCTCGCGGCCCACCGGCACGCCGTCCATGGTGAGCACGCCGCCGAAATTCGTCTGGACCAGCACGCCCACCGTGTAGCCGGCAGGCGGCGCGGGCGCGCCGGCCGCCGCCGCCCGGACCAACCGGGAGGCGGTGCCGATACCGCCCTTGAAGCCGAAGGCCGCCGTTCCGGTGCCCGCGCCGACGGCGCCTTCTTCCACCGCGCCGCCGCGCGCTCCGCGAATGGCCTCTAGAACGTGGCGCTTTTCGACGTGCATGCCGCGGATGTCGTTCAACCCGCCGTCGTTGGTCTCGGCCACCAGCGGGTTCACCGACATCACCTTCTGGTTGCCCTCCAGCGCCAGCGTGTATTCGACAACGGCTTCAGCCGCCCGCCACACGCTGAGCGTGTTGGTCAGCACGATGGGCGTCTCCATGACGCCGAGTTCTTCGACCTGCGTCGAACCGGCCAGCTTGCCAAAGCCGTTTCCCACGTGGACGGCGGCCGGCACTTTTTCCTGGAAGATGTTGCCGGGGTGGGGCAGGATGGCGGTGACGCCGGTCCGCACGTTGTCGCCCTCGATGATCGTCACCTGGCCGACGCGGACGCCTTCGACATCGGTGATGGCGTTGAGCGGGCCCGGGGCGAAGATCCCCGGAGCCAGCCCAATATCCCTGGCCCTGGGCCGCTCCTCGGCAGGCGAGGCGCTGGCGGCCACCATCATCAGCAACGGCAGGAATCTCATCCCGCCATTCTAAACCGCAACAGTGCCGCGAGCGTCAGCAAGCGGTTGCAGGCCGGGGCACCGCTCCTTACGGTCGCGGCACAGTTGCGGCCGTGGCGAGCATTTTAATTGCGCCGGCCAACGCCGCCAGCAAGGCGCTGGCCAGGCTGATGGCCGCGCCGAGCAGCAGCGCCGGCGGCTGATAGCGGAATACCACCTGATGCCTCCCCGGCGGCACGGCGACGGCGCGGAACATCTGGTTGGCCCGCAGCAATGGCGCCGGTGTCTCGTCCAGCGACACTTTCCAGCCGGCATTGTAGCTGTCGTTCAACACCAGCCAGGCCGCCTGGTTGGCATCGGTTTCGACCGCGACGCGGCCCACCTGGCGCTCTAGAATCCGCGCCTTCCCGGAGAAACCCGCTGCGGGGGCGGCCGGAACCTGTCCGGCGCCCGTCGCCGGGTCCAGCACCACCTGGGAAGCCGGGTCGAAATCGGGCGCGAGCAGGCGGCGAATGGCAGCCTCGCCGGGAGGCAGCCAGGCTGCGCCGGCGGCGGGCGCGAGATACGCCCGCGGCATCGCGCCGCGCACCCGGTAGAGCCGCGCCGGCATTGTGGTAGCGTTGGTGAACGCGCCAATCAACTCCAGGCCCGCGGGCGCCGCATAGCGCACCAACACGGCGTACTCGACGCCCGCCACGCGCAACAGCCGGGCCAGGTGTTCCCCCGCCAAGCCCATGTCGTAGACCATGTGGTTGAGCGTCTCCTGGGCGTTCACCAGGATGTGCTCGGGGTCGGCGGTAAATGTTCCTTCCAGGCCCAACAGCCCCGCGCCGGACTGCAAGCTCATGCGGTAGGCGTAATAGACCTGCGCCGCAGGCGGCAGAGAATCCACCTGGCCAAGGTCTACGGAAACAAACGCGGAAGAAAGCCCGGGCGGCGTCAGCGCCGGCTCCACGAAGACACGATGCGGCAATCCCGGCGTCCCCGCGACGAATGCACGGGGAGCGTTATCCAGGTAGCGGGCCACCGGCGGCCGGTCGTCAAAGTAACGCCGGCCGGCCAGCGGGTTCAGATCAGCGTGAAGCCCGATCAACTGAAGAACGGCCAAGCCGCCGGCCGCCCATACCAGCCATGGGCGCAGCAAACCTCGCCGGCGCAAGTACAACAGCGCCGCCACCAGCAGCGCCGAGCCGAGCACATACGGCAGGCGGGCGGGGATCACATACAGCAGCCAGTCGTTTGCCTGCGCCAGGATTTCGGCGCGGTCCAGCGGAAGCGCCTGGCGGATGGCCAGCGCGCGCGTGTGAGTAAACACCAGGCTGACCAGCGGCGCCATGAGCCGCCGCGCTGCTGCCGGCGCGGCCAGAATCAAGGCCGAAACGCCAGCCCAGGCCAGCGCCAGCGTCACGCAGGCGCGCCGCAGCCAAGAGCCGGTTGGTCCCCCCGGGCAAGCCGCCCGGTCTGAGAGCAACCGATCGGCCGCGATGGCCGCCAATTGCGCGACCGCCAGCGCGAACGGCGCCAGGAACTTCACCGGAAAGCGAACCACGCGGTAGATGGGAATCAGGTAATAGAAGACATACGAGAGCGGCGTGTAGCGTCCCAGCGCCAACAGCAGGGCGATCAGCGCCGCCGCAGCCCAAAACATTGCGGATTGCATCCGCCGTGGCGGACGGATTGCGGATTTCGACCCGCTGCCCCGAAGAGTGAAATCCGCAGCCCGTCCGCCGCGGCGGACAAAATCCGAAATCCCCATGACCGCCAGCGCCAGCGGAACGATCCCGATGAACACCGACAGCAGGAAATAGACCTCGCGCCCTTCCAGGTAAATCCACGGAGTGGCGTCGTAGAGCGGGTTGCCCAGGAAATCGGGAAGGACGAGTTCCAGGCATTTCAGCGGATGGAGCGACCAGAACAAGGTCTGGTCAAAGCCGAAGGAGCCACGGACGGTGTCCGGCATGTGCCACAGCGCCGGCACTACCTGGATGGCGGAAAGCCCGGCGGCCAGCAGCAGCGCCAGCAGGAAACGGCCCAGCACCCTGCGGTTCATTCCCGCCCAGGCTGCCGCGCGCGCATCGCCGTGAAAGGCGAGCGCCCAGGCCAGCGCCAGCGCGGCGGTGGCCAGGCTGGTCAGCGGCTCACCCGCGAACACCTGCAAGGTGAGCGCGCCGGCCAGCGCGCCGGCACCCTTCCAGCCGCCCCGCCGCATCTGGTAATCGGCGGCCAGCACCGCCAGCGGCATCCAGGCCACGGCGGGAAGCAGGTTGTAGAAGGCGCCCAGTGAGACGATGGGACCGCTGAAGACGAACAGCGCGCCGGCCAGAAAGCAGGCCAACGGGCTCAACCCGATCCGCCGCGCCAGCAGAAAAGCCCCCGCGGCCAGCACGAAAAAATGCAGCAGGTAATGGAGTTTGAAACCGTAGGCCGCCGGCAGCATCCAGGCCAGCCAGGCCGTGGGGTAGAACAGCAGGTAATTGGCGTTGACGCTCACCGGTTCGCCGAAGTGCTCGAAGGGGTTCCAGATCGGCAGTTGGCCGCTCCGCACCAGCGCGCGAAGCTCGACCGCCCGCGGGAAGTGAGCGAAGGAGATATCGCGGAAAAAGAAAGTGTCGGAAGTAAACAAGGCGCGCCAGAACACCGCGACCACCAGCACCATCAGCGCCGCGAACGCGATCCGGTAGAGTGATTCAATGGGACGCCGATGAACGCAGATGAACGCGGATTGAATTGCGCCTGATCTGCGTTCGTCTGCATTCATCTGCGTGCCATTCCTTGTTCGAATTACGAATGAATTACAATGGGCCCATGCGCACAATTCTAGCCATTTTTGGATGCGCGCTGATGGCCGGCGCGCAAGCAACCGGCCCGGCGTCGAAAGCGCCCGCGGGCACGGAGGGCTGGCGGGCGGTGGCGCGGCAGTTCAAGGGCGGCCACGTCCGGGCACACCAGAAATTTCTCTCCGCCGATTCGCTGGAGGGGCGAGGCACGGGCCAGCGCGGCGGGCAGGTGGCGATTGACTATATCGCAGCGCAGTTTGAATTGGCCGGGTTGAAACCGGCGGTGAACGGCTCCTACATCCAGCCGGTCCCGCTGGTCGGCGTGGAAACGGACCGTTCCAGCACGCTGGCCTTCGCAAAAGACGGCCAGGAAATCCGGCCGGAATACCTGGCCGACTACGTGGCCAACAACGAGGCCCAGACGGCGGTGTCGGACGTTGACGCGGCCATGGTTTTTGTGGGGTACGGCATTGTGGCGCCCGAGTACCAGTGGGACGACTACAAGGGCGCCGATTTGCGCGGCAAAGTGCTGCTGATGCTGGTGAACGACCCCCCCTCGGACGACCCGAAACTCTTCGGCGGCAAGGCGCTCACCTACTACGGCCGCTGGACCTACAAGTACGAGGAGGCCACGCGGAGAGGCGCGGCGGGCGCCGTGCTCATTCATACCCCGCAGTCGGCCGGCTACGGCTGGAACGTGGTGCGCAACTCCTGGGGGCGCGAGCAGGCCTACGTGGAGGTGCGCCCCGGCGAGCCGGCCCTGAAAATCGCCTCCTGGATCACGGAGGCCGCCGCCCGCCGGGTGGCGGCCCTGGCCGGGCAGGACCTGGACAAGCTGACCGCCGCCGCCAACCGGCGCGACTTCCGCCCCGTCGATCTCGGCCTGCGGCTGCGCTCGCACCTGGTCTCGAAGGTCCGGCCCATCCGCACGGCCAACGTCATCGGGGTGCTGGAAGGCAGCGATCCCAAGCTGAAGGACCAGGCGGTCGTCTACAGCGCGCACCATGATCACCTGGGCGTGGGCGAGCCGGTCAATGGAGATGCAATTTACAACGGCGCCGTGGACAACGCTTCGGGCATGGGAATCTTGCTGGAGCTGGCGCGGGCGTTTGCGGCCGCGCCGCTTCGCCCGCGCCGCTCCATCGTGTTCGCCGCGGTGACCGGCGAAGAGGCCGGCCTGCGCGGCTCCGCCTATTACGCCGCCCACCCGGCTGTCCCGGCAGCCAAGACTGCGGTCGATATCAACTACGACGGCTTGTCGTTCCTGGGCAAGACTCGGGACGCGCAAATGCCGGGCATCGAACGGACCACGCTGGAGCCGATTGCCCGGCAGGCCGCGCGGGCGCTAAATTTCCGCATCGTGCCCGAGGAGCATCCCGAGCAGGGCTACTACTATCGCTCCGACCACTTCAGCCTGGCCAAGGTCGGAATCCCCGCCTTCACACTCGACCTGGGCAGCGACGTCATCGGCAAGCCGGCCGGGTGGGGCGAGAAGCAGGAAGCCGAGCACCGCGCCAGGCACTACCACCAGCCCTCCGACGAGTTCAATCCAAACTGGGATTATTCGGCGGCCGAGCAGGCGGCGGCCATCGGGATTTACATCGGCTGGCAGGCAGCCATCGCGGAGGCGCTGCCGGGCTGGAAAAAGGGCGACGAGTTTGAGGCCGCCCGCCTGAAGTCCCTGGGCCGGTGACGGCGGGATGGAAATGGCGATTCCGCCAAGCGGGGTCGCCGCTACAGCCGCCGCCGGCGCCGCCCGAGACACATGCTGAGGTGAACGGTCTGGGGGGCCGGCAGCAGGTTAGCGGCTGGCTTGACCCCCAGTCGGCCCTCGGCTAGACTCTCTGCAGAACCATGGACGTGGAGAAGACAATCGAGTTCCTGCTCGAGCACGAGGCGCGGTTTGCAGCCGACATGGAGGTGATGAAGGAAGAGCAGCGCGAACTGCGCAATTCGCTGGTGGCGCTGCAGGATTCGGTGGTGGCGCTGCAGCATTCGGTTCACGGCCTCAGCGACGCCGTGATGAACCAGCAGCGGCAGATCGGGGAGATCAGCGGCGCCACCAAACAATTGGCGCTCGTTACGCAGGAGGCATTGCGCGAGCAGGCCCGCGAACTGCTGGCAGTGAAGCAGGCGCAGCGCCGCACCGAGGAAAATTTGAACGCGCTGATCAAAGTCGTGGACCACGTGGTGCGGCGCGACGGGGGACGGCGCGGAGGCCGACGCAAGCCGGAGTAGCAGGCGTCTCTGCTATAATTGCTGGAGATTTTCTTGTTGTTCGCCATGCGTAAGTATCGTCATGCTCTCGCCGCGGGGGCGGCCTTGCTCCCTGTAGCCATCTGCCTGCTCGCCCAGCAGCCCGCCCCGGCAACCCCCACCCCGCAACGCCCAATTATCGTGCGCGTCGAGCGCGTCCCGGTGCTGTTCACCGCGCTGGACCGCAAGGAACGGTTCGTCACCGACCTCTCCAGGGATGAAATCCATGTTTTCGACAACAAGAAGAAACAGGAGATCCTGGAGTTCACCAAGGAGACCGACCTGCCCCTGCGCATCGGGCTGCTGATCGACGCCAGCAACAGCGTCCGGGAACGGTTTAAATTCGAGCAGGAAGCAGCCATCGAGTTCCTCAACTCCGTGCTGCGGCCCAAGACCGACCGGGCCATGGTGCTGTCGTTCGACACCAATGCCGAGGTGGTCCAGGACTTCACCGACGACCTGGGGAAGCTCAGCGAGGCCATCCACTCGCTGCGGCCGGGCGGCGGAACGGCGATGTACGACGCCATCTACCATGCGGTGCGCGACAAGCTGATGGCGGAGGGACCGGCCGGCGGCGTGCGGCGCACCATCATCCTGATCAGCGATGGCGACGACAACCAGAGCCGGGGCAGCCGCGAGGACACGCTGGCCATGGCCCAGCGCGGCGAAGTGACCGTCTTCGCCATCAGCACCAACCGCGGCAACCCCGAGCAGGCCGAGAAAAGCGCCAGGCCGGCGGGCGGCGAGCAGCCGGGCGACCGCGTGCTGCGGCGCTTCGCCGAGGAGACCGGGGGGCGCGTGTTCTTCCCCTTCAAGGCCGCCGACCTGAATACTTCCTTCGAGCGCATCGGGCAGGAATTGCGCAGCCAGTACGCGTTGCTGTACCGGCCCAACACTCCCCGGGACGGCTCCTTTCACGCCATCGAGGTGGTATCGCTGCGCAAGGGAATCAAGATCAGGGCGCGCAAAGGCTACTTCGCGGTTCGCGAATAATCACGAGGTGGCAGGTGGCAGGTGGCAGGTGAGGGAATGCGCATTCCCGGTTGCGCTGTGCACCTGCCACCTGTGACCTGCAACCTGTAACCTGAAGCCGCTTCAGCGGCGGAAAGTTGGCACTCATGGCCGATGAGAAGACGGAGAAAAACCGTTCCCTGGAGCTGGCCTTCTCGCAGATCGAAAAGCAGTTTGGCAAGGGCGCCATCATGCGGCTGGGAGCCAAGGACGCGCTGGTGCCGGTGTCGGTCATCTCCACCGGCTCGCTGGCCTTGGATGCGGCCCTGGGAGTGGGCGGCGTGCCGCGCGGGCGCGTCAGCGAGATCTACGGCCCAGAAGCCAGCGGCAAGACCACCCTGGCGCTGCACGTGGTCGCCGAAGCCCAGCGCCAGGGCGGCATGGCGGCTTTCATCGATGCCGAGCACGCGCTGGACCCCCCCTACGCCCGCAGGTTGGGCGTCGATGTGGATAACCTGCTGGTATCGCAGCCCGACTACGGCGAGCAGGCGCTGGAGATCGCCGAGGCCCTGGTCCGTTCCGGCGCCATCGATGTGCTGGTGGTGGATTCGGTGGCTGCCCTGGTGCCCAAAGCCGAGCTTGATGGCGAGATGGGCGAGCCCTCCATGGGCCTGCAGGCCCGGCTGATGTCGCAGGCCCTGCGCAAGTTGACCGCCATCGTTGCCAAGTCCAAGACCAGCCTGATCTTTATCAACCAGGTGCGGGAGAAAATCGGGGTCATGTTCGGCAATCCGGAAACCACCACCGGCGGCCGCGCTCTGAAGTTTTACGCCTCGGTGCGCCTGGATATCCGCCGCATCGCGGCCCTGAAGGATGGCGAGACGGTCATCGGCAACCGCACCAGGTGCAAGGTGGTCAAGAACAAGCTGGCCGCGCCGTTCCGCGATGCGGAATTCGACATCCTGTACGGGGAAGGCATCTCGCGCGAGGGGGACCTGCTGGATCTGGCCGTGGAAAAGGGCCTGGTGGAGAAAAGCGGCTCCTGGTTCTCCTTTCGCAGTGAACGGATTGGCCAGGGCCGTGAAAACGCTCGCCTGTTCCTGAAAGAGAACAAGGACATCCGCGACAAGTTGGATCAGGAAGTGCGCAAGATCCTGGGGCTGCCCCTGCCGAGCGCCGCAGCCGCCAGCGCGGCGGCTGCTCCGGCCGCCGCTCCTGCCCCCGGCCTGCCGCCTCGCGGCAGGCCGGCAGGGCGGTGAGAAAATGGAACCCCGATGAACACAGATCGCCACTGATTTGGAAGCCGGTTTGTTCTGTGATCATCTGCGTCTGTCTGTGTTCCATTGCACAATCCGGTACAGATCAGTGGCGAATGTGCTGGACAGCCGCCCTTTTCTCGGCACAAAATGTGACGGCGCTGCTCTGTCAGCAAGATTTTTGGATGCCTGAAGGGGCTCCGGTGCATCCATTTAGGTGAAGGCAGGATGCACGGATGCGATGGCAGCTCAGCCCGGGTGGCTACAGATTTGGATGGCCCTCGCGCTTCAGGCCAGCAAACAGAATCCACTTAGTAACGAGAGGAAATGCGATTCGTCGTTTTCGGCCGCTGTTTTTGGGTGCTGTCTCTAGCCACGGGCCTATTGGGTTTCGAGGCCTGGGCCGCCGTTCAGGAATCCCCGTCAACGGCTAAGAGCACCAGTTCCCGCAAGACCGGCGCGGCGAAGAGGACTGGGACGAGCGCCGCCAAGGCCGCTCCCTCCAAGGCCAATTCAGCGAAAGGCGCCACCCGGAAGGCTGCTCCGGCGAGGAGCACTTTAAGAGCCGCCAAGAAAGCCCCTGCGGCGAAAACCCCATCCCGCAGCGCCAAGGCCACCACGGCCGCGGCGAAGAAACCCGCTTCCGCAAAAACCACCACCTCCGCGAAGAAGACGACAGCGGCGCGCAAGCAGCCTGCGACGCGCCAGCCGGTGCGCCGCTCTTCCCGCCAGACGTGGACCACCAGCTCATACGCGGATTCCACGGCCGGCGACGAACCGGCGGGCGAGGACCCGGTGGTACGAGCGGCGGCGGTGGAGGCCCTGGGGCCGCTCAATGGCAGCATCGTTGTGGTCGATCCCAACGACGGGCGCATTCTCTCCATGGTGAATCAGAAGGTGGCGCTGGACACAGGGTACACGCCCTGCTCCACCGTCAAGCTGCCTGTGGCGGCCGCCGCCTTGCGCGAAGGTATTATTACCAAGGACACGCGGGTGCCGCTGGGACGCCGCTGGTCGATGAACCTGACCGAGGCCTTGGCGCACTCCAACAATCCTTACTTCGCCAGGATCGGCGCCCAGGTAGGGTTTCCCAGGCTGAGCAAGTACGCCCGCGATTTCGGCTTCGGAGAGCTGGCGGGCTACGGCATCGCCGGCGAGCACCTGGGCACGTTCCCCGATGCCCCGCCGCGCCTGGGCGGCGTGGGCCTGCTCTCCAGTTTCGGGCGGGAGATCCAGGCCACACCGTTGCAGCTCGCCGCGTTCGTTTCCGCGGTGGCCAATGGAGGAACGCTTTACTACCTGCAGTACCCGCGCAGCCCGGCCGAGATCGAGGCCTTCCAGCCGCGCATCAAGCGCGAACTGGAAATCGGGGACGTCCTGCCGCAGTTGCGCGAGGGGATGATGGCGGCGGTGGCCCGCGGCACGGCCCGGCAGTTGGACGACCCCTATGACACGGTGGCCGGCAAGACCGGAACCTGCAGCCAGGGTGGCACGCGGCTGGGCTGGTTCGCCTCCTACGAGGCTCCCGACAATCCCAGAACGGTGGTGGTGGTGCTGCTGCGCGGCGGCCGCCCGGTGATGGGCCCGCTGGCGGCCCAGGTGGCCGGCCGCGTCTATCGCTATCTGCACGAGCGCGGCTATTACGAGCAGCGCGCCCTCTCCAACCCCATCAAGCTGAATCCCGCCGCGGCCATCCTCGGCCGGTAACAAGGTCCAAAGGTCCAAGGTCCAAGGTCGAAAACGCTGCCGACCTTTGGACCCTTGGACCCTCCTGTAGCGCAAAGGTCATCTTCATTTCGCCCTGGCGTTCCCAAGCGGTGTGGAAACCGTAATTGAGCAAGGCGGAAGGCGGCAAGCAGGAGGTCCGGTCGCCGCCTTCTGCCTTCCGCCTTCTGCCTTCAGGTCCTAGGGTACGGCGACGAACTTGGGCTCCAGGTAATGCACGCGGTAGGCGAAATCGTACAACTGGTCGCGAAACGCCGGGTCGGCGATGGCGATCAGCGCCTCGGCGCGCTGGCGCAAGGTCTTCCCATGAAGGTAGGCAATGCCGTGTTCGGTCACGACATAGTGGACGTCGCCGCGCGAGGTAACCACCCCGGCCCCGGAAAGCAGCGACGAGATACGCGACACGGTTCCATCCTTGGCCGTCGAAGGCACGGCGATAATCGGCTTGCCGCCCTTGGAGCGCGCCGCGCCGCGTATGAAGTCCACCTGCCCCCCGATCCCGCTGTATAGCGTGGTGCCGATCGAGTCCGCGCAGACCTGCCCGGTCAAGTCGATCTGCAGCGCCGAGTTGATGGCGATCATGTTCTCGTTCTGGGCGATGACGAAGGGATCGTTCACGTAGCTGGTGGGATGAAACTCGAAAATGGGGTTGTCGTGGATGAAATCCGCCAGCCGGTGGGTGCCCAGGATGAAACCGGCGACCACTTTCCCGGTGTGCAATGTTTTCTTCTCGCCGTTGACCACGCCCGATTCGATCAGAGAAATCACGCCATCGGAAACCATCTCGCTGTGGATGCCAAGGTCCTTGCGGTCGCGCAGGCAGGCCAGCACCGCGTCGGGGATGCCGCCGATGCCCATCTGCAGGGTGGCGCCGTCGGGAATCAGCGAGGCCACGTTCTGCGCGATGCGGTGCTGCAGCTCGGTGAAGGGCACGGGGTGCAGCTCGGCCAGCGGGTGCGAGGTCTCGACGATGGCGCTCACCTTGGTGACGTGCAGGAAGGAATCCCCCAGCGCGCGCGGCATCCGGTTGTTCACCTCGGCGATCACGTAGCGCGCGCATCGGGCGGCCGTCAGCGTGCAATCGACACCCACGCCCAGGCTCATGTACCCGTGTTCGTCGGGCGGCGAGAGCTGCACCAGCGCCCCGTCCAGCGGCAGTTGGCCGGAGGTGAACAGGCGCTCGATCTCGCAGAGAAAGATCGGCGTGTAGTCGGCGCGCCCCTCGGTCACCGCCTCCCGGACGTTGCTGCCGATGAACAGCGCGTTGTGGCGGAAGCGGCCGCGATACTCCGGCTTCACGTAGTCGGCGTTGCCAAATGTCAGCAGGTGCACGATCTCGACGTTGCTGAGCTGGTCGGCCCGCTTCAGCAGCGCCGAAACCAGCGTTTCCGGTTCCGCGCAGCCGGGGTGCACATAGACGCGATCGCCGGAACTCACCAGTTCGACGGCGCGCTCGGCCGTCGTGAGCTTCTCGCGAAACGCATTGGTCCAGCTCTTCATGGCTTCGCCAGCCGGATCTGCTGGCCGACCATGGCGGACACCTCGCGGTGCGGGATGCTCCACCGTTCGGCCAGCGCCTTGTTGGTGCACTCTCCCCAAAGCGTGAAGACCCCGCGGGCCAACTCCGGCGAGCGCTGCAGCGCCTGCTCCAGCCCGAAACCGGTCAGCGCCAGGATGTAAGGCAGGCTGGCCTGCGAGAGCACGGCGCTGGCGGTCCGGGCGATATCGGCGGTCATGTTGGGCACGCAGTAATGAAGCACGTCGGAGTGGCGGAAGACCGGATCGGCCAGCGTGGTGGGCCGGCTGGTCTCCACGCAGCCGCCCTGGTCGATGGACAGATCCACGATGACGCTGCCCGGCTGCATGCGCTCCACCAGTTGCCGTGAAACCAGGTGCGGCGTCAGCCCGCCATGTACCAGGACGGCGCCGATCAGCACGTCGGCCGGGGGCACCAGTTCCTCGACGGTGGCCGCGTCCGACACTTCGCTAATGGCCCCGGGCGCCATCCGAAGCAGGCGGCGCAGCTTGTGAACGTCCAGATCGAGCACATAGGTGGTGGCGCCGCTGTTAAGGGCGGTGCGGGCGGCCGTGCTGCCTACCGTCCCCGCGCCCAGGATCAGCACGCGCGCCGGCGCCACACCCGGCGCGCCGCCCAGCAGGATCCCCCGGCCTCCGGAAGTGGAGCGCAGCAGGTGCCCGGCCACCGCCACGGCCATGGGCCCGGCGATCTCGCTCATGGGCTGCAGCACCGGGAGCCGCCCGTCCAGCGCCTCGATCACTTCGTAGCCAATGGCCGCGATGCGCTTGTCCAGCAGCAGCGTGATCTCATCCCGGTCGGCCACAATCAGATGGAACCACGCCATCACCGCCTGGTGGCTGTGCAACTGCTGCATTTCCTCGCGAGTCAGGTTGCCGACCTTGACCAACAACTCGCAGCGGTCGACCACTTCGGCGGGCGAGAAGGCGATCTCGGCGCCGGCCGCCACGTAGCTGCCGTCCGGGAAATGGCTGCGCTCGCCGGCTCCGCGCTGAATAAACACCCGGTTGGAGTTCTCCACCAGGCGGCGGACGGCGGCCGGTGTCAGAGCTACTCGGGACTCGCACCTGGCTGTTTCCTTGACGACTCCGATATTCATAACAGGCCAGACGTCTCCGTTATCTATACGCACGGGGCTTGCCAAAGAAAGCGGCGTCCGCGACTCTCCGAGTGTCGCACGTATTATAGTGAACCGAAAGAGGTTAGAGAAGAGAATCTGCTTTGGCCAGCAATGCCCGCTCCCTGGGAACGTGGTGCGAAAACACGCAGCAAATCAACCTCTACCGCCGAAGCCAAGGCGGGGGCGCTGCTTGTCGCGCCCTAATTTGAGAGTACTTAGCCTGCAATTGGGGGCGCGGCAGCCACTGCCCCCGACATCCCGATGCCTACCACCGAGGGCTGGGGCACCTCCTGTATCTGATCCGCCAAATTGTCGCTGATGTCCTTGGAAATGCACAAACTGTGGACAGATGGTCGCGAGATGGCTCGCTTGGCCCCGTTAGAACTGAGGCCTTTGGCGTGCATTCAGTGGGCCAAAGCGAGCGCGCTAGTCCGCCATCATACCCGGCAGCGCTGTCTGCGCTCTCCCGGTGCCAACACGGGATTGAGGCGGGAGCCTGCCGCGGGCGGGCTGTTTCTTCGCTGCGGTCCACCCGGAGCCGCAGAAGAGTCGCGCTCGCTTTTGTCCACGCGGACGATGAATCATGATCCAGGTGCGAAGCATAGTCGTTTACATTGATTTTTCGGCGCTGGCGAGGCATTTGCTGGAGGCCGCGATCCTCCTGGCCCGCGGCTTCGGCGCCCGCGTACTGGCCGCCACCGCGGTTCCCGTTCCCGGGGTACATGTCGGCGGCCACGCCCTTCCGGATACGGGCGGGTTGGACTGGGGCGTGGACTACTCCCAGGCGGGGCAGCAACTAGAGGAACTGGTCCGCAGCACGCCGCGCATGGGCGTGCCCGTCGAAGCGCACGTGATAACGGGGGATGCCACGTCGATGCTGTTGTCGCTGCTGGGCAGGTCGCACGCCGATGTGCTGCTGCTGGGCGCCAGCTCCAGCCGGCCTCTGGTCATGCGCATGAACTGGAGGCAGGAGAAGCTGTACCGGCAGGCGCCCTGCCCGGTTCTGGCGCTGAATAGCGCTGCCGTGTGCACCGGGCTGCGTGTGCCGGCGGCGGGCCTGCTGTCCGGCCGGCGGCTGCGCATGGTGATCGGCACACGCTTCGATCCGCCCAGTGAGCCGGCCGTGCTGGCCGGAATGATGCTGGCGCGCCATTACTCGGCTGAGACCATCCTGCTCCACGTGGAACGCAAGGACCATCGCCGCGGCCACGATGAAGCTTTCAACCTCTGCCAGTTCCTGGCCGGCCTGAGCGCGGAGGGCCAGAGACTGCTTTCCTCGCCGATCTGCCCGGAGTGGCTGGAGCCCGCGCCCAGGACCGTAGTGCGCTATGGGCGCGCCGATAAAGAGATCATCGAGACGGCAGCCGACATCGGCGCCGACCTGCTGGTGATCGGCGCGCATTGCCCGCCGCTGGGCATCCCGCTGTGGCCTTCGCTGGCCAGCCGCATCGTCGATGGCGCGCCCTGCCCGGTGCTGGTGGTGGGCCGCCTGGGCCTGACCCGCGCGCTTACCTCTTCGCTGGCCACAACCGAGAACCGCGCCCTAGCCGTTCCGGCCAAAGCTTAGGCTGTGGGCCGCAGGCTGTAGGTGCGGCCGATCCTACTGACAGCTTCGCCTCCAGCCCATGGCTCAGCCCTATACCCCACAGCCTACAGCCTACAGCCCCTTCCGGGACCCCGACACGCTGACCCGCTTCAAACCCTGATGCACAATTTGTCTCTGTTGGGGCACGTTTCGCTGTCCCCAGCGCTCTTAAAATCAGCAGGTTGCGAGTGGACACAGGCGTGCCCAAGGGATACGCGGAAACGGCGTGGGCTTCTCTCCCGCGTAGTCCGCGCTGTCTGCTAGGGCCGCTCAACCCTCCCCGAGCGGCCCTTGCTGTTTCTACGGCAGTGATGAGTGACAAGTGACGAGTGAACAAGGGAAGCGTCTGCTGGACGCTGCCGCTTGCTCGTCACTGGTCACTTGTCACTCCTCACTGATCTCCTGTTCTGCTCGTCCAGCCATTTCTTGAGCGGGGCGAAGTAATCCAGGATGGCGGTGGCATCCATACGGTCTTCCCCGGTGAGGGCCTTGAGCGCCTCGGGCCACGGCCGGCTCTTGCCCATCTCCAGCACCTGCCTGAGTTTTGCTCCGGCGGCCGCATTGGCGTAAATCGAGCAGCGGTGCAGCGGCCCCTGGTGGCCGGCCGCGCGGCACAGCCCGCGGTGCAACTGGAACTGGAGAATGTCGGCCAGGAAGTAGCGGGTGTAGGGCACGTTGGCCGGAACGTGATACTTGGCTCCGGGGTCGAAATCCGCCTCGCTGCGCTCCAGCGGCGGCGCGACTCCCTGGTATTTCTTTCGCAGTTCCCACCAAGTCTTGTTGTAGTCGGCAGGCTTGATCTGGCCGGAGAACACGTTCCATCGCCACTGATCGATCAGCAGGCCGAAGGGCAGGAACGCAACCTTGTCCAAGGCCCGCATCATCAGCTCGCCCAGCTCGCTTCCCTCCTTCGGCGCCTGGGCCAGCAACCCGATCTTGTTGAGGTAGGCGGGCGTCACCGACAGGGCGATAGTGTCGCCGATGGCCTCGTGGAAGCCGTCGTTGGCGCTGTCGCGATACAGCGGCGGCTGCGTGCTGTAGGCGCGCTGGTAAAAGTTGTGGCCCAGTTCGTGATGGATGGTGACCAGGTCCTCGCCCTTGATCTCGATGCACATCTTCAGCCGCAGGTCCTCGACCTGGTCCACGTCCCAGGCGCTGGCGTGGCAGACCACGTCGCGGTCGCGCGGCTTGGTGAACATCGAGCGTTCCCAGAAGCCCTTCGGCAGAGGATCGAAGCCCAGCGAGGTGAAGAAGCGCTCGCCGTAGCGCACCATCTCGAGGGGCGTGACGTTCTTGGCTTTCAGCAACTCGGTCAGGTCATAGCCGGCGGCGCTGCCGGACGGCTCCACCAGCGGGTAGATGTTGTTCCATTGCTGGGCCCACATGTTGCCCAGCAGGTGCGCGGGGATCAGGCCATCGGGCCGCTCCGCCGCCTTGCCGTACTTGCGGATGAGCCGGGCGCGCACGTAAGTGTGCAGCGCCTCGTACAGCGGCCGCACCTGCTGCCACAGCCGCTCCACCTCGGCCGAGAACTGCTCCGGCGGCATGTCGTACTTTGAGCGCCAGAGCGCACCCATGTCGGCGAAGCCCAGGGTGCGCGCGCCCTCGTTGGCCAGCTCCACGAAGCGCTGGTAGCGCTGGCGCATGGGCGGCGAGATGCTGTGCCAGCCGCGCCAGGCCATCAGCAACTGGTCGGGGTCGCGGCTGGCGGCCATGATGTTCTCCAGGTCGTTCAGCGAATAACACTTGCCCTGCGGCCCCTCGGGGCAGTACTTGCCCTTGCCGTAATCGCCCTCCAGCGAGGCGGCGATGCGCGTCAGCTCCGCCTGTTTCCGCGGGTCCGCCGGCGCCGGCAGCGTGAGGGAGAGCTTCAGCAATTCCAGCTTGCGCGCCGTGTCGGGGGGCAGCTTCAGGGCGTCGAAGCGGCGGGCGTCCAGCGCCAGATCGGTCGCCGCCGCGATCACTTCTTTCTGCGCCTCGGCGGCGATCTGTTCGGTGTCGTCGGTGATGTAGGTGCTCTGCACCCAGGAAGCGCGGTCGGCCTTGGCCCACAACTCCAGCAACCGCGCCTCGGCCCTGGTGATAAAGGCCTGCGCTTCGGCCGGCGTGGCCTTTGCGGCTTGTGCTTTCTGCGCTTGCACGGGTTGCGCCACCAAAACCGTGACGGACAAGAGAACCGCGATCAGAAATTTGGCCATAGCAAGATTCTTACTCTTAGCCTGCTCCAACCCCAGCTCGCCCGCGAAGCTCGTCCAGCAGCCGTTCCAGCTTGTGCGGCTCTCGGCAGACGGCGAGGGCCCATGTTCCAAAACCGCCGTGGTGATTGACGGCGCGCACCCACCGCTGCGCCGCCGCTTGCTTGGCACGGTCTTGTTCGCTCTCGAATCCCTTCACTTCCAGGATCACATTCAACAACGCGCCATCCTCCCAGCGCAGCAGCACCAGGTAATCGGGCAAATAGTTGTGCCGGTGGCCGATGAACTCGTAAGGGATCACGAAGTCCAGGTGATCGTTTTTTACGTAAGAAACTACGTGCGGCGACTTCTCCAGGTAGTAGGCCACGGTGTGTTCCCACTTGCTGTGGTCGGCCACATGGCTGACGTGGCTCTTCCTAGTCCCATGGCACGGACGCACCGTGCGGAAGAGCACCTCGCTTGTGGAACCGACCGGGCGGAACCGCTCGATGATGGGCAGCAGGGGCGGTTCGCCGGCCTCGGTATCAGGCTCGATGGCGCTGCTGATGCGCTCGATGATGATCTGCTTGTACTTTCCCAAGTAGATTTCTTCTCGCGGCGCCTCAAAGAGCCTGACACGATCCTCCAGGTATTGCCAAACGATCTCCAGGACCTGGGGGAAAAGAAACCTTCGCGCCTCCTGGTGCAGGCGACTGGTGATCTCGGCCGCGATTTCAAACACGGTGGCCTGGAGCCGATGCGTGGCGTGGAACGGGTTGCGGTCGTGGAGGACTTCCCGGCCCGGCCCCAGACGGTCCGGGCGACCCACCCGGTAGCCAACCGCGTCTTTCACAACCACCTCGGTGGGCTCTCGTGAGGGGTCCACGAAAAGCGGCGGAATTTTGCCGATGTCGGCCTTGACCCGGTGCCGCACGTCGAAAATGAAGCCCTCTACGCGGGGGAATTCGATCTTCAGTTTCGCTCGCTCCTTGAGCGCCTGCACCAGGGTGGAAATTCTGGGTGGCGCCGGCGGCCTGCTCCCGCTGACTTTCTTGACCGGAATCACCTCGAACGGAATGCCGTACACATCCACGTACTCGACCGCCTCGGGATTCCCAACCTCATCGTAATTGGTGCGGCGCAGCCCCCGCCCCACTACCTGCTCGCAAAGAAGCTGCGATTGAAAGGCGCGCAGGCCGAGAATCTGGGTGACGTTCTGCGCGTCCCAACCCTCGGTCAGCATGGCCACGGAAACCACGCAGCGTATCTTCTTGCCCGGCGGGTCGCCCTCGCCTTCCCATTCGGTCTTGCCCACCGTACGCACGGCCTCGCGCAGCCGCTCGCCGACATCCTGCCTGCTTTCGCCCTCCAAACGGCTTTCGGCTTCCGCCAGCATCGCCGTGTCGATGCGCAGGGCCACTTCCTGGCCGGGCTTGTTCTCCAGTTCAGGTAGTACCTTGCCCTGCTTCCCGTTGCCGGCGATGTGCTCGTAAAGGAGCTTCGAGAGCTTGGTATTGTCGCAGACCACAATCAGCACGGGAGGAACCGGGTGCCCGCTCTTCTGGAAGCTCTCCAACGTCTTCTTCCATTCTGAAGCGAGGGTGCCTAACGCCGGCTCGGCTTCGCGCAGAACGGCTTCAGGCTTTGCGATGCGCCGCGCGGTCTGCCGGTCCGACGCGGGCAGCGACCTCATGATGTTCTCCCACAACCGGAAGTAACGGGGGTCAGGCTGGCCGGAATTGTCGTCCACCGGCACGCGAGGAATCTTGACAATGCCCGACTCTACCGCATCCACCAGGCCGAAGTCCGAAACCAGCCAGGGGAGCGGGCGCCCTTCCTCGTGCCCGCTGCCCTTCAGGTAGAAGGGCGTTGCCGAGAGGTCCACGCAGAAATTCAGCCCGCGCGCCGCCTGAATCCGGTCCAGCCCGCTCACCCAGACCGTGGCTTCCTCCTCTTCCTTCTTGCGCTCCTTCCGCTCCTCGGCGGAAAGTCCCGCCAGTTCATCTTCCGCCAAAGGCGCCGGGCGATAGGCGTGGTGGGCTTCGTCGTTGAACACCAAGATGTTCTCTTTGCCCGCCAGGTCCTTGAGCACGCGGCTGGCAAAGGCTCGGTCGCTTTCCTTGCCGCGCCTGATGACGCTGCGATAGCCCTTTGCTTGCTCGCCCGGCTCCGGTTCATCCTCCGGCAGAAACTTGTGCCAGTTGGTGATGAAGTAGCGGCCTTTGCCCAGAGCTTCCATCAAGGAGCGCGGCGCCAGGTCCAGGGCGTCGTAGATGCTCTGCGCATGAGACGGCTTCAGGACTTCGTCGTGTTCCTTCACTGTCAGGTTGGGCGTGAGAACAAGAATGGCGTCCGAGAAGCGCCGGTCCTGCGGGTAGTGGACCTTGTTCAGCACCGACCAGGCGATCAGCATTCCCATCACCGCAGTCTTGCCCGCCCCGGTCGCCATCTTGCAGCCGTAGCGCCGCAGACCCGCGTGGCCCCGTGCCCGGTCTTCATCGCTCGGCAAGTCCACGGGGATGTCCAACCCCATTCGCTCGGTGGCCGGTGCTTCGACGAGCCAGATGATGGTCTCAGCCGCTTCCCGCTGGCAGAAGAACAGGCGCCGTTCCCGCTCCGGCCGGCTCCAGTAAGCGAGAAGCTCGCGCGTGAGGCGGGTGGTGCCCGGATATCCACGCTGGCGCCACGCTCCTACCCGCTGGCGGATTTCGTTGGCCCCGTCGAGCAAAACGAACTCCTCTTCCAGCAAGGCCCCGGTCACCGCGCGCGTCCGCGGCCTCAGGTAGTAGCCCGCCGGCCGCCGCCCGTCTCTCAGGATCGGCTGACCCTCGCTGTAGTCCCAGTACTGCGCGGGCTCTTCGAACGGGTTGTTTACGATGGGATTGTCAACCGCAACGCTCATGGCAAGTCCCTGAACTCTTCCACGGTCACCCGGAAATCTCGATCGACTTGATCAGAATATCCTCCTCTGGAACCGGAACACCATCTTCGACGAGGCTTTCCACATAGAGCCCGATCGCCTCACGGATGTTGCTGATGCCCTCCTCGATGGTTTCGCTCTCGCTATGGCAGCCCGGGAGGGCCGGGCAAAATACGTGGTGGCCGCCCTCCGCTTCCTTCTCGAAGATGACGGTGAAGCGACGTGTCATCACTTCTCCCCCTACTGCCTCCATTCTATCCCGCCGCGCTAGGACCGCCGCAATCCGGGTCGCTCCCTGCACAGGCCATCTCGGCCACATTCCGCGCGGCGGCAATGACATCGAAAAGAATGGAGCCGAGCTCTCCAACCGTTCCTTCCTTGGCGATGGCCCCGTCTTCGAAAACGGCATTGACGCGGCTGGCCGTGGTTTCGGCGATGAACTTCCTCTTGGGAGAGGCGAAAACGTCAAAGCCCTGGGTGTGCAGGTGACGGGTCGTTTCCCCCAGATCGCTGACGCGGACGCGCCCACCAGGAAGCTCTTCCACGTAAACTTCCACGAGATCATTGTCGGGATAAGGGTAGGGGGTGATCAGCTTGAGGCGGCCGTCGCATTCTTCACACACGAAACCGCCCTCGATCGCCCCGAGGTACTCGCGGATGAGCCGTTCACACTCCATGACCCCCTCCTCCCAACCGCCGAGCACCCGCCGGTCCCGGTCGGGAGATCGGTCTCCCCAAGAGAAAAGGGCAAAAACGCTTGACTTCTACCGGGCGACCTGAGATGGTAAAGATGCAGGTCCGAACCCGCCTCAAGTGGCGGGTGTAGGTCCTGCTCAAAGCCTCCCCGCAAGGGAGGCTTTTTCGTCAGGGCCGTACTATTCCCTCGGGATCGCGCCTGCTAGCCTCCGTCACCAGTATCGCCCGAAGGAGCGAAAAGGCCGTGTCCAGGCCGTACCGCGTCTTGCTCGGCAGCGGGCGTTCTCTTCGCAAAAGGCCGTAAGCTGCGAAGTCCGCCAGCTGGATGAAGTATGACTGGCTGGAATCCTTAAAGAACGGGTCTTCGATGATCCGCGTGATGGGAATGTTCCTGAACCTGTCGCCTGTATCAGGCCAGACCCCGAAGCTGCTGGGGATCGGATTGTAGACGTTCATTCGTCGGAGCAGCCGCGTATAAGCGACCTCTTTGCCCTTGTCCGAAATCAGAATGGCGTAGCTGCCCCAGGCTTCAATAGTCCGGTTGATGCGGTTGGCCAAGCGCTCGAAGGCACGCTCGTCATCTTTCCTCGGGAAACAGGCGTTGAAGAGCCGTGCTCCCGGAAGCGAAGCCGCCAACTGGAGGACTTCCCGAAAGATCCCGCATCTTTGAGACTTGGTCACAGTTTCCGAGGAAATTGCGCCACGCCCGGAAACGAATTTCCAGGCATGGAACTCCTTGTACACAAAGATGCCGTAGGTCCTCCTCAGGCTCCGGCGAAAGTCCCGCACAGCCTGGAAAGCGCTCCTCCATTGGTCCACGGGCAACGCCAGCGCCGAGAACACGCAGAGCTGTTCGTCCTTCGACTCATCCATGTAGATCAGGTGCATCCAACTCGTTCACCTTCCACGCGCCTCTACCGCCCCGGCTCCTCCAGGTTGACGACCTTGATGACCTCATTGCCCCGCACGTCAATCACCTTGACCGCCACGCGCTTGTGCTGCCCGGCTGCGAAGGGCAAGCTAACGGTCCCGCGCAGGGCCTCGAACTTCTCCGGGTCAAGCGAGCCCTTCAAGGCCCGCTCCAGCTTTTCCCAAGCCTCGCTGTTTCCGGGGAAGAACGCTTGCGAGATGCAGAAGGTGTAGCCGTCGTAGTCCTGGTCCAAGAACCAAGCGGCCACGTCCTCGCCGCGCGATTGCTGAAGCTCGCCGGTGTTCGGGTCGTAGATGTCCACGCCCAGCAAACGAGCTACGCAGGAGCCGTCCTTCTGCTTCTCCAGCTTCACGTCCGGCGACCCAAACACCGTGAAAAGCTGGCTGGCCCGGCTGGTTTTGAGCAGGTCGCCAATGAGCACATCAGGATTGACGTTGGCGAAGTGAACCGTCAGGTTGCGGATCGGGGTTTTCTGGATAAAGGCCTGCGCCTCCGGGTCAACGCTGAAGCCGGCCAGCACCAGCGTGTCGTAGTTATTCAGGCTCGCCGTCTGCGCCGCTTCGTGGGTCTGCACGGCGGTGACCGGCCCGTGACGAGGGCCAAAGGAAACAGCGACACGAAGGGTCTTCGCTCCGTCCTGCTTGGCTTCGGCCTCCGCATGGAGCCAGCCCACTTGCAGCGGCCGCAGATTCTCCAGCGCCAGCTTCTTTCCGCCGGGAAAATTCACGCCCGCCTTGCGCAGCAGCTCGATCATGGTCGTGATGTGGTCGGCCGCGGGGTTCAGCAGACGCCCTTCGCCGCGCCCGCGCCGCGCCAAGTCGTCCCGCCGGGCATCGGCTTCAAGCTCAGGGATCGGCGATTCGCCGGGACTCTCCATCGCAGGCACCGGGATGGCCTCCACGGTGAACGGCCCCGAGACCCGCACCTTGTCCTTATCCACTCCCGGCTGATCGTAAAGGATTTCCTGCTCGGGCGGCTCGTTCTGGGCAATGGTCCGCAGCGTAGTATGCGGCACCGTCCTATAAATGAAGCCGCCAGCGACGCCCTTCTCCGGGTGGGCCAGCTTGTAGTAGGGAAACGTTGCGGTCATCAGCCTGTGGCGCGCCCAAAACAGAGCTACGCGGGAGGTGTCGCACGTGATCCACCGCCGGCCCCATTTCTCCGCGACATACGCGCTCGTGCCCCCGCCGCATGTTGGGTCGAAGACTAGGTCGCCAGGATGAGTGCTCATCAGGAGGCACCGCTGAACCACCTCTGGCGAGGTCTCTACTACGTAGCGCTGCTCCCGGGCCCCTATCGTGTCCGTCCAAAGGTTGGTAAGCTTGGCCAGGGGGTAGTCATCCAGGTAAAGCACGTAGCGCAAGTTCTTCCCTTCTGCTTGCAGCCGGTTCGCCCCGACTAGCCTCTTCATCCCGGTTTCGCTTGTTGGCCAACACTGTGCCGGTGGTGGGTGGAAGATCTGTCCTCTGAATTCCAGCGGGTACACTGCATCCGCACTGAACGTTGGGGGCCACATCGAGACGAGCCGAAAGACCCTGGCTCCCGGAGCGAGCAATCTGTGATTGGCAAGCTCCTCAGGCGACATTTTTCTTCTGCTTCCATCGGGCAGTTCATACCACGCCCAATGAAACTCCCCTTCGATGTCCAACTCCCGGTACAGCTGCTGGTATTTGACCTTCTCGGTGTCTTTCGCGTACCAGAGGAGGTAGTCGCACATGCCCTCTAATGTCTTCGCGCCCAGCGGCATCGTTTTCTTGCGGAAGGGTATCACCATGACAAAGTTGCCGGCCCCAAAAGCTTCGTCGAGGAGCGCACGGACGAGGTGCAACCGGTCGTCGCCAATCTGCACAAAGATCGATCCCGCGTCAGTAAGGAGGTCGCGGCATAGAGAAAGCCGGTCCCGCAGGTAGGCGAGGTAGGAGTGAATCCCAAGCGTCCAGGTATCGCGGTACGCCTTGATCATTTCCGGTTCCCGCGTGAGCGAAGCGTCATCGTCCTTCACGTCGCGGCGATCAGTGCGCGGCTGGAAATTGGAGGAGAATTTCACTCCATACGGCGGGTCAATGTAAATCATCTGGACCTTGCCGGCCATCAACTCGCGCACCAGCAGCGAATTCATCACCAGCAGCGAATCGCCCAGGATGAGCCGGTTGGCCCAGTTCATCTCGTGCTGGTAGAACTCAAGCTGCTGCGTCAGGGGCAATTGCGGGTCGGCAAACAGTTCGCGCTGCAGCGGCTCGCGCTGCACGGCGCGCATGATGGCCGCCGTCGAAATGCGCTCGTGGATGTGCAGAGCAACGTTTTCCACGTCAAACGACAGCCGTTCCGCCTTCCCCGCCCAAACTAGCTGCGGGTCCAGGTGCGGATCATACGAGTAGACCGTGCGTGAGGCCGGGGTGCGGTCGTAGGTGACCAGGCCGGCGGGCGGGTTGTTGAGGCGCGGCTCCTCGTGCCGGTAGTCTTTGACCTTCTCGGCGCCGGCGCCGTGTCCGCTGTCCTGCTTCTTCCTGTTCCTCGGAACCTTGCGCTTTAGCTTCGGCATTCTTCCGCCTCCTCCCCCGAGCAACAGACCCCCGCCGCCGCTTGAGCATTATAGCTCCCGAGCGCGGGGCTTGGGGGACGGACAAGCGCTGTTTCCGCGACCCGGCGCCTCGTCCCCATTCCCCCACCCGGGAGAAAAAAGACCACGGCGTCCTTTGTGTCGCCCCCGGCTTTGTGGTATTTTCGAGCTGAACGAGAGTCATTAGCCGATGGCTTACGTGATCGCTGAACCTTGCATAAACGTGAAAGACACGGCGTGCGTGGACGCCTGCCCGGTCGATTGCATCCATCCCAGGAAGGACGAATCGACATTCGAGGGCGAGACCATGCTGTACATCGATCCCATCGAGTGCATCGATTGCGGCGCCTGCGTGCCGGTCTGCCCGGTCTCGGCGATCTTCGCGCTGGACGACCTGCCGGAGAAGTGGAAGCACTTCGCCGAGATCAACACCAACTGGTACCAGAAAAAGTAACCTTTGTGGTACTTTGTCACCAGCGCCGTGGCCACATCACAGCAGATTCCGGTTCGGCAACGGGCGTTCGGCCTGCGCCTGGTGGCCGCAGCCGTGGTGCTCGGCTTTCTTTACCTGGCCAGTTCCTTCGTGATGACCCTGGTAGTGTCGCTCCTGCTTTTCTTTCTTTGCGACCCGGTGGTGAGCTGGCTGGGCCGCCGCGGCCTGCCCCGCGCGGTGGGCTCCCTGCTGATGGTGATGGCCCTGCTGGCCATCGCCTACGGAGCGTTTTACGTGTTCTACGCCCAGGCCCAGGCCTTCGTGAACGATTTCCCCAACTATTCGGAGAAGCTGCGGCGCCACGCGCTCCGCTTCCGCCAGAAAGCCGAGCAGATCCAGGAGCAGACCGACACGGTGATGGCGGTGGAGAAGAGCGCACGGCGCCCGGTGCGCCCCGCCGCCCCGCAGACCGACTGGACTACCTACCTCGGCGCCGGCCTCCGTTCAGCCACCGAGATCGTGTTCCTGGTCAGCTTCATTCCTTTCCTGATTTACTTCCTCCTGGCTTGGAAAGACCACCTGCGGCGCAACTCGGTGATCCTGTTCGCGGCCGGAAACCGCATGGCGGCCGAGAAGACGCTGGACGGCATCACCATGATGATCCGCGGGTTCATCTTCGGGAACGTGATCATCGGCGCGATTCTTTCCACGGCCTCCGCGCTCTTGTTTGTGATGATGGGCTTGCCCTACGCGGCGCTGATGGCGCCCATCAGCGGCTTCTTAAGCGTGGTTCCCTACCTCGGCGCGCTGCTGGCCATGATCCCGCCCATCCTGGCCGGCGCCACCAAATACGACACGCTGGCGCCGCTCGTCGGCATCGCTTCCGGCGTGGCCGGGTTCCACATCATCGCCCTCAACGTGCTGTACCCGAAGCTGATCGGGGCGCGCCTGCATCTGAACCCCGTGGTGGTGACGGTCTCGCTGATGTTCTGGGGCTGGCTCTGGGGGGCGATGGGGTTGCTGCTGGCCATTCCCATCACCGCCGCGATCAAGGCCATCTTCGACAACGTGCCCGAATGGCGGCGCTACGGCCGCCTGATGGCCGACTGAAAAGGCGTCAGGTGTCAGGTCCCAGGTGTCAGGTGTCGGGTGTCAGGAGAGCGCACGCAGGCGCACGACGGTTATTGCTAAATCGGCGGTCTGGAACAGGCGGATGGCGGCCAAGCCGGCGGCGCCTGCCTCCAGACAGGCAAAAGCGTTCTCCAACGTGACCCCGCCAAGCGCCAGCACGGGAAAGAGCAACGGCGCCACGCGGCCGCAGGCTTGGCGCAGCAGCTCCACACCCAGCGGCGGTCTCTTGCCCGGCGTGGCAAAGATGGGACCGAGCACGGCAAAGCTCGCGCCCTCGCGCGCCGCCGCCTCCACCTCCTCCACAGTGTGGCAGGAGACGCCCACCAGGAAGTCGCGCGGCATCGCGCGGCGCACGGCGCCGGCCGGCAGCGAGTCGGCCGGCAGGTGAACGCCGTCGGCGCCGCAGGCCAGCGCCACATCCAGCCGCTCATTGACCAGCAGTTTCCCGCCGCCTTTGTCGGGGAGCCGTGCGGCGCGCTCCACCAGCGCGCACAGCGCGCGCGCCGGCATGCGCTTCTCCCGCACCTGCACCCAATCGACACCGGCTCGGAACGCCGCGCCAATGCGGTCGACCAGGGCATCGACGCGCTGCCGGGGGTCGCCGGCCGGCGTCTGAAGCTGGGAACTGTCGGTGATGTAATACAGAAAGGAGCGGCGGCCCATAAGACAGTTGTCAGTTTTCACTTCTCAGTTTTCAGTGCCTCAACCGACAGCCAACTGAAAACTGAGCACTGAAAACTGAGAACCTTCTTAGAGCTTGCGGCCCGGCGGCATGGACGCCACTTCATCCCCGCCGGCGTTGCCCGCCGCACGCGCCGGGGGCGCCGCCGGTTCCGCTTTCTCCAGCCGCGCCAGGTTCTCCCGGTAATTCCACAGACCGGAGAAGCCAATCCAGATGTCGATCAGACCCAGCCCGGTGAGCGCGCCGCGGAAATAATTGCTTAACAGCACGGGCCGAAGCGAGGGAAAAAGCGAACCGAGAACATTCCGTTCCCAGAACGAGAACCAGGGAAGGGCGGCGAGAAACAGTCCCATCCCCATGGCGAACAGGACGAAGACGCAATACAGGATCCGCTTCCACATTTGGCGGGCTACGCTATGCCCCCTGCAATTCGCGGATGCGCTCGGCAACGTCCCGGTAGTCAATGTTCACCGCGTAGACCTCCATGAAGCTGTCAAGAGCGGCCTTCTTGTTGCCGGCCCGTTCGTAAGCCGAGCCGATTTCATACCGCAGGGCCAATATGTCCTCGTGTTCGAGCCCGGGGGCCTTGAGCGCGTTCTCCAGCCAACGAACGGCGGGAAGCGGCATGCCTTTTTCGACAAAGCAATGGGCCAGCAGGGTGCAGCAACGGAGGTAGTTGCCATAGCTCTTGGTGCGCTCCGCTGTCTGGTAGGCCTTCTGCAACTCACCGATGGCCTCATCGAACAGGCGCATCTCCTTGTAGGCGACGCCCATGTTGAAATGGGTTTCGATGTCGGCCTCGGAGCCCGCCGCCTCCTCCTCCATGTCCTTCTTGAAGTCCGCGAAGACATCGGCGAGCGCGCCGCCCGATGCGGCAGGCGCCGGAGCTGGCGCGGCAGCAACCGGGGGCGGCGGGGCCGCTGGCGCCTTCGGCGGCGGGGCCGCTGGGGCCTTCGGCGGGGGCGCCAGGTCTGCCAACTCCTCTTCCAAGGCGCCAACCAAGCTGTCAATACCCGACGGGACGGGGGCGGCCGGGGGCGGCGGCGGAACGACCGGAGGCGGCACAACGGCGGCGGGCGGCGGCGGAACGACTGGAGGCGGCGCAACGGCAGCAGGCGGCGGTGCCGCTGGTGGAGGTGGAGCTGCTGGTTCCTCCTCCAGGGCCAATTCAAACTCTTCGGCGGCGGCCGGGTGCTCTTCGATGTGGAGCTGAAGCTCAGGCACGGCGGCCGGAGGCGCCGGCTCGGCAACAGGGATCGGAGCAGGCGCCGGCTCAGGCCACACCGCTGCCGCCTGCGGCTCCGGCCACTCCACAGCCGCCGGCTCGGACACCGCTGCCGGCGGCTCGGCGACGGCCTGCTCGGGCACCGGAGCTGCCGGCTGAGGCCATTCCAGCGGAGCCGGCGGCGCTTCCATCACCGGTTGCTCGGCCGGCGGCGCTTCCGGGGGCGGCGCCGGGGCTGCCGGCCATTCCACCGTGGCCGCCTCCGCGCCCGCAGGCTCGCCGAACGACCCGAACTGGAACTCCTGGACAGTCGGGCTGGCCTCGGGGGCCGCCTGCGCTTCCGGCGAAACCAGTTCCATCTCCGGAGCGGCGGGCTGCGGGGCGGGCGCCGCCGGCTCCATCGGCATGCCCATGGCCGCCATCGCCACGCGCTCGGCCAGGAAGTCCAACTCGGGCGCGCCAGCGAACCGCTCCTGCAACTGCGAGAGAGCCGTGGTGGCTTCCGAAATCTGGCCCGCCCGCAGGTACTCTTCGATCTGCTGGCTGCCCTGGGCCAAATCCGCGACGGCCGGCGGCGCGACAGGCGCAACCTCGTGCGCCGCCAGCATCGCCTCCCAGTCGGAGAGATCCACTTCGCGAACGGCCGGAGCCGGCTCCGCTGCCGGGGCCGGCGGGTGCTCGATCGGGAATTCGGCCACGGGCGGGCCGAACGAGAACTCAGGGAGTTGCTGCGACGCGGCGGCCGGCGCCCCTGCGGGCTGGGCCGCGGCAGCCGCGCTGGCCCGCTCCAGCAGGCGGGCACGCCTGTCCGCATACGCCGCCGCGCGCTCGGAGTCCCCGGCCCCGGCGTAAACGCTTCGCAAAGCCGCGGCCCGCGCGGCCCCCTTGTCAAACTGCTGCCCCTGCTCGTAAAGCTCCAGCAGCCGCTCGTTCAGGGTGATGTTGCTGGGAAGGCGAGTCAGGACGGCTTCCAGCGGAGCGATGGCCTTGGCGGTCTGGTGGTAGGTGACGTATAGATCGCTCTCGGTAATCGCGGCGTTCAGAGCTTCCTGTTCCTCCGCGGTCAGCGGCTGCCGGACGACCTCTGGAGGCGCAACCAGCTCCTCGGCGAAAGCGACTTCCATGCGGCCGGCGCCGGGCGGGGGTGCGGCCGGCCGCCCCAGCTTCGCTTCCACCTCGCGCAGGTCGCGGAGGTACTGCTGGTTGTCCGGGTCGCTCCGAACCAGGTCCTGGAGCAATGCTCGCGCTTCTTCGACCTCGCCCAGCTCCATGTGGGCGCGCGCCAGTTGCTCGGACGTTTCGGCCAGCGAGCCGGGTTCGCCCGTCTCCTGATAAACGTGGCGCAGCAGTTTCAGCGCGCCGGTATTGGCGGGCTCGGCCTTGGCGATCTTCTGCAGCCCCTCGACCAGCGGTGAGGTGTTGTGCTGCGCGATCAGGCGGTCGGCCATGTGCCGGTAGCTTTCCAGCGCCTCGGCGTAACGCTCGCCGTCCAGCAGGCGGTCGCAGGCCATGGCCAAGCCCGCCACATCGTCGTGCTCGTCCAGCAGGCGGCGGGCGACCCCCGCAGCGCCGCTCCAGTCCTCAATCGAACTGTAAGCATGGAACAGGACGTTGAGCGCCGCCTTGTCGGCCTGCTCGGGGGCCAGCACCCGCAGCGTCTCGATGGCCTGCTGCGCCCGGCCGTCATCCACCTGAATGCGCGCCTGCAGCACGACCGTCTCGGGTCCGGAAATGCCCAACTCCCGGGCGCGAGCCAGCAGCTTCTCCGCATCAGCCGGTTTGCCGCGGTCCGCCAGCCCTTCGGCGGCCGACAGGTACACCGCCGCCGCTTCGTCCCGGCGGTTCACCTGCTCGTAGAGCTGCGCCAGCCGCTGCTTGGCCGTGACGTTCTCCGGGTCGAGCAGCAGCGTCTTCTCCATCACCTCGACGCACTTGGCCGTGTCGTTCCGCTGCCCGTAATACTCGCCCGCGGCCTGGTATTGAGAGCGCGCCTCGTTCAGTTGTCCCTGCAGGGTGTACAACTCCCCCAGGCGCATGATGGCGTCGATGGCGTTGGCGTCAACGCGCAGAATGCGCCGGTACACGGCGATGGCGTTCCGCGTGAACCCGTCGTCCAGGTACGCTTCCCCCAGCTTGTAGAAGCATTTGAGCGCATCTTCGGCTTTGTTGATCCGAAGATACAGATCCCCGACGATGTTCAAGACCGTCAGGTCGCGCGGTTCGTGTTCGAGGACTTTCTCGTATTCCTGGATGGCAGCGGGGATCTTGCCCTGCTCCACGGATTTCTGCGCTGCCCCGAGGATCTTTGCCTTGTTATATCCCAAGCCGAAGGCCATGGACACACCCGCACTGGGCAATTCGATATCGCAGCATATCCCAAAAGTCGAATCGGCGCAAAAGCTTAGTTGGGCTGTGGGCTATGGGCTGTGGGCTCCAGGTTTGGGGGCCTGCCAAAGCGCGGTCCCAGCGCTGGAAGCGGCGGCAGGCAGTCAGCCGACGGCCTACAGCCCACAGCCTGCAGCCTAATCGATGCGGACGCTACCGCTGGTAGTGCGGATGAAGATGCGGTTATCCGGCCGGCCCACCAGGCCCCGCAACTCGTGCTTGCCCGAGGCGTCGGTGCGGGTGAGTTGGTGGGCGGTGCTGATGCGGCCCGAGCCGGCGTGCGCATCCAATTCGAAACCGGTGCCGGAAGGAAGGCTGACCGTGACCGACCCGGAACTGGTGCGCAACTCCCAGCGGGCGGACTTGGGATGGCCGTCTACCTCGATGCCGCCGCTGGCCGTATTGGCATCCACGTCGGCATTGGCCTTGGCCACGCGGATGCGGCCGGAGCCGGTGTGCGCGCGGACGCGGCCGGTGGCGCCCGATACGCTGATGCTTCCACTGCCGGTCTCGGCCTCGGCCGAACCCTTGATGTCGTTCAAGTCCAGGGCGCCGCTGCCGGTGATGGCGTTCACGTCGCCCCCGGCCCGGCTGACGGCAATGGAACCGGAGCCGCTCTTGACCAGCACCCGGGCGCCGATGTTTTCCGCATTGACTGAGCCCGAGCCGCTGGCGGCATCCACCGGTCCGGCCACGTCATAGACGGCAACGGAACCTGCGCCGGTTCGCGCCTCCACCCGCGTCTCTGCCGGAACCGTCACTTCGTAGGAAATACTGACATGCTCCCAGCGCCGGACCTCGGTTCCGATGGTGATGGTATTGCCGCTCTGGCGGACCGGCGGATTCTGCTCAATCTCGCGCACCAGCGCCGCGTCGCCGCGAGAATCGGCACGGATCTGCGCCTGGATGCGAACGCTGTTGGAGTCGCCTTTCCGCACCCGGATCGCGCCCGCCCCGGTCGCGATGCGCAGTTGCACCGGCCCGGAAACAGACAGGGTCTGCTGGAAACGGCCCTCCGGCCTCTGCACGATCGCCGGCGAATTCATCACAAACACGACCGCCAGCAGTCCCAGGACGCTCGTTACGATACGCATGAAAAACCTCCTCCGCCATCTTCTTCGGTGGTTAGACGAACCAGCCCCCGATTCGTAATCACAGGTTACGAATCCGGCGCCCTGGTTGTTCCGTGACCTCTGCCCGCGGCGGCGCGCAGGGGCGCGCGGCCGGTCCCGACGGGTTTTGATACAATCGGGATGGAGCGGTTCCATGCTGCCGTTTCCCATTGTCTATTCGGACGCTTACGAGCTGAGCCTGGGGGAGCACGTTTTTCCCGCCGTCAAGTACCGGCTCATCTGGCAGCGCCTGCTGGCCGAGGGCGCCGCCGAGCCTTCCGATTTCGTGGCCCCGCAAGAAGCCTCCGACGAAGATGTCCTGCTGGTTCACACGCCGGAGTGGGTGCGCAAGCTGCGGGCCGGTACGCTCAGCTACTGGGAAATCGTGCGCCTGGAAGTTCCGTACTCGGCGGAACTGGTGCGGGGGTTCTGGCTGTCGGCGGGCGGCTCCATCCAGGCCTCGCGCCTGGCGGTGGAGCGAGGCGCGGCCATGAACCTCTGCGGCGGATTCCACCACGCCCACCGGGACCACGGCGAGGGCTTCTGCGTCATTCACGATGTAGCCGTGGCCGTCCGGCGCTTGCAGAAAGACGGCATCATTCGAAGGGCCCTCATCGTTGACACCGACGTGCACCAGGGGAATGGCACCGCGGCCATTTTTGGCGGCGACCCGGGAGTCTTCACCCTCTCCATTCACCAGCAGAACAACTACCCGGTTCCCAAGCCGCCCAGCACGTTGGATGTGAACCTGTCCGACGGAGTCGAAGACGCCGAGTACCTGGAGTTGCTGCACACCGCGCTGCGCCAGGCTTATGGCTCCTTCCAGCCAGACCTGGTGTTTCACCTGGCCGGCGCTGACCCATACAGGGAAGACCAGTTGGGAGGCCTGCGGCTGACGATCGAGGGCCTGCGCCGGCGCGACGACCTGGTGTTCGGCATGGCGGCGGAGCGCAGCCTGCCGGTCATGGCCACGCTCGCCGGCGGCTACGCGCGCCGGGTCGCGGACACCGTTACCATCCATGCCAACACGGTATTGTCACTGCGCGACGCCCTGCTGGCGGCCAACACCCGGATCGGCAGTGGGGGAGGCTAACCATGGGCAGGCAACGCACCTTCGATATCGTATGCCCCTGCTGCCACGCGCGCCTGCGCGTGGATGCCGAGCTGCGCGCAGTCGTCTCACATGAGGGCCCTCCGAAGCAACCCCAAATCTCCGATCTGGCCCAAGCGGCGCAGGCCTTGCGCGACAAGGAGAGCCACCGCGAGGAGCAGTTTCAGAAGAGCGTGCAGGCCGAGCGCAAGCGGGCAAAATTATTGGAGCGGAAATTTGAGGAAGCCTTCGAGAAGGCCAAGGAGGAGCCGCTCGGCCCTCCCCCGCTGCGGGATATCGACCTGGATTAGGCTGTAGGCTATAGGCTGTGGGCCGTGGCTGGAGGCCTCCTACAGCCCACAGCCTACGGTCTACAGCCTAAATCCGCATCGGCATCACGATGTAGCGGTACTGCGGGCCATCGTCTGCCCCGGGGCGCAACTGCCCCGCCGACTGTTCATCCTTGAATTCCAGGCGCACCGGGCCGGTTCCGATCGCCGAGAGAAAATCCAGCAGGTACTGCGAATTGAATCCGATCTGCATGGCCTCTCCCTCGTATTGCGCCTCCAGCGTCTCTTCGGATTCGCCGCTCTCGGAACTGGATGATGAGACCTTCAACTCGCCTGCGGCCAACTGCAGTTTTACGGCGTGTGATCTCTCGTCTGCGAACTGCGATACACGCCGCAAGGCGCTGCTCAGCATGTCCCGGTCCAGTACCATGATGCGGTCGTGCTCCTTTGGAATCACAGCCTCGTAATTCGGGAACTGGCCGCTGAGCAGCCGGGAAATCAGAAGGCGTCCCCCCATACGGAAAAAGAGGTGGCTCTCATCACGCCCGAACTCCAGGACGGAATCGCGGTCTTCCTGCTGCGACAGCAACCGGATCAACTCGCCCATGGCCTTCTTGCCAACCAAGGCGCGGACTTCTGACGACACGCCAGCTTCGTATGGCGCCTCGACGTAAGCCAGGCGGTGCCCATCTGTGGCAACCATGATGACTGACTCCGGGCGTACCACTAGGAGCGCCCCGTTCAGCGTGTAACGGGACTCCTCGCTAGACACCGCAAAAATGACCTTGCTAATCATGTCAAGCAGCACCCCGGTACCGAGGCGCGCGACCACATCCGGCGTTTGCGGCAGCACAGGGAAGTTCTCGCGGGACATACCGACCATGCGGGTCCGGGCCCGCTTGGCCGTTATCTGCACCCAGAAGTTCTCTTGCAGTCGAACTGTGACCTCGCCACTCTCTAGAAGGCGCACGTAGTCCAGCAGTTTTTTAGCCGGTACGGTGACTGATCCCTCGGCCAAAACCTTGGCAGGGCAAGCGCTACGGACACCGATCTCCAGATCCGTGCTGGTCAGCTCGATGGCTTCGCCCCGTGCTTCAATCAGCACATTCGAGAGAATGGGAATCGTCGTCTTCTTCTCAACTACACCCTGCGACAGGCTCAATTCCCTAACCAGGTCAGCTTGATTGACAGTGAATTCCATCTGGCTCACGCTCTTGGCTGAAGTGCCCATGTGCACATCGCTCCGCAACCGGGATTCGTATTTGCTCTCTACCGAGCGGGCCTCCTGATGCCCTAGCCCGTCAGCCCAACCGGGTTTCCGGCCCCCTGCACGGTTGCCGGGTTCCTAGTGTACTCCTATTGCTACATCGAACCCCTTAAGAAATCAATAGGTAGCAGTAGTAGGGCGGTGGAAAACCAGGAAAAGCCCTAATCTGCTTGGCCCGAATGGAGATGCGGGAACTGCGCCCTGAGGACCAACGCCCCTGAGATCCTTTTGGGTGTGGAAAACTGGGGTGGCACCCACTGGCGTAAACAGGCTCTTGACAGGGCGATTTTCACAGCCCATTGCAACTCATTCAAGCGAAGCGAGTAACCGGTTTAGAATCCTGTTCAAATCTTTGTCTACGAGCCTCTGCCTGGCAATCTTGTTAACCGAGTGCAGGACTGTGGTGTGGTGCTTGTCGCCGAAGGCGCGCGCAATCTCGGGAAGGGACCATTTGGTCAGCTCCCGGGCCAGCCACATTGCGACCTGCCGCGGAAGGACGACACGGCGGGAATGGTCTCTGGCCTTCAACTCCTGCATTCGTAGGCCAAAATGGTCGCACACTGTTTTTTGAATCAGTTCGATTGAAATCCGCTTCTCGCTGGATTCAAGCAGGTCTTCAAGCACCTGCTTAGCTATGGCCTCATTTGGCGGCTCGCCTGTGAGAGATGCATACGCAATGAGGCGGATCAGAGACCCCTCAAGCTCGCGGATGTTCGAGCGGACATTGGTGGCAATAAACAGGGCGACCCGCTCAGGCAGCTTAAAGTCCTCCAGTTCTGCCTTTTTCATGAGAATCGCCTGGCGTGTCTCAAGGTCGGGGGGCTGCAGGTCGGCGCTCAGCCCCATCTCGAAACGCGAACGCAGCCGTTCCTCAATCTGCTCAAGTTCCTTTGGAGGCCGGTCGCTGGAGAAGGCGAGCTGCACGCCTCGCTCATACAGGGTGTTGAAGGTATGGAAGAACTCCTCCTGGGTCCGCTCTTTCCCGCTGAGGAACTGGACGTCATCCACCAGCAGCCCGTCCACATCCCGAAACCGCTGGTGGAAGCTGGCCATCATGTTGTCGCGGAGCGAAACGACCATCTCGTTGGTGAATCGTTCCGACGAGACGTACATGACGCGCCAGGAAGGGAAGCGCCGGCGCAATTCGTGGCCCATGGCGTGCATCAGGTGCGTCTTCCCCAAGCCTACGCCGCCGTACAGGAACAGCGGGTTGTAGGAGCGGCCCGGGTTGGCCGCTACCTGGACGGCGGCGGCGTGCGCGAACTGGTTCGAAGAGCCAACGACGAAGGTCGCGAAACGGTGCTTTGGGTTCAGCGGCGAGCCCAGCGGCTCTTCGGCCTGCCTGGCGGCCGGCGGTTGGGCGGCCGGGCGAACCGAAACCGGCTCTTTCTCGGGGATGAACTCCACACGATATTGGGACAGGCCGAGTTCGACCAGGATGCCATGAATCAAGCCCTGATAATTCGCGTCGATCCAGTCCTTGTACGTTGGGTTGGGCACGCGCACGTACAGCGTTCCGCCATGGGACCCGCTGAAACTGGATGGCTCAAACCACGTAGCGAAACTCTGTTCATCGATCTGCGACCGCAAGGCCTCGCGGATTCGTTCCCAGTCGTGAACCGCCGGGGCGGTTGCAGGCGGGGAAGCTTCCGGGGTGGGAATGGAGGGATTGCGCAAGCTCTTCGTCTGGCTCATCAGCGTTCCGTGAGCGCCGGCCTGGGAGCCGGGCCTAGCCTGTAGGGTTACGAACGGGTCGTCACCGGGCGGTTCCCGGAATGCCCCGAACAAGGGCGCACGAAGATACCATGGCGGGCGGCGGCGGTCCAAACGCTAAATTTCCTTTTCCAAGCGCGGCTTAGGGACAATGCACGCGGCGCGGTGCTTGACCTTCCAAGCATGGCTGCCTACAATTGTTCTTTTGCGCCGCGGCGCATCTTCCGAGTATATAGGAGGCAGAACACATGCCGAAGCGGACCTACCAGCCAAACGTGCGCCGTCGCTCGAAGACCCACGGCTTTCGCACCAGGATGAGGACGAAAGGTGGCCGAAAAGTACTCGCTTCCCGGCGGGCGAAGGGAAGAACGCGCCTCACCGTCTGAGGGGACTGCGGCGCCCGGCCAGGATCGGTGCGGCGGCGGGCCGCCGGTCATCGGCCCTAGGCCGCCGCCCAGGCCCTGGCCGCGCTCGGTCCGCCTGCTTCGGCGCAGCCAGTTTGAGCAGGTCTATTCGGCCGGCCGGAGGTACAGTTGCCCGCTCTTCTCCGCCTTTGTTTTGCCGGTTGACGCAGCCGGCAGCAGTGTTGGTTTCACCACTCCGCGGGCGCTGGGCAAGGCAACGCGGCGCAATTGCATCAAGCGGCGTTTACGGGAAGCGGTGCGCTTGAATCTGCCGGAGCTGGAACCTGCGTGGCATATCGTTTTCAATCCCCGGCGCGCTGTTCTGGAAGCTGCTTTCCCTTACCTGGAACAGCAGGTTCGAGAGCTGTGGCGCTGGGTGGCGGCCCGGCAGCCGCGCGGCCGGGAGCCGGCGCCGTGATGCGCCCGCTGCTGGCTTTGCTGGCGTTCTACAAGCGCATCCTTTCGCCCGTGCTGCCCTCGGCCTGCCGGTTCTATCCGACCTGCTCAGAATATGCGCGGGAGGCCATCCAGCGCTATGGCGCGGCGCGCGGCGGTTGGATGGCGATGAAGCGGCTCTGGCGCTGCCGGCCCCTCGGGGGCGGCGGCTACGACCCCGTGGAGTAATTTCGGATTTCGGATCTCGGATTGCGGATTTCGAGCACCAGCGGTTGAAATCCGCAATCCGCAATTGGTTTGATGGCCCGTAGCCTTTCGGTTGATCCACGGGCCGTTTTAAGAGGATTATTCAAGTAGGGAGTCCATGGCTTCTTCAGAGAAAGATTTTCCCATGGAGTTGCGCGTGTTGGTGGCTTTCGCGCTCTCCGCGCTGGTGCTGATGCTGTGGGTGCCCGTCCAGCACCGCTTCTTCCCGCCTCCGGCGCCCGCCAGGCAGGCCGCGACGCAAGCCAAGCCTTCGGCGCCTGCTTCCTCGCCCGGCGCGGATGCCGGCGCCAAGGCTCCTGCACAAACGCCTCGGAAAGCCACACGGAAGCGGGCTCCTCTGGCAGCCGCCGTCCAGCAGGCCAGCGAAGAAACCGAAACCGTGCTCGAGAACGATTTGTACCGGGTGGTCTTTTCCAACCGCGGCGCCCTGGTCAAAAGCTGGACGCTGAAGCGTTACCAGGATGCCCGCGGCAAGGCGCTGGAACTGGTCAATCATGGCCCGGACGCCAGGCTCGGCTATCCCTTTCTGATCTGGGTGGACGACGAGGAGTTGCGGAACAAGCTGGCCAATGCGCTGTTCCGGGTGCAGGCCGGCGGATCGAAAGCCCCGGCCAACGTCGTTTTCGAGTACGGCGACGGGACGCTGGCGGCGCGCAAGGAGTTCCGCTTCGAACACGACAGCTACGTCGCCCAGGTCTTCTCGGAGGTGACCAACGCGGGAGCCCCGGTGGCGCATCAACTCGCCTGGCGCGGCGGCTTTGGCGACCAGACCGTGGCCGATGCCCACCAGACGGCCACAGTGGTGACCGCCACCGCAGCCGGGATCGACCGGCACGAGTACAAAAACATCAAGGCGGACACGAAATACTCCGGGCCGTTCCTGTATGCCGGCATCGAGGACCTGTTTTTTGCCGTCGTGTTCATGCCGCCGGTGGAAGGGCCGGGTCCGGGCACGGTCGCCGCGGCCGCGGCTCTCCGCTCCGAGTACCAGCCGGAAGGGGCGCAGAGCCCCACCGGGCTGATCGGCGTGGCCGCGGGCGGGCAGGCCTCCAACCAGTTGCGCGTCTTTGTCGGGCCCAAGGCCATGGAGGTGCTCAGCCACGTCTATCCCGAGCCGGGCGCCGCCGAGCGCGCCCGCCAGGGCCAGCCCGTGCTGAGCCTGGCTGATCTGCTGGACTTCGGCTGGTTCTTCTTCATCGCCAAGCCGCTGCTCCTGGTGCTCAAGTGGATTCACGCCAACGTCGTCAGCAACTACGGATGGGCCATCGTCATCATCACCATCGTGATCAACATGCTGCTGTTCCCGCTGAAGCTGAAGAGCATGAAATCGGCGCTGAAGATGCAGCGGCTTGCTCCGCAGATCAAAGCGATCCAGGAGAAGTACAAGAAATACAAGTTCAACGACCCGAAGAAGCAGGAACAGAACAAGGAGATCATGGACCTGTACAAGAGGCACGGCGTCAACCCGGTGGGCGGGTGCTTCCCGATGCTGCTCCAGATTCCGTTCCTGTATGCGTTTTACAAGGTCCTGGCCATTGCCATCGAAATGCGTCATGCGCCGTGGTTCGGCTGGATCCGCGATCTGTCCGCCAAGGATCCCTACTACATCCTGCCGATCGTCATGACGCTGACCATGTTCCTGCTGCAGAAGATGACGCCGCAGACCGCCACCGACCCGGCCCAGCAGAAGATGTTCATGTTCATGCCCCTGATCTTCGGCTTCATGTTCATGAACGTCTCCAGCGGGCTGGTGCTCTACTGGCTGGTGGGCAACCTCGTCGGCATCGCGCAGCAGTGGTACATTAACAGGGCGGGGCTGGGGGCCGCGCCGCCGCGCAAGCCGGCCCTGGCCGCGAAGTAGCCGAAAATCGCGCGCCGACCGCGTCAAGCCGCGGCCGACCCAGATGGCGGTCTAAAGACCGCCGCGACAGAGCCGAGAACGACATGGCGGAAAGAACTTTTGACCCGGACGAACTGGCGGCCCGAATCGAGCCGCTGTTGAAGGACATTCTGCAACTGGCCGGTTTCAACCTCACCTTCGAGATCCAGCCTGCCGGCGGCTCGCTGGACCGCGAGTTCGAGAACCCGGATCTGATCGTGAACTTCGACGGCGCGGACGCCGGCCTGCTGCTGCAGAACAAGGGCGAGTTGCTCACCGCGCTGGAACACATTGTGCTGGAGGCAACCGGGGTTGCCGAGCGGCGGGAGCGCGTGCTGTTCGACTGCCACGACTACCGCATGATGCGCGTCGAGGAGCTGCAACTGGCCGCGGAGGCCGCCGCCGACCGCGTGCGCCGCACCGGCATCGCCTACCGCTTCAATCCCATGACTTCCCGCGAGCGCCGCATCATCCACATGGCGCTGCGCGGCGAAGCCGGCGTGCGCACCGAGAGCGAGGGAGCCGGGCCGCAGCGGCGCGTGGTGATCCACCCGGCGCAACCCTCCGCGCCCCACGCCGCCAGGCCCCACGCCCCCTCTCGATGAGAGGCTGTGGGCTGTAGACTGTAGGCCGTAGGAGCGCCTCGCACGGCTGTCAGTCTACAGCCCACGGTCTACAGCCCACAGCCGATGCATACCGACGACACCATCGTGGCCATCTCCACGCCGCCGGGGCGGGGAGGCATCGGTGTCGTCCGCTTGTCCGGGAGCCAGGCGTTCGCCATCGCCGGCGCGCTGGTGCGGACCACGGCAGATGCGGAGCCCTGGCGCGCCCGCCTGGGCGAACTGGTGGATGAGGCCGGCGAGGTGGTCGATGAAGTGGTGATCACCTGGTTCCGCGCGCCCCACTCCTACACTGCTGAAGACGTAGTTGAGGTGAGCTGCCACGGCTCGCCGGTGGTGCTGCGCTTCGCGGTGGAGCGCGCCCTGGCGCTGGGTGCGCGGCTGGCCGAGCCCGGCGAATTCACCCTGCGCGCCTTCCTGAACGGCCGCCTGGACCTGGCGCAAGCCGAAGCTGTCCGCGACCTGGTTGAGGCCCAGACGCTCTACCAGGCCCGGGTGGCGGCCCGCCAGGTAGCCGGCGCGGTGGCCCGCACGCTGGCGCCGATCAAGAAGCAGCTCGTCGACCTGATCGCGCTGCTGGAAGCGGGCATCGATTTCGCCGAGGACGATGTTGCGGTCCTCGGCAACGATCGGATACTGGAGTGCATCGAAGGCGTGCGGGCGCCGCTGGCGGCCTTTGCCTCCAGCTTCCGTTACGGCCGTGTGGTGCAGGCCGGGCTAAGCTTGGCGATTGTGGGTCGGCCCAACGTCGGGAAATCCAGCTTGTTTAATCGCTTGGTGGAGCGCGAGCGTGCCATCGTCACCGCCGCGCCCGGCACCACCCGCGACCTGGTCAGCGAAACCATAAACCTCGAAGGCATTCCCCTGCGGCTGGTGGATACCGCCGGCATTCGTGAGGCCCGCGATGAAGCCGAGTCCATGGGCGTTCAGAAATCGTTCGAGGCCCTGGCCGATTCCGACCTGACGCTGGTGGTGCTGGATGCGACGGCAGGTTTGCTTCCTGCCGACCAGGAACTGATCGAACAGAGCCACAAGGCAGGGCCGACGCTCGTCGTCTGGAACAAGGTGGATCTGGGTGGCACAGGCTTTCCTGGGAGCGCGGGCGTCTCGCCCGCCGGGGATGCGGCCGGGACGCCCGCCCTCCCAGGGAAGCCTGCGCCGGACAGCCTGGAGCGCTGTGCCACTGAGGTGATGGCGGTCTCCGCCCTGACCGGCGAGGGCATACCCGCCTTGCGCCGCGCGATTCTGGACACCGTGCTGCCCGGCCTGGACGGCTCACGCGAGACTGCTTTCCTCACCAACATCCGGCACGAGCAACTGCTGCGCGAGGCCCTGGCCGCGCTGGAGGCGGCTCGCGGCGCGGTCCAGGCCGCGGTGCCCCATGAGATGCTCCTGCTGGACCTTTACAGCGCCCTCCGCCCCCTGGACATGATCACCGGCCAGACGACGGTGGATGACATCCTGAACCAGATCTTTTCCACATTCTGTGTCGGCAAATGAAGTGGACACCTGAGAGTGCACAGGCCGCGGCACTCCCTCTCCGACGAAAGAGCGCAGCCGCTCCGCCGCCTCCGGCCGAGGTGACAAACGGCAACGGCTCCGCACGGGGACCCAATTCGAGCACCAGGCGGTGAGGAACGGAGGCGCTCTCTGGTATAGTTGCCACCGTATGCAATTCATTAGTCAACCATTCGGACCTGTGCGTCTTGGCGATTTCCTGCTGACCCATTTCGCTGACCCCCGATGGACAGCGTTTCGGGCGGCCGTTGCGTTCGTCAAGCAGTCTGGGACGCGGCAACTGCTGCAGGGACTTCAGGCGTTCAGCCACCGAGCTGCGGTCAGGCTAACCGTGGGAATCGACCATACCGGGACGTCACGGGAAGGGCTGCTCGATCTCATGCACGCCACCCATGCTGGGGACGTCTGGATCTACCGGAACAACGGGCCGTTCACATTCCACCCGAAGGTTTACCTTTTCAGGAATGGAGAGCAAGCGGACCTTGCAGTGGGATCAGGGAACTTAACCGCTGGAGGTCTGTTCACTAACTACGAGGCGTTTCTTGCAGCCTCGTTAGACCTTACGCGGCCTCAAGACGCATCCCTGCTTGCTGGTATTGAAGCGGTTCTCGATGGATGGGCGGGGCCTCAGCGCGGGCTGTGCTATCCCCTGACCCCTGAACTGCTGGAGCAACTGACGGCCACAGGACTTGTTCGGGATGAGGCTCAGTTGGCGGCGATGCAGCGGTTCCAGAGGGCGGCCGGTCCCGCGATCCAAGCGGGCGGCGAACAGGCACGAGCAGCGGTCGCCATCGCGGAGCCATTGTTCATCTCTGTTCCCGTGCCCCCCGCCCCGGTTATCGTTACGCCGCAGCAAGCCCAGGCGGAAGCGCCAGAAACGCCGGGCCCGGACGCTGTCGTGGCTCCCCACTTGGAAGCCGTCCCCGTCCAGATGGGCGGTTACAGTTCGTTTGCTATCACCCTCGCAAACACCGACGTGGGTGTCGGCCAAACGACGCCCGGCACATCGAGACGCTCGCCCGAAGTTTTCATTCCGCTGGTGGCCTTTGATTACAGCCCTGCTTTTTGGGGGTTTCCCGATCTGTTTACAGCGGACGAGCAGTGGAACAATGCGCACCCGCAGTACAGGCGGAGCGGCTACGGAAAGATGGACCGCTATGGTGTGCCGATGCGAATCGGTACCATGCAACAGGTGAACATGTTCTTCAACCCGCGCAAGAAGGATTTTCGCTTGCGCAACGAGGCGTTGCGGAGCCTGGGCGACGTAGGTGATGTGCTGCTCGTCCAAGCCGTCGACCCGTCCAATGGATTCGTGTACGATGTCCATGTGGCACCGCAGGGTTCAGTCCTGTACGATGAACTTCTGCCGCGGTGCAATATCGAAGTCGGCCACGGCTCCGAAAAGTCGTTCGGGTATTTTTAGTCGTCTCTTCGAAAAAAGAGGATTTCTTCGGAAGCAACCGCGTTTCTCCTAAAGATGTCCCTGGAAACCAGCATTTCCATGGGGATGCGGTCCTCTAGCGTCAGGCCGCACCGCGAAGCGAGGTCGGCGAGAAGCGTGGCCGTTTCGATTTCTACTCTTTGACCCCCTGCAACCGTGTGGTTGTTCCCGATCACGATGTAGGCTGGCCTGCCCGGTCCAAGCACGTCCGCGATGCCCGCGAAAACGCGCTGCATGTCTGCAAAATACTTCGTGAGGAGCGCCGGCAGATTGCGGCGACGAAATCCTGCCTCCGTCCCTGCGTTCAGGGAGCTGACCCGTTCGATCAGGGCCGCGATGCGTCGCGGAAGGGCGTGCTTCTCTTGTTCAAACACCGTGAGGTACTGGCGCCGCTGCGTCTCAGTGATTTCGCGGTTGCCGATCATGTCCTGATCTCGCCTGCGATGTTTTGGGCGTGAGAGGAGTCCGAGGTAGCTGAGGCTGAGCCGGTCCGTGTCGATGTACGGCAGGGCTGTTGCGTAAGGGGGAGATGTGATCACGACGTCGACCCTCCCCTTCCACTGATCCCAATGCTTCGCTGCCTCTCTGGCGTCCGCTTCCGATACGTAGAACGGGCCCAACGCATGATGCTCGCTGCCGTGCAGGAAAGCGAGGACGACCCTGGCCGACCGCCCGAGCTCCTCCAGAAACTCCCTGATTGGGTCGATCTCAGCGTCCAGTCGAATTTCCTTGCGCACCCGCAAGTCCTCCTCCTTTTGCCACGACACGGCGCGGAGGATGTTGCTGAGGGAGAGGCGGAAGAAATCGCGAACCGCGAGTTCAGGCACCCCTTGGATGGTTGAATAGATCAGGTCCAAATCCTGCAATACCTGATCCGAAAACCACGCCGCGAGATAGCGCTGGTCTGCAGGCGGTAAGCAGGAGAAGTACGCGGGCCTCGCCGTTCGGGGGTGGCCGACGCCGAGCAATTGGCTGCGGACCGTCTGGTATGCGCGGATGAGCGTATCGGAATCCACCGACAGCAGAGCGCATTTCGTCTGGGCCATGAGAACTGATAAGGGGTTTACGTCGAGACCTAAGCCTGTATACCCACCGAGCACTGCCTCGACAATCGTCGTACCGCTGCCACACATCGGATCAGCTACCGTACCACCGGTCGGAACTCGTCCGACGTTTATCAAACAGCGAACAAGCTGCGGGAAGAACTTGCCGCGGTACTCGTGAATCCCGTGGGTGCCGTAACGCAGGCATCTCCGGTTAGGTAGATCGAGTTGGTCGTCAAAAAGCAGGCGGGGGATCTCAGCCGGCGGGACGCCATTACGGACGGCGTTCGCGGTTCGCTCCCTGAGGACTTGGCTCGTGAAGTACCGACGGTCGGCCTCAATCACTTCCCAGTAGGCCAGTTGACGAGCCAGAATGTCTGGGCGAACGCGGGGCGGAACCGAGAAAACAACGGAGTCCTTGGTACGCCCGCCCACAGCGACCGGTTCTGAACCAGCAAGGCTAGCCAATTCGCTGAGAGCTAGCTTTCGCTCGAACGGCTGGATGTATGGCTTCATCCGGCAGACAAGAGCGCCGACCATCAGCCCCTCTCCTTTCGGAGCACGAGGATTCTCTCCTCTCTGATCTTCCCAATAGCGGGGTTGAATGCTTTTTTCGAGGCTTGCAGCCTTCGGGTCGGACGGGCAACCTCGACGAACCCTTCCGCTCCCGCAGCAAGCGAGATTAGATCGGCATTGCTGGTGCGCTCTCCCCGGATGGTTGAGTCGCCGACCACGAAACATGCGTATCCGCCCGTCTTGAGATGGGAGGCGAGCCAACGGAGGATGGTCCGCATCTCGGACTGGAACGTCCCTACCGTGGCTCGGCTTCGCCCGTTACCGCTGTACTTGCGGTGGCTCCCTATCTCCTCCCGTTTAAACTTGGCTTGATCCATCCCCAACCAGACCATACGGGTCATATGGTACAAGTGATAACTGTACGCGTTGGGGTAGGGAGGGGAGCACACCATGAAGTCAAACGGTCGGCTTCGCGGTTCTTCCAGAAGGTTCGCGCGGAAGATCTCCCTTCGCAGGCCGGGATCCACCACCTCGGTGAACGCACCGACGGCGGAGACCGCCTTGCTCAAAGCGCGCGCGAAACGAAGCATCGTTTCGCCTGGCACCAGCTTCTTTTGTCGCCTGACGTACCGTGTGTCGGAATCCTGCTTTGAGACAGCGACGATGATCGAGGAGAATGCCACCAGCGCAACCGTTTGGGCTGCTTCGTTCGGCAGGTGACGACACCAAGACAGGATCTCCGCCAGTTCCTCGGTGACGAACGGTGCAAACCAGAAATCGAGAGCTGGATCTGCGGGGCGGTCAGCGGACGATCGGAACGGTCCAGCAGCGTCGAAGAGTGTTTTTCCAGCGTTCAGGATTCGATCGGCGCTGTCTTGCGCCCGTTGAACGGTCGCGAGAAGAACCTCCCTGTCGCCCGCCCCCAGGCGGGTGGTCTTTCCCCGCGTGATGAGGCAAGCTAACGGATTCGCGTCGAATCCTATAGCGTGTCGATTGAGCAGCAGAGCCTCTACCAGCGTGGTTCCGCTTCCGCAGAAAATGTCGGCGACCACGTCACGTTCGCGGGAAAGCTCGCGTATCAGGGTGTTGGGGATCTGCGGAATGAATTTCGCCGGATAGGGGTGGAGACCGTGCGTTAGATACCCCGTTTCGCTGCCATTGAAATCGAAGTCGAGGCGGTTGAGCCGCGATGCGTCGGCCTGCCATACGGGCATGGGCCCGGCCGGAGTGCACTGTACCAGTGATTGTTCCATCGCTACCCCTGCTTCGCGAGCCAGTCTTCAAGCAGGCTCTCAACGAGGGCAGAGAATTCCATGCCCCGCTCGAGCAGCCGGATCTTCACTCGCGTTCGGATATCGCGTCGGACGTATGCCAGCATCTGTGTGTAGTTCTGTTTGTCACTATGCTTGGCCTTAGGCCGTCCCCGTCTTTTCTCCGTCTCATTCACTTCTGCCGGCGTATGGCCTACTCGGGACGGGGCCGGCCCGGTCGGTCACGCAAGCCCCCTTCCGACAAATGGGCCAAACAGCCAGCAACAGGATAGCGTCATTTTGAATATTTAGCAATCTAAAATTTCAGCATTCTGACATTTTGAATGTTCAGAAAGCCAGAAGGAACGTCCCGGTTGGGGGCACGTCTCCTGCCACTCCAGGGCCGAGTTTCCGGCGCATTCTCAAGGGGTTGCTGGCCTCCTGGGCGCGCAAATGGAGAATCGTTCGCTTTTGGGAAACCATTTCGGGCGGGGTGCCGCGCGTCCCCCGCTGGCCCCGTGTAGCAACCACTTGGAAAGGTGGCCCGGGGCTTCGCCTTCTGGGGCGCCAGTTCGGCGCGAGGCGGTCTGTTCCAAGCTGGCCCGGCTCGGTTCGTTCCCAGGAAGTTCCAGCTGGTGGCTAAGTACACCTTCTCATAAATACGGTTACGTATAAATGATTGCGGAATTCCCAGCCGATTTGGTATTCTGGGGGCATGGAGGCATACCATGCCCCGTGGCACTCCGTATCAGATCGCGTTGACT
>Ga0315280_10001060_pt1 | contig 49046 bp, 50 predicted proteins | sample YL17G06_40_MG_FD_203697 | JGI IMG/M metagenome (GOLD analysis project Ga0315280, IMG submission 203697) | Sediment microbial communities from Yellowstone Lake, YNP, Wyoming, USA - YL17G06_40 | ecosystem: Environmental > Aquatic > Freshwater > Lake > Sediment | place: USA: Wyoming | collected... | reverse complement strand
TCTCTTCCGAGCATCTCCTTCAACACTCCTGTAACCTCTTCCCCTGAAACCTGCTCGAGCGCCTTCCCCTGGGAGATGGCTTTGGTCACGATAACACCGACGGCTTGGTGGGCGAGGCGGAATGGAATACCAAGCTCCTTGACCAAGAGATCCGCAAGGTCGGTTGCAGTCGACATGTCCCCTCGAACCAGCTCTCGCAGACGCTTAGCGTCGAACTTAGCCCCATCGATCAACCCAGTCATCATCCGAGCGGAAGAGATGGCCACGTCGCAGGCATCCCAGAGATGCGGGGTCAACTCTTGCAGGTCCAGATTGTAGCTGTAGGGTAGCGCCTTAACTATCGCTAAAGATGCGAACAGGTCACCGTAGACATGAGAGGTTTTTGCCCTTACCAGCTCAGCAACCACCGGGTTCTTCTTCTGCGGCATGATGCTGCTCGTGGAGACATACTCGTCCGGCATGTCAACTACACCAAACTCCCTGCTGCTCCAGAGGACGAGCTCTTCGGCGACGCGGCTTAAGTCAGACATCATCAAAGCCAAGTCGGAAATTACCTCAACCGCAAAATCTCTGGCGCTCACAGCGTCCACAGAGTTCTCGACCAAACCTTGAAAGCCTAAGAGCTCAGCGACCATCAACCTGTTAATCTTGAATGTCGTTGTTGCAAGGGCAGCAGCTCCCATTGGACTCTGATTGACCCGCACTAAAGTCTGGAAAAGGCGCTCCGTGTCCCTCGTCAATGCATCATGGTGAGCAAGAAGGTTGTGAGCCAGCGTAATCGGCTGAGCATGCTGAAGATGGGTATAGCCAGGCATCAAGACCCGAAGACCCTCATCACAGCGGTTTAGAAGCACGCCACGGAGCTCAAGCATTGTGGAGATGATGTCGGTGAGGTGCTTCCTCAGGGCGAGCCTAATAGCGGTGGCGACCTGATCGTTCCTACTCTTCGCGGTGTGTAATCTCCCGCCCACGTCCCTCCCCACCCGATCGCTCACGAACTTCTCGACGTTCATATGCACATCCTCAAGCTTCGGGTCCAGCTTCATAGATTCTGGAATAGAATCCAGCGCACTGAGACACAGGGCCGCCTCCTTCTGCTCTACGATTCCACGATCGGCCAACATCACCATGTGCGCCTTGTTGATCTTCACCACTGGGATGAGGAGAATCTTGTCGTCTGCTGTGGACGATGTGTACTCTGCGATGTCAGAGGAAGGTGGCTTGAACCTCTCCCCTCTCAGGATATCCGCCAACACCCGCACCTGAGCTACTTCTTGGCCTTAATCTTCGCCCCGAGCGAGTGCGCCACGATGGTCGGCAGCCCCCAGAGCTCGATGAATCCCGGCGCGGCTGACTGATCAAACTTCGCACTCACATCATAGGTTGCTAGGTCTAAGTCGTAGAGCGAGTTAGGTGAGGATCTTCCCACCACCTTAGCCACACCCTTCCAGAGCTTCAGCTTCACACTCCCGTTGACCCGTTCTTGGGTTACGTTGATAAACCCCTCAAGATCCTTCTTAAGGGGCTCCATCCACAGCCCTGAGTAGACCAGCCACGTCCACTGCGCGTCTAAAATCGTCTTGATGGCAATCTCATGCCTCGTCAGAACCAGCTTCTCTAGGTCCTTGTGCGCCTCAATCAGGGACACAGCCGCCGGGCACTCGTACACCTCACGTGACTTTATCCCCACCAGGCGGTCTTCCATGTGGTCGATCGTACCGACCCCGTGGGCCCCAGCCAACTTGTTCATCTGGACTATTATTGAGACCGGGTCGAGCTTCTTGCCGTTGAGAGAGACTGGAATCCCACCCTTGAACTCTAAGTCCACGTACTCGGGCTTGGCAGGAGTCTTGTCTAGAGCGGTCGTCCACTCGAACACGTCTTGAGGAGGCTCATTCCAGGGATTCTCGAGGGGTCCGCACTCTATCGAGCGACCCCAAAGGTTTTGATCGACGCTGTATATGGAGCGCTTGGCCTTTACTGGTATTCCGTGCTTTTTGGCGTACTCGATCTCTTCCTCACGACTCAAGCTCCACTCCCTAACCGGAGCGATGACCTTCAGGTTAGGGTTGAGCGCCTTGACCGTCACGTCGAACCTAACTTGGTCGTTCCCCCTTCCCGTACAGCCGTGAGCCACCGCCGTTGCATCCTCCTTCTCAGCCACCTCAACAAGCTTCGAGGCTATCAGTGGTCGAGACAGGGCGCTGCTGATCGGATACTTCTCCTCGTACATCGCGTCAGCCTTGATCGCGGGGAAGACGTAGTTCTCCGCGAACTCCTTCTTCGCGTCGATATCGTGGTGCTTCAAAGCACCGACAATCTTCGACTTCTCCGCGATCGCCTTGAAATCTTCCTGCTGACCAACATCGACGGTGACCGTGATCACGTCCATCTTGTACTTCTCTTGAAGCCACTTGATCGCGACAGAGGTGTCTAGTCCGCCAGAGTAGGCGAGCACGACTTTTTCCATTTCCCCCCTTCTTCCTCCTACGGATTTCGTACTAACTTGAGCGTTTTTCTAAGAAGTGCCTAGGCTAATAAACCTTTTGATTAAGTTTCCATAATATCCTATGGACAAGATTGAGCACTCCTTAGTTCGCCAGCCCAAGCGAGATGAAAAAGATTTAAGGACGAAGACTGAGCTAGAGCACATCACGAAGATACAGGTGAGCGATTTGGCGCAAGTAATAGCGTACGTGCTTGTCGTGACCGAGGTGGGCAAGGAGCACGAGGTCGTCCAGAAGCTTCTTCAGATCAAGGGTGTGACGGAAGCCCGGGTCGTCTACGGCGAATTCGACGTCATCGCGAGACTGGAGGCCGACGCCCTGAAGGCAATCGATCCAGTGGTGTCCACGGTTCGAAGGATAACTAACGTGATAAGGACTGTAACACTGATCTCTGGTTAGCTCGGGCTACGGTTTCCGATTCTTCCCACGCTCTTCTGTGATTCCCATAGCTTGTGCTATGAGCTCGGTTAGGTCAAGAACCTTCAAGGATAGGGAGGCGTCAACGATAGCCTCCTCAAGATTCATTTTGCACGATGGGCAACAGGTGACAATCTTGCTCACCCCCAACCTGCCCGCCTCATCGAGCCTCTCGAGGGCGACACGACGAGCGAGACGGGGGTTCGATGCCTTCACACCACCACCTCCACCGCAGCAAAGTGCCTCCTTCCGGTTCCGGGGCATCTCTACAAGCTCCAGTCCCTTGATCATGGACATGATCTCCCTTGGAGCCTCGAATATGCCGGACCTTCTGCCAAGTTCACATGGGTCGTGGTATGTCACTCTTTCTGGGATCGAAGCTGTGAACTCCATTGCGTCTGACCTGACCAAGTCCCTCATAAGCTCCGACACGTGGAGAACCTGCAAGTCCATTCTCCCAAGGGCCGGGTAGTCCTGTTTCAGGGTTCTGTAGCAACCTGGGCAGGAGGTTACGATCTGGCTCACTCCTGTGTCCCGAATCAAAGCGAGGTTGTGTCGAATAGCCTCTTTGGCCAAATCCAGATGTCCAGTTAGGAGTAGCGGGTTGCCGCAGCACCACTCCTCTCTGCCCGGCATCACGAAGTGCGTGCCAGCGGACCGCATTATCTGAGTTGTGGAGAATACGATCTCTTGGAGCCAGTGCTGGGCGATACAGCCGGGAAAGTACAGTAGTCTTTCACCCCCCGATGGTACACCGATCTCCTCCCAGGTTCTCTCCTCTGTTGACCCGAACAGGTTGTGGGTGCGCGCGATGTTCGAGGCGATCTGCTCTATCCCAATGGGGGGTTTCACACCAGCATCGATCAGGTCAGACCTCATCGCTCGGGTTATGTCCACCGACTCGATCCCACCCCCACAGGTCTTCTCGCAGTTCCCACAGCAGAAGCAGGAGAATAGTGTTTCTCCAAGCCTCTCGCTGTATCTCAGCCTGCCCTCGAGGATGCCCCTCGCTACTTGAATCCTCCCCCGAGCATAGTACGGTTCAAATCCTCCCGTGTGCTCTCTAGCCGGGCATATGTACGGCTCAAGGTCCGTGAACTTGTCCCGGCAGTCACCGCACCTCGTACACTTGTACACTTGGCTTCTGTACTTTTCGAGCAAGGTCTCTTCTCCTAGAGCCTAAACATGCCCGGGTTCATGATGTTGTTCGGATCGACGGCCCTTTTCAGGGCTTTGAGAAGGCTAAAGTAGGCAGACGGGAACGCACTTGCCGCGATGTCTCCTACGTCTTGATCTGCGAAGATGAAGATTGCCCCAGACTGGACGGCTAACCTGAGGACCTCGTGAAATAGATCCAAGGCTTTCTTCCTAGCGGTGGGGTCGCTGTCGTCAAACGCGAAGTACGGGCTGTAAATAAGAGCGTTCTCCACGAACCCATACCAGTCGTACCTTCCGATATGGTAGTCCGCGAAGTCCTGCTTGTGAGAGTCGTACCACTCTTGGATCTTCTTGAAGTAGGCGAAGGCGCGATCGCGAGGCATCAAGTGGTCATAGGAGCATGTCATCCCGCGCACTGTGAGCTTAGAACAGAGGTCCCATGGACGAGGCAGAATCTCAGCGTACCTCTCGCCGGCTTTTGTGGACGAGCCCCCACCTGAGGCCTTGCACACCCTAGCGACTCGCTCACACTTCCGGTCCAGCTCCTCCTCGTCTAAGCCTATAACACAGTACGCAAAGTTCCAAACATCTACTCCCTTTTCACCCATAGCCTCGGCAGACCTCATCACCGTGTGAGCCGTAGGACTAGGCTGGAGCATCGACAGATTGTGGAGAGCCTGAAACGCCTTCTCCACGTCGGGGAAGCCGAAGCATCCATAGCGGGTCTTCGAGAGCGGGAAGAGCCTCAGCGTCGCCTCAGTCTTGACGCCGAAGATCCCGTGGTCGCCTATGAAGATCCCTGTGAGGTCAGGACCATGAGTGTACCGAGAAAAGATGGTTCCGTGGGCGTTCGCGGCCGAGCCCGTCTGAACCGCGTCCCCACTGGGTAAGACCACCTTAAGGCTAAGAACGTGCCGCCCAAACAGCCCATATTCCTGGTGGAACTGAGGATTTCCTGCCTCTGAGATCGACCCGCCTACCGTTCCCGTGTAGCCTGGAAACCATACACACGGGGTGTAGAGACCTAACTTGCCGAGCTCATAGTATAACTTGCTCCAGGGAGCCCCACACTGGACGGTGACGGTCATATTCTCAATATTCACGTCCAGTATGTCCCTCAGCCGCGTCAGATCAAGCACGATACTCCTCCCAGGCTCGCCAGCTGGGATCCCGCAGACGGTCGATGCCCCTCCGCGAGGAATAACCGGGGTTCCAGTCCGATTCGCCAACACGACAACCGCAGAGACCTCTTCAGTTGAGCCGGGTCGGACAACGACCCCCGGCACTCTCTCAGGGAAGGGGCTGGAGTCCCGAGAGTAGGAGTAGAGGACGAAGTCGTCGTCAGAGACATACTCTTCGCCGACGATCGCTGCGAGCGGTCTAAGAAGATTGTGACCCATTGTTCCATTCTCCACTATCTATTTTCGGGCGGTGTTTTCATATTAGTTTGCCAAGCACCTTAGGTGTGAAGCTTTTTCTCGGTCTGTCTGTGGATGCTGTTCGGGGTGCGTTAAAGAGGGGCAAGTTAACAAATGACGAAATGTTGGGTATTTTGGATCTGGTTGAGAAGGACAAAAGTCTCGCACTCTCAATTGATGAGCATGAGAAGAGAAGGAAACTGAGAGAACTTAGGTCACTCATCGAAAAACGATGGGTCAGGCTCAAAGCCAGTTCTGCCGCTTCTAGCAGCCTTCACCGCTGCCTAAGGCTACTTTCCCCAACTAAATCCTCAATTCGGTCTGGAATTGGGGAAATTGGGTACTTCCCTACCCAATTCTCATGGAAAAATCCTTCAAAGAATTGAGGAAATTGTCCAGTCAAGCTTTTCCGCTTTCCCAATTCGGCTAGTATTACCTTAGGGATCGCCACCGACCCGGAGGGGCCGAGCCCCTAGGGCGAGAGAGGCCATCCTCCGTTTGATCAGGTCAGTCAGGTCAGCGAGAGCGGGTTCATCACTTCCCAGATCGAAGTGGACGGCTGGAAGGAGGTGAGTGAACATACTCCTACTATCACCTTCCTAAAATGGTGTTCTAATAGTAGCTTGTCGAGCATTGTGAACCCTCTTTTATATGGCGAAAGCCGTGGAACTATGAGTCGGGTTGATCTGGAATGGCTGGGGGCAGAGACTCGCTGAAAATTCTATCGCGGAGCGAGCTCCGCAGAATCCACTCGGCAACTATGAGTGTGCTTGAAGACACCGGCGTAGTCTTCAAGTGTGACAAGGCGTTGAGAGTGCTCAACCAAGCCGGGGCGAGGGTGGAATACAAGAAAGAGATAGCGAAGTTCCCCGAGTCTTTGGTCGATTGGGCGCTCTCCAAGGCTCCAAGTGCGTTCACTTTCCGGGCGAGAAACAAGGCTTACGATCTCAGAATCGGAGAGGGGGCTACATACTACACCAACGGGTTCGGCTCAACGAACGTGCTCGATCTGAAGCCGCTTAGGCGAAGACCAGCCACTCTGAAGGACTTGGAAGAGTTCACGAAGATAGCCGACTACCTGAGATACGTGCACTACCCAATAACCCACTGCATCCCTCAGGACGTGCCGAAGAGATTCGTTGAACAGTATGTGGCTCTTGCGATGATGGAGAACACTTCCAAGCACATCTACTCGGTCACGTTCAGTCTAGATGGAGCGAAAGATCTGATGCGAATGGGCTCAATACTGGTCGGCGGAGAGGAGAAGTTCAGGAAGGAACCCGAGATAATAAACAGCACAGTCTGTCCTACTAGCCCGCTCAGGTACACATCCGATGCGTCGGAGAGGACAATGGAGTTCAGTAGCCACCGGGTTCCCTTTGGGATATGGCCGGCGCCCATGGCCGGTGCAACCGCACCCGCGACGTTGGCTGGCACGCTTGTCATCCAGAACGCGGAGGTACTAGCAGGGATCGTACTCTCACAAGTGGTTGGCGAGGGGACGCCGATCCTTTATGGTGCAGGCTCATCGGTCATGGACATGAGGTACGGAACTCTCGCCTACGCCTCACCCGAGCTGGGGCTGATGAACATCGCGGCGGCTCAGCTCGCGAGATACTACAGAATCCCCTCTTACGGGACCGGGGGGACCATCGACTCGAAGATGCCTGACCAGCAAGCGGCGTATGAGAGCACTCTTTCGAACACCCTGGCCGCGCTCGCTGGCGTGGATGTGATCCACGACGGTGTCTACGGCATACTGGAGAGCGGAATGACAGCGTCGAAGGCGCAGTTCATCGTCTGCCACGAGATCGTTGAGATGGTGGAGCGGGTTGTTCGTGGGATCGAGGTTAACGACGAGACGCTCGCCGTGGATATCATATCGAAGTTGGGACCAGGAGGAGACTTCTTGGCTCAGAGGCATACGCTCCAGCACTTCAGGAGGGAGCACTGGGTACCCAGCCTCACCGATAGATCGCCTCGAAGCGAGTGGGAGAGAGCCGGCTCAAAGGACGTCGTGGAGAGGGCAGATGAAGAAGCGGAACGCATACTCAAAACTCAGCAACCAGAGCCCCTCGAAGGCGACGTTCGAAAAGAGCTGGAGGAGTTTGTAAGGTCCAGAGTTAAACAAGACGGAGGAAAGTGATTCGATGCCACGTGGTTCAGCCGATCTAAACGAGCAGCTGGTTCGTGCCGTAATGACGTACGACGCGGAGAGGAGCAGAACCCTCGCCAGAGAGGTGATAGCGAAGGGCCTTGATCCCATGAAGGCCATTGACGAGGGGCTAGCGAGGGGGCTCCGACACGTCGGCACTCTCTTCGGGAAGCGAGAGGCGTTCCTACCCGAGTTGGTGATGGCGGCGGAGGCCATGAAGGCTGGTCTCGAGGTATTAGAGCCGGAGCTGAAGAGGACGAAGAAAAGGAGGACGGCCAGAGGACGGCTCCTGATAGGAACGGTCAGGGGGGACATACACGACATCGGAAAACTGATCGTCAGCTCGATCCTCGCCGCCTCAGGATACGAGGTGATAGATCTGGGCGTGGACGTCCCAGCGGAAACCTTCGTTCAGAAAACAAAAGAGCTTAAGCCCGACATAATCGGTCTTTCCGCATTGATGACCACCACGATATTGGGACAGAGGGATGTGATCGAGGCGCTGGAGAGGGCGCACATAAGAGATAGCGTAATTGTTCTGATCGGTGGCGCCGCAGTCACGAAGGATTGGGCTGAACAGATAGGTGCCAACGAATACGCGAAGGATGCGAACGAGGCACTGGAAGCTTGTGAGAGGCTCCTGCGGAGTAAGCTATCCCGAAGAGAGTCTTCAGGTGAGCCGCGCTGAAGACACCGCGCGGTACAGGTCATTCAGTGAGGTAACCAGCCTGTCAACATTCGTTATCCTCGACATCACGTAGGGTATCTGCTCCAGCTCCGCCAGCATTACCCCGAGCTTGTCAACACTCTGAGCCTTGGAGACCGGCCCCTGGATCACCACCATACGCGGCTTTAGGGGATGAACCCTTATGGCGACCATGGGTGAACGCCCGGAGGAGACGCCTGTGAAGACTACTGCACGCTCGGTTGTCGAGCCGAACATCTGGTAGAAATCGGTTCCTGAGAGGGTCTCCAACGCCCTCATGCTGTCCACCACCGTGTAACCATAAATGTCCCGGCTAAGCTGAGGCTCGTTGGCGAGAACGACACCATTAACCGCTTCGCATATCCTTCTCGCCTTCACCGGAACGGGAAACTCTCTCATGTCCACGATCGCGTCGGAGAAAGTGATCGATAGGCGTGCCAACTGTCTGAGCATCTGGCTCTCTCCCTCCTCACCAACCGAGATCAGCGACTCGACAAACCTCTTGACGAACCGCGTTCCGGGAGAGAGCCTCCTCCCACTCTCGTAGTCGCTTATGACCGAGGATGAGAGCCCTAGCCTCTCTGCGAGCCTCACCTGTGAGATGTCGAACGCCTCCCGCCACTTCCGCATAGTTACCCCAGGCTGGTTTGACAGAATAATCTCACCAGCGATCCTCCTAGCCAGAACCTCCTTCATCGAGGCGGGAACGGCCAAGAGCAACACCGAAGACGAATTCTTCCACGCATCCTAAAACCCTATTGCTTTGCTGAGCCCCCTCGCTATCTTAATAGCGTCCCACCTAACCTAAGCTTGAGGCTCCCGAGTTGGAACTCGAAAAGCCTCCTCTGCCGGTGGAGGTGGTGGATCTAAAGAACTTCTCGAGGCTTGTGCTCGGGCTAACCGTTGAGACAACCCCAATATTGCACTTCAAAAGCCGTGAGAAGCATGTTCTTGGCGTGTTCGTCAGCTACTTATTTGGAAAGGGCGGAGTCCCACTCTTCACCTACGCTTATGTTGAGGATACAGACAAGCCCTTCCTAGCCTATCGCAGCGAGTCGCTAGGAGGAGAGCAGTTCCAGCTGACGTCAGAACTTGAAGACCCGAAGTTCCGCTACGCCCCGATACTACACCTTGAAGAGACGCCCGAACTAATAGCCAGAAGCCTGACTGCCGAGGTTAAGGAGACTCGAAAACCACTCACAGTAAAGTTGAAAAGCGTCAACTCGCTGACTCGCCTGCTCTTAGCGATGGCGTCGAGAATGCCCGCAGTCCTTCCTCTCTGGCATTTCCTGCGATCGGACAAGCACATCATAGGAACCTACATTCCATTTGAGCACTATTATGAGGCGGGTGCTCTTCCCATTCTCTTTTACACTGTGCAGGACAAGCCTCCCGATGGACCCTTCATCCGCTACAAGACATTGAAGCAGGGGGAAAGCCTCAGCTTCGCCAACGATACCTCGGACTCGAAGTACTTCCATGCGAAGCTGATAACAGTGAGAGACTTCCCACTATTCCCATAGGCTGGCACACACACGACCTTCTTAGTACTCGTAGAAAAACGGTGGAAAACATGCTAGGTCAATGCTTTCGCGACACCATGAAGAGAATCAGAGATAAAAATGGCTCAAACATTGTCCTCGCCCTCGACCTTACCGAGGGGCAGGCTGAGCTTCGCAAGAGGAGCTTGGAGATCCTCGATCAAACCGCCTCATCCATATGCGCGGTGAAGATCAACCATCACCTAGTGCTGCCGCTGGGGCTCCACAACGGAGTTGATAGGATTATCGCCAGAGCGCACGACCTCGGGTTGCCGACGATCATGGACTGTAAGATCAACGATGTCGGACACACGAACGCCGTGATCGCGGAGCAATACTTCAACGCTGGGTTTGACGCTGTGACCGCCAACCCGTTTGTGGGCTGGACGGAGGGACTACAGCCCGTCTTTGAGCTCGGGAGGAGACTGGGCAGAGGGATCCTTGTTCTCGTCTATATGAGCCACAAAGCCGCAGGGGAGGGTTATGGACAACTGGCACTGCAAGACGGAAAGACCAGGAGGCCTCAGTACGTAGTCTTCGCAAAGAAATCACTCGAATGGGAAGCTGACGGAGCCATAGTAGGAGCCACCTACCCGGAGAAGATAGAGGAGGTGCGAAGGATCCTCCGTGATAAGGTGCCAATATACTCACCCGGAATCGGCGCTCAGGGCGGCGAGATCCAGCGCACCATGAGAGCCGGCGCCACGTACCTGATCGTGGGAAGGAGCATCGTGGCTTCAGAGAATCCAGCTAAGATAGCGCAAGCCATCAAAGACGAAGTTGCCCGCTTACAACCAGACCTTTGAGACAGATTTTTATCTCATTGAAGATAGGTGAACCCTGTGTTGTCCAACCTAAGAAAGATCAGCGAACTGGTGGAAAGCCGGAAGGAAGAGATCTTAAAACTAGCCTCGGATCTCGTCAAGACCCCGAGCGAGAACCCACCAGGAGACCACACGAGCATAGCGTCTTTCGTGGGCGAGTACCTGAAGAAGAGAGGGCTTAAGATCAAGACGTACGCGCCCAAGGAGGGAAAGATCAGCGTCATCAGCGAGATCGGAGTCTCCGGAAAAAGACTCCTCTTCAATGGTCACATGGACACTGTCCCGGTGGGAGACCGGACCAGGTGGAGCTTCCCCCCGCTCTCTGGAGAAATCCGGAACGGGATTCTGTACGGTAGAGGAGCCGCGGACATGAAGGGAGGTCTCGCTGCCCAGATGGCTGCGCAGGCTCTCCTAGTCAACTTTGAGAAGGAACTGAAGGGCTCTCTAGTTCTCACAGCTGTACCTGACGAGGAGATCGGAGGTGAGCTCGGGTCAAAGTGGCTGGTCGAACAGGGCATAGCCAAAGGCGACGCGTGTATAGTTGCAGAGCCCAGTCTTCTCAGGCTCTGTCGGATCGGCGAGAAAGGTGTGTGCTTCGTCAGGTTCACAGCGCGTGGTGTGCCCTCACACGGAAGCCTCCCGATGAAGGGTAGGAACGCCATACTGATCATGATGAAGGCCATAGAGGCTGCGAAGAAGCTGTACGAGGAAAGAGTGCCCACCCCACCAGAGCTGAAGAGGGTGATAAGCGCTTCGAGAAAGATGCTCGTGGAGGAAACCAGGGTTAAAGAATCGGCCAAAGCAATGGATAGGTGCACCCTCAACTTCGGAGTGATTCAAGGAGGGACCAAGGTGAACGTGGTCCCCGAATCCTGCACCCTCGATATCGACATTAGGATCCCCCCTGGTTTCTCCTCCGATCAAGTGATCAAGCGCCTGGAGGATTTGCTCTCCCGCAATCTGGAGGAAAAGGTTGAGGTTAGGGCTATCTCGTCCACTGACCCAACAGTCACAAGTCCAACTGAGCCAGTGGTAATAGCGCTTCAGAGACACGCCACCCGGATAACTCAGGTTAAGCCAACCCTTTTCATCCAGCCCAGCGCAACTGACGCTAGATTCTTCAGACTGAGCGGAATCCCCGCTGTATCCTACGGTCCCGGAAACGGGATCAAGTACGCCCATGCCTACGACGAGCAGGCACCAGTCGAACAGATAATCCAAGCAACAAAGATCTACGCCGCCATAGCGCTGGAGTGCCTAAGCTGCTGAACCACTGGAATCGTCGACAATCAGCCTCCGCAGTCCGTCCGCACATCATCCCGAGGTCCGCCGTAACGTTCCTCATCACCGGCTGACTGTCAAGCTCAGCTTGACGGATGTGATAAAAAAACTTTTTAGAATGGGCGTCTGTCTTCTTCTAGGTTATTTTATAACCATAAAATAGAGGGCCTCTAACATGAAGGAAATCAGGGTGGCGATTGTCGGCGTCGGAAACTCCGCCTCGGCCCTCGTGCAGGGCGTTCAGTACTATAAGGACAAGAAGGAGAGCGAGTTCATCCCCGGGTTGCTACACGTCAACTTCGGCGAGTACCACGTCAGGGACATAAAGTTCGTAGCCGCCTTCGACGTGAATGCAAAGAAGATTGGCAAAGATCTGGGCGAGGCTATCTTCGGCCAGCCAAACAACGCATCAGTCATGTGCAAGGTTCCCAAGTTGGGCGTAGAGGTCATGAAGGGACCGGTTCTCGACGGGATAGGCAAGTTCCTGAAGCCAGTCATCAAGATTGATCCCGAGCAGAAACCAGTTGATGTGAGCCAAGTTCTACGCAAGTGCAGGGCTGACATGCTGCTCAACTACCTGCCAGTCGGAAGCGAAGAGGCTACCGGATACTACGCAGAACAGGCGCTGGAGGCTGGGTGCGCCTTTGTGAACTGCATGCCCGCGTTCATCGCGTCGGTTCCATCTTGGCAGAGAAAGTTCGAGGAGAAGAACCTACCCGTGGCGGGAGACGATGTGATGAGCCAGATCGGGGCGACAGTCCTCCATAAGACGCTGATGAAACTTCTCGTCGATCGAGGGGTTCTGGTAGACTCGAGCTATCAGCTCAACATCGGAGGGGACACGGACTTTCTCAATATGCTGGAAGAGGAGAGACTGACGTCCAAGAGGATCAGCAAGACCAGCGCTGTCCAGGCAATGGTGCCCTACGAGATACCTCTCCGGATCGGCCCCAGCGACTACGTCGACTTCCTGAAAAACGAGAAGGTCTGCTACGTCTACATCCACGGCAGGTACTTCGGCGACACACCCGTGCGAATAGACGTCAAGTTGGACGTGATGGACTCCCCGAACAGCGCGGGAATAGTGATCGACGCAGTTAGAGCGACAAAGATCGCTCTAGACCGAGGGGTATCGGGACCCCTCATAAGCATCTCGGCCTACGCCTTCAAGCACCCACCCAAGCAGCTTCCCTATGATACGGCTAGGCAGTGGGTTGAGGAGTTCATCGCGGGGAAGAGGGATAGGTAAGGCTCACCGTTCGGTTCTCCAGAGCTCTCTCTTAAGCAGGTCTCTCACAGCGGCTCTGATGGCAGAGCTCCTGCTCGGGTACATTCCCGACCTAACCAGCTCGTCCAATCCCTCTATAGACGCGTCAGGAAGCTTAACCGTCACAAGCTTCATTCTTGTTCAAAAGCGTAATACGATGTGAATACGATAAAGGGCTTTCCCACTCCGACGAAGCAGCTCTAGGAATGATGGGATGCCTCAGCAGCTAATACGCCAAAGAACACCGTTCCCACGATTTCGCCCAAAACAGGAACAGCGAAGGCGAACGCGTACGAACCCGTCAGATCTATCATTCCGCCTGTAACGATAGGATAGACTATGCTGCTGATGAAAGTGAACGTGTTCAGTGTTCCCGCGGCTATGCCGGCCATCCGTGGCGGGTAGATCTCGGTACCCATGGTGTACACGGGAATCCAGAACAAAGAGAAGCTCAAGCCGATCACGGAGGCCAAGAGGATCATCAGGGGGAGGGGAAACTGTCCCGAGAAGAAGAAGAAAACACTCACCGCAAGAAAATGAACTATCAAACCGATCGTCCCAGAGCGCTTTCTCCTTCCGAACCTATCGGAAATCGCTCCACTCAGGATGTTCCCCGGGATGGACGAGAGCGAGAGACTGCCGACAACTAGCCCCCCCTCAAGCAATGACATGCCCCTCGTGTCGATCAGGAACTTTGGAATCCAAGTGGTGTAGACGAAGCCTGTCCCCCCAGCGAACAACAGTGCCATCATGAGCCCCCACATGTTACGATCCTTCAAGATCGAGACCATCGACATGAGGGTACCGGAAAGTCTACCCCCGGACTTGTCAGGATCCTTCTCCAAACCTGTGGGCGAGTCTCGAATCACCAGAAAGGCTAGGAGCGCTGTTGCCAAGAGTAGAGCCGCAAAGCCTGCATACGCGAAGTGCCAGTCTATCAGTGAGAACAACAACGGCAAGACGACATTGATCACCGCACCGCCAATAGCCGCCCCTGAATTGACAAGTCCTATCGGCCCGGCACGCCTGTTTGGAGGAAACCACTCCGAGACCAGCTTCAGACTGGAAACGTAAACCACTGAGGCGCCAAGCCCCATGATCGCCCGAGCAGCCACGGACATCCAGAAGTCGTGGCTGAAAGCAAACAGGAAGGCCCCCGCAGAGAACACGAGAAGTAATGATGAAATGATCCTCCGTGGACCCACTGAGTCTGCCATGATCCCAACAGGGATCTGCATAACCGCGTAGCTAACGAAGAACGCGCTCGTCAAGAACCCCAGCATCGTATACGAAACTCGAAATTCAGCCAACAGACTGGGAACGAGCGCGGAGATCGAGACCCTGTGCGCCGAGGTCTGAAAGAATGCGAAGGCAGCTATTATGATGATCATCCAGCGGTACCTAGATAAGATGACCCTTCCACTCGTCACAGAGCCGCCCCTTGCCAATGGCGTTAAACAGAGTGTGCTACCATATCCAATCCGTCATATAAGCTCTATCGTGTCGCATTGCTAAGCAGTCAATCTTCTTAAGCAGTCCGGAGTGGATAAGGATCAGAGAACTGAGGGTGAGATGTCCACTTGTTCAAGTTCACAACCCCGCAGAAGATCGTCGAGCTGGGCGCTGTAAAGATCGGCGGACAACCTGGAGAACTCCCGACAGCAATGGTCGGCAGTATATTCTACCACGGAGACAAGATCGTGAAGGACGAGAAAACCGGCCTCTTTGATCGTGGTCGGGCTGAGAACCTTCTCAAGGCTGAGGAGGAGCTATCTGATAGGACAGGAAACCCGAGAGTCATAGATGTTGTGGGGTCATACTCCGAAGCGCTGATAAGGTACGTGGACTTCGTCGCCGAGCACACAGACTCCCCATTCCTAGTGGACGGCATAACCGCCGACGTTCGAATCCCCGCAATCAAACACGCGGTGGAGACGGGTCTCAACAGCCGCGCCTTGTACAACACCGTGTGCGCCGAAGTCAAGCCGGAAGAGCTTCAAGTCTTGCACGAACTCAAAGTGAAGTCGGCGGTCATACTAGCATTCAATCCGCGAAAGCCCACCGTAGATGGCAGACTGGAAGCCCTAGCCGGAACCCAAGAAAAGCCCGGGCTCATCCAGCAAACCGTTGAGGCGGGAGTTCAGAACATCCTCATAGACCTATCCGTTCTAGACGTGCCAGACGTGGGACCCGCGGCCAAGGCAGTATACCTGTGTAAGGAGAGGTTCGGCTACCCAGCCGGATGCGCCCCGGCAAACGCAGTTGACATGTGGAAGAAGACGAAGGCCTTCACCCAGAGCGACTTCGCCACTAGCCACGCGAGCCTACTAGCGAGCACAATAGTGATGGGAGCGAACTTCGTTATGTATGGTCCAACCAGCAGGGCGGACATATCCTACCAAGCCGTGGCCGTTGCGGACGCGATTGTGGCATACACCATGAGGCAGATGTACAGGACAAGACCACTGACCGAGAGACACCCACTATTCAAGATCTTCTAGGAACGGCGCCTATCACCGAGCAGGATTGGCATCTCTCCAGAGGTAATCGAAGTACTCCCCAGCCAACCTAACCAATCCCACGTGGTCGGACCAGATCGCCAACGGAAGCCCAGCTTCCCCCCCACCGAGCAAAAGCACAACCTCGCTCGCGTCAAATATCGCCCCACCACCGAACATCCTATCTCTAACCTGAATCTCGGCGATCTTCTCGAGCTTACGCAGAAAGGCGGCGGGAGCCTCCTGGGAGACCATGACCATGATCTTCACGCCGAGACTCTTGAGGTGGGTCAGCGACGGGACCACGGAGTCCAAGAGTTCAGAGGACGCCAAGGGAAACGCCACCAACAGCCTTCCTCGACATCTCCCCAGGCACTCATTTATACAAGACAGAATGTTCGCCTCACCCCGGATTATCCAGATGTCAGGTCTCTCCCGAATCTCCCCCCGCTCATATATGGGTTGAAGCTCCTCGAGAACCCTCTTCTCGGAAGCCCTAAACTCCGACTCGAATCTCTGGCGGCTTGTCTCCACTGCCTCCACCGGAGGCCTTGGATAGTACCTAGTCGGCCTGCCTCGTCGAGCCTCTAGCCAGCCCTTTCCCTCCAAGCCCTCCAAGACCGGGTAGATCTTAGAGTAGGGTACCCCAGCCCGCTCGCTCAGGTCCTTCGCCGATAGCGGGCCGGATCCCAAGAGAGAGAGGTAAGTCCTCGCCTCGTACTCGCTCAGACCGAGCCGCCTGAGAGACCTCCTAGTGAACTCACTAACCTGCATACTCCGCCCCAACTTAGGGTTAGTTGGTTGCCTAGGTAGCCCACGATCGAGATACCTTACCCAACAGCACTAGGTCTGGAATCGCTCGGACTCACCGAGATCTACGCAGTATGGCCTCGATCTGCCTCGGGGCTATGGCCGCCCTATACCCCTTCTCCTTCACAACGGTTCTAACCAGTCTGAGCACCTCGATGGGCTTCCCGCTTAGGCTCGGATCCTTGGTCACGATCGCTCTCACGGAATCCTCCACCAGATTCTTTGGTGGCGGGGGGTTCTTGTAGGTCCTAGGCTTCGCAACCCTCGCAGCGGATACGGGGTACACAGCCACCGCCGTGTGGGTCCTCTCCACCCCATCGATGCTCTGTACTCTGCTTATCACGAGATCCGAGAGTACCACAACATCATTGGCCTCGATCCGCGCTATCACGTCATACGGCCCAGTCACCACGTGTACAGTCTTAACCCCCTCGATCTTGGAAGCGGTCTCCGCAACTGCTCTAGCCTTTCCTGGTTTGGCTTGAACTAAGACATACGCTGTAACAGGCATATTCAACCCTTCTAACGCATCATTACAAGGTTTAGCTTTTAAACCTATCATTTTTTTAAACACGGCTGATTCATAATGCTATTGCTATCCATATCTGGGGTCGCTCACCTGTCAACGACTGGATCCACTCAGTCTCTTTTTCTCAGCATCTGATGCCAACAAGATACCGAACGCTTCCGAACGTTGATTCTCTGATTCCAAGCTCCACATAAAGGCAGATGGAGCATTTCAATGAGAGCCAAGCAAGAGATGAGAAACAAAACGCTAGTGGAAACATGTTCTGGTTTCGAAATCCTACAACTCACCGTATCACACGTTTGAAAATCTTCATATCAGACGAAGACGCCTCCACCTACGAGCACAGGAGCACTTCGAGCAATGCTACTCAAGAGGACCAAGAGCGTATGCCCCGAGTGTCTAAGGATCATAGACGCCGAGATCCATGAGGAGAGCGGGCAGGCCATCATCAAGAAGAACTGCCCGGAACACGGACACTACGAGGACATCTTTTGGTCCGACAGCGAAATGTACAAGCGCGCCCAGAGGTATGCTGAGATAGGCGACGGGATTCAAAACCCCCGAACCAAGACCGAGAAAGGTTGTCCCTACGACTGTGGTATCTGCCCCAACCACCGATCACATACGATCCTCGGAATAATAGACGTCACCAACAGATGCAATCTCGCATGCCCCGTATGCTTTGCCCACGCTGGTGCTGCAGGATACGTGTACGAGCCCAGCCTCACTCAGATCAAAGAGATGATGGAGAACCTCAGGCGAAACCTGCCCGTCCCAACAGAGGCACTCCAGCTCTCTGGAGGAGAGCCCACAGTCAGAGAGGACCTTATCCAGATTATTCGACTCGCCAAGGAAGCTGGCTTTGACCACATCGAGGTTAACTCAAACGGGCTCAGGTTAGCTGAGAGTTCTGACTACTGCCGCCAGCTCCTAGACGCTGGCATGAGCACTCTCTACCTTCAGTTCGACGGCGTAACTCCCGAACCATATCTCACAACTAGAGGAAGAGACCTCCTCCAAACCAAGCTGAAAGCGCTCGACAACATGAGGAAAGCCGGCTCAGACAGCGTAGTTCTGGTCCCAACCGTGGTGAGGGGCGTCAACGATCACCAGCTAGGCGACATCATCAAGTTCGCCGCCCAGAACTCCGACCTGATCCGGTGTGTAAACTTCCAACCTGTCTCCATGGCAGGAAGAATAGACCGCAAAAAGCGCCAAGAGATGCGCATAACCATACCTGACTGCCTCAAACTCATCGAGACACAAACTGCTGGACAGATCAAGACGACCGACTTCTACCCCGTCCCCGCCGTCGTGCCCTTGACCAAAGCGTTGGGCGCCCTAAAGAACCGCCGATATCCAGAGTTCACCACCCACGAACACTGCGGAATGGGGACATTCATCTTCGCCGAGAACGGCAAGCTCACTCCCATAACCCACTACGCAGACGTCGAGAAGTTCATGAGCGCCATGAAGAAAGTCCACCAAGAAGCCACCACGGGATCCAAGACCAAAGCCAAGATTCACCTCCTGACCGCCACGAGACACCTCAAGTTCAACATCCTGAAAGACCTCACCACCGGACTTCTCAAGGAAGGTTCCTACGAGGCGCTCGGAAGACTCATGAGAAAGATGATACTAGTCTCTGGCATGCACTTCATGGACCCTTACAACTTCGACCTGGAACGCGTCCAGAGATGTTGCATAATGTACGCGGTTCCAGATGGAAGGATCATACCATTCTGTACACAGAACTCGTTGCACAGAGCTAGTGTTGAGAGGAAATTTGCGCTGAGCGTTGACGAGAGGAGGAAGCGGACATAGCTTAGGCTTGTAGCCAAGTGTATGCTTTGAAGTCAAGAGTGACTCTTCTCTCGCTTTTCTCCTCTTTTCTGTCTTCGGGCTGTTCCGATGAATGAGGGCATGATGCTTAGTACAGCGATCACGCCCAGAACGAGATAGGCGATGCGCATTCCGTCGAGAAGCTGCCCCATCTCGTTTGCACTGGAGGTCTTGGCCGTACTGGAGATCCTGGTGAGACCCTCGTAGGGTATCCCCAGTGTCATCAGAAGGAAGGCGAAGGGGGTACTGATCGTGCCTCCGAGATTGTTTACCGTGGTTCTCAACCCATTCGCCACGCCCCTCTTGTCGACAGGGACCGAGCTCATGACGTGACTCGCGTTGGGCGAGCCGAAGAGACCGAGACCCACACCCAGAATTGCCATCCCAACGCCCAGGGTGATGAATGCAGTTTCGGAGGTAAGCGTGGAGAACCAGAAGAGTGAGGCGCCTCCGACTGCTAGGCCGGTGAGAGTCAGCCGGAGTGGTCCATGCTTATCGTATAGCTTTCCGCTGATGGGTGCCACCACAATGTTTGCGATCGACATCGGGGTTAGGATGAGCCCGGTTGTCAAAGGAGTCAGGTTTCTGATCACTTGAAGGTAGATCGCCATCATGAAGGAGACAGAATTGACGGCTGTGTAGTAGAGGAGTGACGCCACGTTGCCCATGGCGAATGGCGTGACCTTGAGGAGATGCGAGTCGAGCATCGGATGCTTCTGCCTTCTCTCCACAAGAGCGAAGGCGAGGAGTAAGGTGAGCCCCACCGCAAGTAGGGTTAGGTTCTGCACCTCTCTCAAGTCGCCAACGGATATAGCGATCAGGGAGAGGGTGAGGCTGGCGGTGAAGAGCGTCGCCCCGAGGTAGTCGAACCTCTCGGTTGTCTTAACCTTCACGCCTTCCCTTAGGAGTCTCTGCGCTAGTAGAACCCCCACTAGACCGACTGGGATGTTGATGAGGAAGAGGGATCTCCACCCAAAGAGATCCAATAGGACTCCTGTCAAGGGGTAACCTAGGGCGGAGGCTACACTCCAGGAGACGAAGTTTATGCTGATTGCCAGACCCAACTCCTCGGGTGGAAAGATGTCCACCACGATAGAGATGGCGTTAACCATCACCAACGCTCCTCCCAGCCCTTGGATCAGCCTAGCGAGGATGAGGAAGCTGGCATTGGGGGCCGCGCCAGACAGGGCAGAGCCGATGGTGAAAATGGTAAAGCCTAGGGTGTAGAAGCGAACCCTTCCGTGGATGTCCGAGGCGCGTCCGACAGCAACCAGGAGGGCGGTGACTATCAGTCTATAGCCTGTGATTATCCAGACTCCCTCGGAGAGGGAGGCGTCTAGGTCTCGGAGAACCGGGGGGAGACCTGTCACTATCTTGCTCTGGTCGAGAGCGGACATGAACCCCCCAATTGTGGTGACGAAGAGAGCGACCCACTTGTACTGCATAAGCGCTCCCTACAGGGGGATAAGCGGTTGTAATCCATCTCGGTATAAATCTCATCCGCCTAGATCCTAGTGCACCGTCCTCGAGGGGTGCGCATAGACGCGTAAGGTTTTTTTCTCGGGACGTGTTATGCTGGTGGCAAGTGGATCAAAATGCCCAGTTATCTAAGACTTAGGCTCTCCATGGCGGGAACGCTTGCCCTGCTGATAGCGTCCTCGACGCTAGCCATAACCGTCATCCTGTCCTTCCTCGGTGTATTCAGTCTAACAGGACTCCTGTTCATGGTGGTGATCATCAACATCGCTCAATGGCTACTCGCTCCCTATCTGCTGGGAGCAATCTACCGGATCCGGGAGGCTCGACCGAACGAGTACAGTCAGATACAGGACTCAGTAGAGAGCCTCAGCAAGAAGTACCGGATCAAGACCCCGAAGCTAATGCTCGCAGACATACCAATCCCCAACGCGTTCGCCTACGGCTCCCCGCTTACTGGCAGCCGTGTCGCGGTTACATCAGGTCTCCTTCAAACGCTCAACGCAGGCGAGGTCGAAGGGGTGATCGGACACGAGCTTGGACATATCAAGCATCGCGATGTCGGAGTCATGATGTTCGCCTCCATTCTCCCGGCAATCTTCTACTACATCGGATACTCCATGATGTGGTCGAGCATGTTCTCTGGGGGCCGTGACCGCAGAGGGAACGGCGGTCTCGCCGCGCTGATCGGCTTCGCCTCGCTGGCCGCCTACTTCATTCTAACGCTCTTCGTCCTCCAACTCAGCAGACTGAGAGAATACTACGCTGATAGAATCAGCGCTGAGAGTATCGTGAATGGTCCGGACAAGCTTTCCGAGGGGCTAGCTAAGATTGTCATGACCACCGGGCGGTTCGCCAGGCGCGGAGCACAGTTCAAGAGCCTCTCCGGCTTCAAGGCGCTTCTCATATCAGACCCCAACCGAGCAGCGGAAGAATCGGCCGAACTGAGCTCCTGGCGAAGTGGCAGGGAGCTTGTTCAGGAGATCCTAAGCACGAAAGTAACGACGGCGGACAGGCTCTTAGAGGTTCTCTCAACCCATCCGAACACCGTAAAGAGGATAAGAGCGCTGCAGGAGCTAAAGCAGGCGGCCTGAGCCGAAGGCTGTTCACTGACATAGGTGTGGAACAGCTGTAAAGCTTCGAGAGATGCGCTGCACCATCTGCGACACCAAAGAGGGGTGACCCGATAGCCAGTTCGCCTAGGGCCTTGACGGCCTTTTTCTTTCTGTCGAAAAGAGAAGATAGAGCGAGGGCTGCCTCGCCCGGTCACACCGAGAGAACCACACTCAGATGCCGTTTCTATTGTGGGCAGAGGCCTAGGGGATCAGGCGGAAATAGACGCGGCGATTGAACTTTCCCTTGTTCTCCGCCTTCACGAACTCTATCTGACCGACCTCCCTGAGGTTTCTCACATGGGTCCCCCCGTCTGCCTGCCTGTCAACCCCCACAACTTCCACTATTCTTAAGGACGGGATTTCCGGAGGGAATGCCTCAGCCATTCTCACCACGCCCTTTATCTTAAGGGCCTCCTCCCTGGGTAGCTCATACCACCTGACCGGAATGTCCTGCTCGAAAAGGCGGTTTGCGTCAGCGATGTACTTCTCGAGGATCTCCCGACTGAAGTTTTCAAGGCTGAAGTCGAACCGCGTCTGGTCCACCTCGAGCTGGTTCCCGGTCACGAGTGCACCTGTTCCCTCGCAGAGCAGGGAGGCGAAGACGTGTGCAGCGGTGTGGCTCCTCATCAGCCGGTACCTTCTCTCCCAGTCAATGACACAGTGTACCTTGTCGCCGACGTTCAGCCCCTGCTGTGCGACCTCGTGAGATATCTCCCCAGAGAACTTTCCTACGTACACAACATCAAAGACATCGCCTCCACAAACCATGCGACCCGTGTCCCAAGGCTGTCCACCCCCCTTGGGGTAGAACACGGTTCGGTCCAGAACAACGTACTTGCCCTCTGTAACAGAGCGGATGGTAGCATCACACTCTCTGAGGTAGCTGTCTTCAAGGTACAGGGCGGCGGCCATATCGACCACAACAGACAACAGGACGACTTGCAGAGATTCACCTATAAAGTCTGTCTGAAATGCAGTTATTGGAGAACTGCTCTAGGGGGTGTGACATACGCGATTCTGTCCGAACTGCGGGCAAGAGGCTCGGCTGGACGATCAGTTTTGTCAGAAATGCGGAAAGCCTCTGCAGCAAGTGGCTCCAACGCGTCTAAGCGCTCAGGACGAGATCAGGGCGATAGTGACGCTGAGGCTTGACGGAATCAAGAACAGGGATCCTCAGTCGATAGCCAGGGTTGTGGATAAGGACAGGTACACCAAGTTTGACGATTGGCCGCCGTTTGCTCGGAGGGGGCTCGACGCGCTCAGCGTCGAGGCAGAGGCTCTCAAGGTCCTGAAGGAGTATCGGTACGATACCACCGACTGGAGGATAGACGTATTCGGGAACACTGCTCTAGCCACGTTCACGATAACCTATCTGGGAACTATCAGGAACCTCAACTTCAACGTGAGATCTCGCGTGTCAGCCATTCTGGTGAACGAGGGAGGATGGAAGATAGTTCACGAGCATTGGTCGCGCTTTCCAGAAGCACCGATGCGTAGGCGCAGGTTCTTCCCTATCTAGCCTCCGTCCGGGCAGGCTCCGTTCGACAGAGCAGACGCATCCGGCTGTTTATGCTCAGCGGATTGTCTGAAATATCAACAGATACCCAGCCACGAGCGCCCCAGCTGAACGTCTAAATATCGGGTAATGTCCACTAGGGAAGCATGGAGCTAGCCGATGAGATAGCAAAAAGGGCGTATGCTCTTGCCTTCGAGTACGAGAGCAAGTACGGAAACTGCCCCCAGTGCATCGTCGCTACAATAGAAGAGATCTTCAACCTTAAGATGGACGACGTTTTCAAGGCAGGACATCCCCTCGCGGGTGGGCTCGGCCTGAGTGGGTACGGGACGTGCGGAGCTCTCTCAGGGGGCGCCATGATCCTAGGCTACGCGTACGGACGGGAGAGGAAGGACTTCCAAACCAGGCTCGGCACCAAGTCCTACAAGGCGGCTAAGGCTCTGTACGACAGGTTCGTGGCGGAGTACGGGAGCTGCATCTGTCGAGATGTCCAGCAGAAGATCATGGGAACGCCATTCAACCTCTGGGACTCCGAAGACTATAAGAGATTCGAGGCGGCGGGTGGACACAAAGACAAGTGCCCCAGCGTCGTCGGAAACGTGGCAAAGTGGGTGGCAGAGCAACTCATCAAGGATCCACCTGCATCTGCAACCAACAAGTGAACTCGACCATCACCGAGACGAGCAATCGAAAGTATTAACTTCATGACTGAAAAGATAGAAACGCCTTGTTTGTGGTTGGGGATAGACATGGAGAAAGAGTATCGATTCCTAGGCGGACAGCCACCGAAAGAGAGCTTTCCTGTGGAGGGCTTGATCGAGGCATCGACCAAAGTTCTCAGGCGCATAGGAAAAGAGCTCGCCTTCTACCCAACGTTTTCGGATTGGGCTGGAAAGAGCAACAAGGGCTACCTCGGGCTGCGAGAAGTCGCGTCCGAACGATACCGACACAGGGAGGACATCGCCCTGCCAGTGGAGAACATATCCATCACTACCGGCTCAATGGACGCCATCGTCCTACTCGGGCGAGCCCTCACCCAGCCTGGAGACACCGTCATCACTGAGGAGCTCACCTACATGGGGACGCTGAACTGCTTCCGCTACCTGCGAATGAACATCGAGGGAGTCTCCGTCGATCCGGTCAAAGGAATGGACGTGGACGCTCTAGAGAAGACCCTCAAACGCCTTAAGGCGATGAACGTGAAGCCGAAGTTCATCTACACAATACCGAACTACCAGAACCCTACCGGCGCGGTAATGCCCCTCGACCGCAGGAAGCGAATGCTTGACCTCGCCTACGAGTATGACACAATCATTCTGCAAGACGACTGCTACGGCGACCTCGACTTCGAGGGCGGAGTTCCTCCATCTCTGTACACCCTAGAGGCTTTGGAGAAGAAAGGAGAGCGCGTGGTTTTCATCGCAACCTTCTCCAAGATCCTCGGAACCGGTGTGCGGCAGGGATACTTCTACGCCCCACCTAAGATTATGGACTTGGTATCCGCGAACAGGTGGGACGCGGGAGCCAGTGCCCTGGCCAGCTTCATCGTGGCTGAGTACTTCAAGGACAACCTCCGGAGCCACCTCAAGGAACACGTAGCAGTGATCAAGGCGAAGCGAGACGTCCTAATGAAGGCTGTTGAGGAGAACCTAACGGGAGTTGCGGCATGGCACAAACCGAAAGGAGGGCTCTTCTTCTGGATGAAGCTTCCCGACGGGATCGACATGGACAAGCTTCAAGCCGAGGCGAACGCGCGCAAGGTCTACTACAGCCGGGGCAGAGAGTTCCACGTACGAAACGAGGACATCCCATACCTGCGGCTCGCATACACCCACATGACACACGACGAGATACGAGAAGGTGTGGAGCAGCTGGGGAAGGCCATCCGCGCCGCCCTAGGAAAGAAGTAATCTCACCGCCTTCAGTCCTCTCTTTTTGTTAACTGTTTTCTAAATCCCGCTTTCAGTCTCCAGAATGCTTCTGGCATTCAGTCATTCCCTTCTCAATCGCTCGGTGGATGGACTCTACGCTGAGCTTTCTGCCGAGAATCTGTGTCTTCCGCTTCTTCTAGCTCAGCGATATGACCTTGATACTCTCATTTTCCTCGTTGTAAAAGATCCCCAGTTTCGATACTCATACTTCCCTTTTTAGCTATCGATGATTCAATCTGGAGTACTTTCTTGACTGGTGAACTTTGAGATGAATAGCTCATGACACGAAACCCGTACGAAGTCATACAACCAGAACGTTCTATCAAACATCATCGAAAGCGCTATACCGTTTATAACGAACAGCCTAACTGGGATCGGGGTGAATAGATACAAGCACGGTAAGAATTGTGGCAGAGTATTGGAGAGTTCAAGCATGATCAAGAGGATGACCGTTATCATCAAGAAGAGAGGCATGAAGCGAGATGATTTTGCCAAGTACTGGCTCGAAGTCCACTCAAAGAAGGTGAGGAAGATGCCCGGGCTGAGGAGGTACATCATCAACACAGTGAAGGATGCGGAGGGAACCAAGCCAAACTACGACGGAATAGTCGAACTCTGGTTCGATGACGTTCAGGCGATGAAGAGGGCTTTCAGCACCGAAGAGGGAAAGGCAACACTCGCCGACGAGGTCAACTTCATAGGCAAGAAGATCGTCTCCGTGGTTGAGGAGCACGTTATAATCTGAGCATTCCTCTCCTCAACGCATTGACAGGGGTGGCGCTGATCGCTCTTTTGGTAGCTTCATAGGGCGTGACTTCTGAGAGAACAGGTACGAGGCTGTCTTCGCTCCGAACCTCTGCGACTGAGTCCCGCATTTCGGACAGAACTCACCCTCCCTCAGTTCATCCCTATTATCACACCTAATGTAAGGGCAGTAAAGATATTTTTGCTCTTCAAAGAGAAGGATGATCCCCTTTCCATAGAGCCATAGGTATAAGGGAAAAGCAACCGTTGCCGCCATAATTGGAGAATACCAATGAAACTCGCGTGTTCCGATATATTGGCCCAGGGACACGGCTATCGTAAGAAGACTCGCTTGGAGTATTGCCACTTTGTATTCTTTCTTCATTTATTCAGTCTAGTAAACTAAAGAGATTGTCGATCCTATAAAGTATGTATTCTATCTTACAACATGCCGGGAAGATCAACGCCCTCAAGCTCGCATGTATGATTGTCATCATCTGAAGTCTTGCCATGGCAAGATCAGGCAAGTCTTCCGAGAGAGATTCCCAAAGCCTATACCTCAGACATGTGTCCGCAATGCCGCTTAAGAGACAGTAACAGAAAGGGGCGACTGTCCTGATGCTTCAACTACGACCTGAAGGCTCACGAGAACGCTTTCGGTGGTGAACCTTTAAGAAGCGAGGATCTCCCGAACTCATACGTGGAGAGTGCCAAATGAGATGTTGGAAGCAGGAAAGTTGAGGATGAAGGAGATAAACCAGGTCTGTGTCGTGGTCAAGGATCTGGACAAGTCGATGGAGCAGTACTGGAAGACCTTCGGCATAGGACCTTGGCAAGTCTACACGTATGCCCCACCAGACCTGAAGAATACGACCGTTCGCGGCAAGCCAGAGCTCTACTCAATGAAACTGGCGCTAGCAATGGTCGGACCGGTTATGGTGGAGCTGATTCAACCGCTGAAGGGCAGAAGCCACTACAAGGAGTTTTTGGACAAAAAGGGAGAGGGACTCCACCATATAGCAGCCTTCAAGGTGGAGGACATAGACGAGGTCATCGCACACCTGAAGAAGCAGGGCATAGACGTCTTGATGAGTGGGGAGTGGCACGGAGGCAGGTTCGCCTACATGGATACAGAGAAGCAGTTGGGCACCGTCGTGGAACTTGTGTGGAGACCGGGTACCCGACCGCCCCCTGAGCGAACATACCCATGAAAGCCTTCTCGAATCGACTGGACAGCTTACGACTCGGCTCCGCGCGAGCTTATTTAGCCAAACAGCTCCAAGCTATATCGAGGGATACGAGAGTTGAAGATAACTGACGTTACCGCTACAGAGATCGTCTGGCCCAGCGGTGATGACCTGAAGAAATATGCGCCGACTGGGGACTGGAAGTTCCCGCCTCTCTACTCCAACCTCATCCAAGTTCACACGGATGAGGGAATCGTCGGCCTGGGAGAAACCTACCCCGTAGGCGTGACACCTCTGACCAGCGTTATCGTTAAGACGGCGCTAAAGCCGATCTTGGTTGGTGAGAATCCGTTCGATGTTGACCGACTCTGGGAGAAGATGTACGCAGCAACATGGGGCTACGGCAGAAAAGGGTTGCCGATAATCGCAATGAGCGGGATCGACCTCGCGCTCTGGGACATTATCGGAAAGGCGAAGAAACAGTCGCTGACGGAACTTCTCGGCGGCAGACACAGGGAGAAGATCAGGGCATATGCCAGTTTCCCACCTTGGGGACGCGACCCGGTCAAAGACGTGATGAAGTACATCGAACAGGGCTTCACCGCCGCTAAGATCAAGGTCTGGAGTGTGGACGACATCAAGTATATCAAGAGTCTGAGAGACGCCGCAGGATCAGATGTGGATATAATGGCTGACGGCAACTGCTTCCACAGCCGACGCAGCGCGAAGCTGGTTGTCAAGGCTTGTGAGAAGTACGATGCGTACTGGTTCGAGGAGCCATATCCACCCGAAGACCTCAAGGGAATGGCTGAGCTCTCAGCCTCGACCAATGTGTTGATCGCGGCTGGCGAGAATGAGTACACCCGATGGGGCTTCAGGGACATGATCGAGAGCAGGGCGGTCGACGTCTTGATGCCGGACGCCATTAGGAGTGGCGGGGTGTCAGAGTGCATTAAGATAGCTGATCAAGCCGAGGTGTACGACATTCCCTGTGACATACACATCTTTGAGCTGATCGGCATCGGAATGGCGGCAAGCCTCCAGCTGTGCGCTGCGATTAAGAACACCCTCTTCGGCGAGACGTATACAGCAGGCTATGGTATTCAAAAGCTGTTTCTCAAGGAGCCCTTTGAGGTTAAGAAGGGATACTACGAAGTTTCAAAGAAGCCAGGTCTAGGTGTCGAACTGGACCAGAAGGCGATGGAGAGGTACATGGTAAAGTAGACCATATGCGATAGCCCCCTTTTCTCCTATTTCTCCAACTCGGATACTATTCCTCACTCCTGTCTACCGTTCTTGCACCATGTCCGAAGTTGGTCTCACAGCGAATAGTGTGATGGGTGTAGCCCGGGGCGGAGCGAGGATCCACGCGTTCGTTTATATACTGAATCGACCGCCCGACTATGTGGTGGGATTGGCTTGGGTATCTACGAGAAACTGGGTGTTAGAAGGGTCATAAACGCCTACGGAAATCTCACGCTTCTGGGAGGGTCCATCATCTCGCGTGAAGTCTTGAGAGCCATGGATGAGGCGAACGAGTGCTACGTCGACATGCAGGAGCTCCATGTTAGGGCCGGTAAGGTCGTCGCCGAGATCTGTGGAGCCGAAGCTGCTTACGTTACGTCGGGAGCGGCTGCGGCCCTCATCCTCGGTACAGCGGCCTGCATGGTGGGAAACGACTCAGCTAAGATGAGGCAGCTACCTGACACAACCGGAATGAAGTCTGAGGTAATCATCCAGAAGAATCAGCGATACAGCTACGACAGGTGTGTAGAGATCCCCGGCGCCAAGTTCGTCGAGGTGGGAGGAGCGTCCAAGACAAATCCCGAGGACATAGAGAAGGCTATCACTAGCAAGACGGCTGCGATCCACTACGGCGTATCTGCTGGCAGAAGGGAGGGAGTTGTGCCTCTTGAGAAGGTCATCAGGATAGCGAAGAGGCATGGTGTCCCAGTCATAGTCGACGCAGCCGCCGAGGTCTACCCGGTCGAGAACTTCAAGAAGTTCGTAGCCATGGGAGCAGACCTCGTTGCTTTTGGAGGCAAGTACTGGGGCTCGCCACAGGCCACAGGCATTCTTATTGGTCGAAAGGATCTGATCGAGAGCGCCGCCGCGCAGGGATACATAGGCTTTGAGTACTTCCAGAACCGAGGACTGGGCAGAGGCATGAAAGTGGACAGACAGTCCGTGATCGGCCTCCTGGTCGCGCTGCAGAGATGGATGAAAATGGACCACGACAGACTCCTCCGAACGTGGAACAAGAAGGTGAATTACCTCGTCAAGGAGCTGAACACGCTGAGGGGCGCGTCGGCTGAGCCAGTTGTGTGGAGAAACGGGAAGGCGTACCAGGCCAGGGTGAAGTTCGACGAGAAGACGTTGAAGATGACCTTGGCCGACGTTGTGGAGTCCTTGAAGGACGGTAAACCGAGTGTCCGCGTCCGTGTCGAAGATGGAGGAGCAGCTATCCTCGTAAACACGCGGACGCTGCTAGAGGGAGAGGAACGAATCATAGTCAGAAGACTTAGAGAAGTGGTGAAGAAGGCATAGGAGCCAAGATACTACTGTCCAGCCCGAAGCTTTCTCTCCTCCAATCGGTAATTATTCCCCTGATTTCTCTTCGCCCAGGCAGAGTCTGAAAGCTCGAAAAATCAATGAAGAAAGGATCACGGTCGTTAGTGATCTATTTGGAGACCCATTTGTTGCAAAGCTGAACGCCCTGGATAGCGTCCTCCGCGCATGAGTCAGCCCCTATCTTCTTCGCGAACCTCGCGTCCACAGGAGCCCCTCCTATTATGACCTTCACTTGTCGTCTCAGACCCGCCTTCTCCAACTCCTTCACGACGCGTTCCATCTCGTGCATCGACGTGGTTAGTAGAGCTGACATAGCTACGATGTTCGGCTTCTCCTTCCGGGTCGCTTCTACGAACGCCTCGGTGGCAACATCGGCCCCAAGATCCTCGACATCGAATCCTGAGGCGGACAACAACGTAACCACGACCTCCTTTCCTATGTCGTGAAGATCGCCCCTGACCGTTCCGATGACGACCTTACCCTTCGCCTTCACCTTGATGCCTTTCATCGCCGGCTGTAGTATCTTCACCGCCTCCTTCACGGCCTCTCCAGCCATCATCAGCTCAGCTAGGAAGTACTCTTTCGCCTCGTACTTCTTTCCCACGACCTCAAGCCCGGCACCTATCGCCTTGACCGCTTCCATCGGCGGAATTTCCTTCAAAATCACTTCCCTAGACGCTTTGGTCACGGCTTCAAGATCTAGATTGACAACAGCCTCCTTCAGGCTCTTCAGCGTCACTTCTCGGGTCATCCTTCATCTCCTCCATGCTCTATTCAACTGATAGACGCTTCTTTAGGGACTGCAGGTAATATGAGTAGTTCTTGAGGGAGATGTCTGGAGAGACGTTGTGATCCACGCACGGAATGAAACCTCCCTCCTTCACCAGCGGAATCTTTCGGTCGAGCTCCCGGTCTATCGCCGTCTTTCCCTTGGCGATGGCCATCTTGTCGATGTTGCCGATAACCCGAAGCCTCTTTCCATACTTCTTCCTCAGCCCCACCGCGTCCATGTAGGATGCCACCTCGAGGGGAAACATACAGTTCACGCCCCCCTCTAGGAACTGGTCCATGATCGGGTTCGCATCCCCGTCAGTGTCCACCATTATGATCTCGATGCCCTTCCTCCTGAGCCAATCCGAGACACGCTTGTAGTAGGGCAACATGAACTCCGAGAAGTGGCGCGGTGAGATTTGGGGTCCGTTCTTGTAGGACATGTCCTCCCAGTAGACTACGTAGTCGAGCACCTTCGCATTCGCCACCTCCTCCATAGTCTCCAAAAGGAAGTTTGTCCAGAACTCGAAGATCTCGTGGATAAGCTTCGGGCTCTTATAGAAAGCCAGCAGGAAGTCTCTCTGCCCCATGAAGGTTCTCCCCTGACCGAAGAAGCCTGGGAAGACCAATCCGACGGACACCTCAAGGTTCCGGAGGTACTCAATCTGTTCGTCGCTCCAGTTCTTGGGATATCTGCGGGGGTCCTTCGGATCGAACCGCTCCCTGATCCTCCGGAGATCCTCCGCATTCTTCACGGGGTGCTCGATGTAGCCGGGGATCGTGGTCCCCATCTTCAGGATCTTCCGCTTTATGCCAGCCTCATCTATGTCGATCCTATACCTCTCCGTGTCCTCCAAGACAACGTTCGTAAACCGCGGGATTGGGGCGAAGTCTATCGGTAGACGGACCTTCTTTTCCAGCCCAAAGTAGTCAGCGACGGCATAGACCCCGCTCAGGGAGCGTGACCCGCACAGTCCGGGTCCGGTGAACTCGGACGGTCCGCTCGCGCTGAGCGTGATCCACGTCGGCAGTCCCTCCTTGTACCACCGGTTGATCGTCTCCTCCCAGTACCCTAGGAACTCGCAGAATGGAGCGTGGTCAACCCGCTCGAAATGCATAGTCCGCTTGAAACGCTCTCTCGGGTTCAATTCTCCTCCCCGAGAAAACAATGTAGATTCTGAACGTGTATAAGAATTCGCTCTGAGGCTCGGACGGTAACAAGAAACCGTCTGACCTATTCGTTGATACAGTTATCTTTAATAGCTGCGCGCACCCACATTATGGGCAACGGTATATCCGAGATCCTACTTTCTAGTATGATCTTCCGTATACCTCAAGTCGAGGGAGGTGTAGCATAGATGAGTTATGAAAGGCGGCGGTATAGCAGCGGCCCTAGGACCATGACCAAGGTGACCTGTTCTGACTGCGGAAAGGAGACAGAGGTTCCCTTTGTGCCAACACCGGGTAGGCCAGTCTACTGTCGAGATTGCTATCAGAAGCATCGGAGATTCTAGCCGCAACCGCCATGATTTCGAGTCGGTTGTTTTTTTGATTTTTTGTTTTTGGTTTCCTTGTTAAAAGAGCCCAATTGCGGGGAACGATCAACTTATCTGGGTGACGCTGGTTTTAATACCGCTACAATTACATTATAGCTGGTAGGCCTTGAAGTGGTATGAGCAAGGAACCGGACGTCACCGAAAAAATCGTGAGTAAACTGCTTCTCGACAAGCCTTCTGATTTCAAGTTTCACGCGGCATACAACGTCTACTCCGATGCGTGGGACAGGAACCCCTCCCCCGAGGTTAGAGAGAAGCTCAATGCGATCATGACCTCGCTTTCCAGCAACGAGATTGACTACCCAAGTTTCTACCAGGAGATTAGTCAGTACAGGACGGAGCTAGGTCTAGGGTACGGTGGGAGCGGGCGGATACAGACTCAACGAAAGAGAGAGTTCAGAAGAAGGGAAGAAAGAAAAGAAAGGAACTCGAGACACCGAAGGTAGCTTGGAGAGCAAATCACTGTTTTTGAAATCCCGACTCTGGGGAACTTGTCGGCGAACAGCACGTTTAACGCGCGGGAAAAGGCGATTCTTTCTGTCTTTCGAAATCTGCTTGGCCAGTCGCATAAGAAGACGCGAGATACCTGCCGGGAATGTTCCTCGTGAACTTTGAGGGTGACTTTCGACTATAACGTCAGCTCCAACGCCACGCCTTTCCTGAAAAAATCCTTCGCGTATCTTAGCAAGGCAGTCTCCAGTCGTACGACATCGATCCCAGCCTCTCTCGCGTACTCTTTCAGATCCTTGATGCCGAGTCTCTCTATAGCTGACCTTACGAGGGGAGATGGTCGGGGATCAGCCTTCTCCCAGATCCCTCTCATGTCCCTTAGGAATATCGATACGGTCGTGTCGCCGATACCCTTTCCCAACTCCTTCAGTCTATTCTCGAGGTCTAGACTATCCTTTGACTGGTTATGTAACTTGGTCAGATCACCGTTGTACAACTTTTCCAGATTGCCGAAGACCTCGAGAAGCTTGTCTGCGGTGCTAAAATCGTAGCGGGTGTAGCCCCCTTTGTCTAGGATCGAGACCAGTCTGTCCCATCCCACCCGTACAATTCTTTCAGCTGTTATCACTCCATGTCTTTCGAAACACCTGTAGGTCTTGGTGGCCGAACTCTCCCGGATAGGCTTACTGTAAAGGATGGCAGCAAGAAACCACTTGACAGCCTCCTCGCCCCGCCCTGACTTCAAGTCTATTCCCAACATCTCGGAATAAGGCTGTCCGAACTCCCTAACGAAATCCTTCAGCTCCAAGAGTCACATCGCCCCCGACTTGCACTCGCCGAAATAGAAACATCATTGAAGCCCCTTCGCTTCGGGAGACCGAAGTAAGAGGTGAGTTGTGCGTGAGGTATAAGTAGTCTTGGGTGAGTATTTGTCTGTGAGGAGGCTATGGCAGAGGAAGTCGCGCGACACGTGCGGCAGGGTGCGCTCGACAGAAACCCCAGACTCCATCGAAGGGTCACCTGCCCGAAGTGTGGATGTGTGGACAGAACCTTTCTTGAGTTTCTGAAAAGAGGGGAGTTTGAGGTCGGAGAGAAAGTCAGCATGGTAGTGAGCTACCCAGGCGGGGCGTATGTCTACACGTATGAGCAGGAGACGATTACCCCCATCTTTCTTAAGACTAGGTGTAGGAAGTGCGGTCAAGACATCAAGACGACGGACCCAGTATTGACTGTGGAGTACATCAGTGGCATAGTGAAGCGGGGAGAGCCTGGCATAGCCCCGGTCTAGTTCTTGATCTCGCTAGATTCCGCCTAGGGTGGTTCTACTCGAATTCCAGCCCCATATCCACTAAATCCGCTTTGACCTTCTGGTAAGTCTGCTCGTACTCCGGGCTTGGGCGGTGCCGCACAAGGTCGTAGCACTCCTGAATCTTCTTACCCGGTAGAGTTGGCTTGCCGACCAACCTCTCGGAGATCCTCTGAAGTATCTCAGCCGCCCAATCCGTCTTCATCCCTGCCTTGAGCATCGCGTCTGAGACCTCTATGCGGAACTCAACCTCAAGAGGCGTCTGTCCCTCGTTCGGTTCGGGACGACCCTTCCGGGTGATGTAGAAGTTAGAGCCCAAGATCGTGGTCACCACCGCGTCGGCGGCCCTCTCCCAGAGGCAAAGCTCCGTGCCTGGTCCCAGACCCGAGTAGGTTAACCCCGCAAACCTTACGGCGTTCGAGTTCCTGCAGAGCGCATGATGCACCATGGATGTCGGCCAGATCGGCGGCATCGTCACCCTCTCCTCAGCGAAGCCTAGGCGCCCGACCCCCGTGTTGAACATACACCCCCGGTAGACGAGGATGGAGACCAAGACCTTCGCGATCGCCTCTATGATTGCCCCCTCAGGACCCCCGCAGAAGCCCCCTATGGATGAAGCTCCCCCACCGAATATGTAGGACCCATACTCGTTGTAGACGATCGCGGCGGTCAGCATGTCCACCTCGACCTTCAGGTCGGGGAGGGGTTTGATGAGGACACCATCCGTCCGTCTTAGCCCATAGTCGGGGTCGATCGGCGCGATCATAGTCGCCGCCCGGGTGTTTATTGGGTAGTAGGAGATCGCCATCCCAGGGCGACCAGCCTTGCGGACGCCCTCACGCATCCAAGCCAACTCCCTCCTAGCCGCGTACCCCTCTAAGGGCGGGCCGAAGATCTCCCTACCATCGGTCGTGGTCGTGTTGAAGCCCTCTATGATGTCCATACGCGGAATCATCGCGAAGTTCACCGGCACGAGCGAGCCCAGATCCTCGCTGTAGGGAGAGTGGAGCCCCCCGATGCAGTTTGTGGGACGCGTGTCCTGGATCTCCCGCTTCCGAAGGGTTCGGGCATCTCGACCCAGACCGACCGTCACCTCCCTCGGCGTCTCCTCCAAAGCCGCCCTCACCTCCTCCTCCGTAAACTTGAGTACCCTACACAACGGGAAGCAGAACACGCCCTCGCTGACAATGAAATCCACCGCCGCCTGGAAGGCATCGTCGGCGTAACCTGGGTCTACGTCAAAGAACACCTCCCTTCCAAGACGCTCCAGCCCGTACTCTCGCGCAAGCTCCTGCATCCTCCTAAACAAGCCCAGGTTCCAGTCCTTCTCATCCATCTTGGGCCCGGACCTAGCCCTCTCCGCGACCTCGAGCAGGCTGATCATCGCCCTTGGACACCTCGAATCAATTGTAGGAACGCAGGCCTCCGCCCGAGTTCAATAAGGGATCCTCACATCCTAGAATAGGTTGTGGCGGTAGCTCATTTGATCCGAGACAAGAAAACGATAGAAGACTGACTAAATCGTCTAGAAAGCGGACCTAAAACCTCTGATCACGTCTTTCGTAGACTGAAGCAGCGGATGCTTAACCCGGACTGGCGTCTTCATACGTTCTAGCCGAGCTATCCTGAAGTACGTGGGAGGGTGCGGATCCCAGCTCAGCCAGCCCTGAGCCCGATACTGGGGCATTCGCTCGAACTGGAGCCTTCTGAAGCCGATTTTGCGGAGAGCTTCGGCGAGGACCTGAGGTTGACCTATTGTGATAGCAGATAGCAAATCCGCTCTGGCTTCGAAGAATTTGGCTACAAAGTAGACAACGCCCATCGCGACTGCTAGGTACACCCACGGAAAGAACAGGAAGATGGGCATGAACACGTATATTCTAAGCAGGAACTCCCCTGCAGTCAGCCCGAACATGATGAAGCTGTCCCAACTCCTCAAGTGACCGAGCTCATGACCGACCACGCTGAGCAGCTCATCCTCCTCCAGCTGGACCAAAAGACCCGTCGTGATGAGCACCGACCCGCGACTCGGGCTAATCCCAACCGCGGCGGCGTTCGGCGTTATCGTGTTCGAGATCACGATCTTGGGGGTGGAGAGATTGAACTTCTCCGCGGCTCGCCTCACAATGTCATAGACGTTGATGGACTTAACGGATAGGCGCTCTGGGAGGCAAGCTATGCCGTACCTCTGGAAAACCTCACCGCCCACCTCACACGACGGCGTCTTTCCCTGAGCTAACGTCTTTGCGTATATCTCCCTCTTCATCTGGAGGACCGAATCCCTTGAGTACTTCTTCGCGAACTCCTCGTACTCCCCGGGGGTAAGGTGATACTGGAGGAGGTGGATCGTTGGGCTCAAGAGGTCGATTCTCCAACTTCCGAGTCTCCCAACGATCCTACTCGAGAAGAGAAAACCAAGGAATTGGAAAGCGATGATCACTAGCGGTGCGTAAAAGCCTAGCAATTGGAACGCGAATATGCTAGCAAGGATCGTGATGATGTAGAAGAGCATCATGCTGTCAGCGAAAATGCTGCCCAAAGCCCTCCTCCGCGAGGTCTCCTTCGCCTCGGGAACAATCTCCTCACGATCCACCCAAGCAAAATAGAGCGTGGTCCTCCTAACCCTCTCTTCAAAGACCTGAACGTTGATGAAGAGATCCTCCTTCAATCGGTCAAACGTGTATGGAGGAACCACACCTCTGATTGGGGTCACCTGAACTTGGACAGGACTCGTCGCCTTCATCTCCACATCGATGTACCAACTCCCATCTGGTCCAACGACGGTGAAGGAGAGGGTACGAGTCCCGTTCACCATACCCCACCGAACGTTTGCGAAGACGTCAGGTCGCCGGATTAGGTAGTACTGATGGGTGAAGACTAGGAGGTCGGTGAGGTACACCGGCGCGACTTCGGTGTCTATCGCAAACGTTGTGGACGCCACAGCCATCGCGCTGCTCCAACCACAACAAACCGATGTCTGAATTCCCTAATCAAGTATTGGTCATGTTGAACACCTAGTGTAGCTGAGGGCTCTGAGTTCCGGTCTATCTCAAGAGAAACCACAGCACTTTAAACCCATCTTTGGCTCAGGTCTCTACGGTGATGAGCGTGCTGTTGAACGCTCGCAGGAACTCGTCGAACCTCGATGGACCCATCATCACGTAGTAACCCTCAACCATTTTGAGGCAGAGGACAAGGGGCTGTTCAGTCAGGATCAAAGCCTTCTCGCCACTGCTTAGCATGTACCATCCGACTCTGTAAGCCCCCCAGCCCAATGCTATCGCTCTGGTCGTCGGTCTGTAAGCACTGTCTTGGCTCAAATCAGTCAAGAAAGCCTCAACGACATCGTCTGGAGTGAACACCTTGTTCGTGAAGGCTGGAGACGCGTCAATCTTCAGGTTGTTCGGGCTGACCTCTATGTAGACCCGGTAGGATCCGACGAGGAGGAAGGAGAACAGTCCGCTGACGACGAGACACATGGACAAGCCAAAGACCCTTCGGCCTGGTCCTAGCGGTCCCCGCCACAATGCGACGATGAGGGCGATGGGAGACACCACGCCAAGCACCGCGCACGTGAGGGCAAATAGGGGGTTGGGAGTCACGGTGAAGATATAGCTCACATGTCATCGCCTCTCTTCAAATAGCTCTCAGCCTTAGCTCTTTGAGGTCTGGCCGAGCCACACAATATCTTCCAGGCATCTCCGAGCCTTTAAGAGTGCTCACCAGGACGATTTGATACAGGCTAGGCAGGTTAGCGGCTAGCAGTAGACTAAGAGCATCTCTAAGAATGCCCTCGTCCGGAGTCCAACTCAGTAAGTCATGTCCCGATATGCCCACACTACCCTTTCTCCCCTAACGACTTTCTCCTGCAACCTTGAAGCCCTTTGGACGATCGCAAAGGCAAACAATAACTAGGCATACATTGAGCAGGTTGGAAAGCATACATACGGCATCTACTTCAAGAACCAAAATATCTGTGATGTGAGCATGCCGAGGGTTGTAATAATCTACGACAGCAGGACCGGAAACACCGAGAAGATGGCGAACGCGGTGGCTGATGGAGCAAGATCCGTTGATGGGGTGGATGTAGTCCTAGTCAAGGTCAGCCCTCTAGTAGGTTTCCGGGTAAAGATCATGGATCTGGAAGAAGCGCACGGCATCATCCTCGGCTCCCCCACCCACTACCGCACAATAACAAGCAGGTTCAGCACACTGCTGGACAAGGTCGTTGGCTCGTCGCTTAAGGGTAAGGTTGGAGGAGCCTTCGGCTCCTATCTCTGGGAGGGCGAGGCGATGGTTGACCTCAATAGGGCGATGATAGGCTCGGGAATGGAACTCATTTCCGAGGGAGTCAGAGTGAAGGGCGCCCCAAGCGCTGATGATCTCACTCAGTGCTATATGCTGGGGAAAGTGGTCGCCTTGAGAGTAGCGGCCAAAGGGTAATCGTGGTATCAAGAAACATATTTTAATGACCCGGTACCTGACGGATCCTGCCCCATTTCTACGTTCAAAAGGTTGTCGCCGCCTTGGCAAGTTCATAGGCATCCACGGGATCCTCAGCCGCTCCTAACTTCAGATACGCGCCCCAGCGGTTCATGTATGGCACACCCTTTCTCGAGAACAGGGTCAGGACCATCCCACTATGGTTAGCACGGATCCCGTTGTTGCAGGGCTGGTGACCCCTGATCAACGTCTTCGCCCCAGCGATCTTTAGCACACGAGCCGTAACGTCTTCACCAAAAAGGTTTCCAGCACCTCGCGGGCTGGGGTAGACCCCTTGCAACTCGTCTTCAGGGTCGTTCCAGAGTATCTCCTGGAGGAAAACCGTCCTTGGATGAGTCCTGTCAGCGTGGGCCAAGTCGCCCAGTGACTTGATGCCGCTTGGAACGCCGCCGTGGAGGAGAAGGTACTTGTCCTTGATCAGAGCTGCGTGCAGAAGAAGGTCGAACAACTTCCGCACGGAAGCGTAGACCCTACCCCCATCCTCCCCGAACCTCATATCCATGTGGTAGGGCAGATCGTGAGGCATAGCCATCAGGTCTTCAGGCCCCTCATGGTTTCCCCTAAGAAGCAGAACCCGCTCGGGGGAGTTCGTCTTCAGCCACAGGACTTCATAGTACACCTCGGGGGAGTTAATCCCCCTATCTCCGTAGTCACCTAGGAAGAGGAGCGTACAATTCCCTTCAAAGAACCGACTGTCCCGGAGGATGAACTCCAAACTCTCTACGTCTCCGTGGATGTCACTTATCACCACGAGGTCGCGCGGAACCAGGGTGACCAGACCGCCTTCTATGACGTGGTCACCAACCCTCCCGCTCGTCCTCTCCTCTACCAGTCGGGCACCAGCCTCCTCAATGAGGCGGATGAAATCGTCCGCTTTGGCAGTTCTCGAAGCCTCTATTAGCCAGTTGAGCTCGTCCATTTGAGCATCGCACAATGTTTCTAGAAACACCTGTATAGGCGAAGCGGTCTGGTCTCGAAGACGCTGGACTCTGGGATCAGCCTAGCTCCCGCAGATCCGGCTTTTACTCGCCCAGAACTTGAACCACGACCGTTCTATTCCGAGAGCGGGTATCAAACTCCGCTAGAAGGATCGACTGCCACGTTCCAAGCTGAAGCTTTCCATCTCTCAGGGGTATCACTTTGAACGGTCCAAGCAGTGTCGACCGCAGATGTGAGTGGGCGTTTTCGGGATGCATATGGGCTAGTGAGCTGGGAATCAGCCGGTCTAGAGTCTTTCTGACATCGTCGAACAGACGGGGATCGTTCTCTTGAAGGAGGATGGCAACGGTAGTGTGGGATGCATATACCTGAACCAAGCCTGTTCTAATCCCTAACCTTTCAACCACCCCCTGCACTCGGTCGGTCAGGTCGACGAAGTCGCCTTCACCCTTTGTAGGGATGGTCAGGGATTCAGAATGAATCTTCAACCCGTACACCCGTGAGGTTGCTATGAGCACTAAGGTAAATAGTGTTTCACTCACTCTTCCGAGAAGCGGTCGAGAGCTACAGGAGCTAGATAATTCGCGATATGAAGGAGTGGAAAGCAGGGGTTCGAAGATGCGAACGCTCGCCTCAACCCAACACCCTGCGCGCGAACTCACCTATCCCAAGCCTGTCGATCAGGTGCCCGAGCCTCTCCCCAGGGGCGCCCTCCTCCATGAAGAGCCTCGCCGTGTTCTCAACCAGCTTGTATATGGTCTGCTCGTCGGCGAAGTCGACAATCTTGGTGGCTAGTCGCGGGTGTCGCCCCACGTTTCCCCCAACGAAGATGGCGTACCCTCGCTTCCCGGGTACTGCCGCCTCCTTCGGGCAAGCCTTGATGCACTGTCCACAGTCGAGGCATCGGCTGTAGTCTATGACAGCCACCCCGTCTGTGATCTGTATGGCTCCGTCTTTACACGCCCTCACGCAAAATCCGCAGCCCGTGCACTTATCCTTGACAATTGAGGGTTTGACCACTCCCATAACCCCAATGTCGTTCAGCTGGGGCTTCGCGCAAGCGTTCGGACATCCCGTGACGCTAATCTTCACCTTCGTCGGCAGAATTCGGTCGAAGAACTTCTCATCCAGCTTCCCTGCCAGCTCATAGGTGTTGATGTTCGCGTACCGGCACTCCGGAGCCCCGACACATGATGAGATGTTCCGGACCCTTGGACCGCAAGACCCGGGTGGAGCCTGGATCTTTGAGAGCTCAGCAGTGATAGGACGAAGCTGATCATACTTGACCCAGGGGATCTGTATTCCCTGCCTTGTGGTGAGGTGGATCTGACCCCGCCCGTACTTCTTCGCAATTCTCGCAAGTTCGGTGAACTGCTCCGAGGTGAGGCGGCCGGCGGGGATACGAAGCCGAACTGTGAAGTAGTCCGGGTCTCTCTGGACTATGTATCCGCTCTTCCGCAGCCCATCGTAGTCGATCTTCTCGGGCTTGCTCACTTCCACGCCCCCATAATATGAGGAGGATAGTTTAGAGATGCCATCATTAAGGTTTACGGGAGCTTCTCTTGCGAAGCAGCGAACCACCGAAACCCTCTATAGACGCTCCGTTCAAACGCTCCGACTGATGCGCTTCTACACAGTGGATCACTCGACGAGAACCATTCCTGATCTGCTGGCCCTCTTAAGGCAGCACGGCGTTGAGATCCTTGTGGACGTCAATGTGGCGCGTCTTGGAGCCCCTGGGGCTGAGAGTGGGCTTGACGACCACGGGTTGAAAGACGCGCCATTTCTTGGCTAGCTGGTCGTGGTGGATCTCCAGTCTGCCCTGCCTGCCGGACCACTTCGGTTTGCCCTTGAACTTCACTAACAGGTTCTTGGGAAGCTTTAGCGTGTGGCCCTCGATGCGGTAGCTTTGGTTGCTGTAGAGGATGACGAGCTCGTGCTTGCCGTCCCGTTTCCAGTATCCCGGTGGGCTGACCTGTCTTATCCATGGGGAGAGCTCCCCCAGCCTCTCCATTCGTTTCAGTCTTAGGAAGCTGCGCCAGGCCTCACTGTTCTTCTGGATCACTTGTTGAGCTGTGGCTGAGCCGACTAAGGGCATGTACTTCTTGTAGAGCTGTGGGTTCCGGTCGATGGGCTGGTAGTTGCTGTAGACCTGCCTCCGCTGGTAGTTGACCTCGTTCCAGAGCTTGGCGCAGCTGGTGGCGAGGAGGCTGGTTGTTGATGAGGGGAGTTTATCCACAGCACGTTGTTTAACGCAAGTGTAATGGGGCTCCTCCAAGCACAGCTCTAAGACAGATCTGGAGATGAGTGAATCATGATCTCAAAGGAGACACTCAGAAAGATGGCTGCGGATTTGAATTCAAAGATCAGTGAGGCCCAGATCGACCTAGTGAAAACGCAGCTAGACAAGCTTCTCGACGACATGGGCAAAGTGCCGCATAAGGCGATAGAGAACGTACAACCCGAGATGAGCTACAAGAAGAGGGAGGGCATAGGGAGATGAGGAAAGACGACTTATGCTTCCTAGCCATCGCCGAACTCTCAGGGCTGATCAAGAAAAAAGAGGTTTCACCAGTCGAGGTTACAGAAGCCCTCCTAGGCCGAATCGACAAGCTCAACCCACGCCTCAACGCGTACATCACAATCCTGAAGGAGCAAGCGCTAAGATCTGCGAAAAACGCGCAGGAAGCCATCAAAGCCGGCAAGTACATAGGCCCGCTACACGGGATACCGATAGCCGTCAAAGACCTCTTCAACACCAAGGGCGTACGCACCACATCCGGATCGAAGATTCTGGCGAACTACATTCCGACTGAGGACGCGACCGTCGTGCAGCGACTAAGTGAGGCGGGTGCCATTCTTTTAGGTAAGCTCAACATGCACGAGTTCGCCTTCGGCGCTACCAACGAGAACCCTCACTATGGTCCCACCCGAAACCCGTATGATACCGAACGGATATCCGGCGGCTCCAGCGGGGGGTCGGGAGTGGCCACCGCGGCCTCGTTGTGCATGGGCTCTCTGGGCACAGACACCGGGGGCTCCATAAGAATTCCCGCCTCGCTCTGCAGGATCGTCGGGTTGAAGCCGACCTACGGTCGGGTGAGCTGCTACGGGGTGACTACGCTCAGCTGGTCCCTGGATCACATCGGACCCATGACGAAGAGCGTCGAGGACGCCGCTCTGATGCTGCAAGTGATCGCCGGCTGGGATCCGAAGGATGCGACGAGTGCGGTCCAGCCCGTCCCTGACTACTTGACAGCGTTGAGGAGAGATGTGACCGGCCTCAAGCTTGGCATTCCCAAAGCATACTTCTTCGACATACTTGACGGACAGGTAGAGAGGGCAGTGATGGACGCCGCGAAAGTTCTTGAGAAGCTGGGCGCCTCAATTGAGGAGATCACAATACCATACGTTGAGCTCAGCCGCTCTGCGGCAGTCACCATCGTATCAGGGGAAGCCACCTCCTACCACGAAGAGTACCTGGCAACCAGACCTGAGGAGTATGGACCGGACGTGAGGATGCGGCTCGAAACCGGAAGGTTCGTCTTGGCAAAGGACTACGTCAAGGCGCTGAGATTCAAGAGGCTTTTCAGAGAGGAGGTAGAGAGGGTCATGAAGACGATTGACGCGATCGTAACGCCGACAACCCCAATCGCTGCCACGAAAATCGGTGAAACGACCGTCAAAGTGGGCGACAGGACAGAGGAAGTACGAGCCTTACTCCCCAGACTGACCACGCCGTTCAACATGTCCAGCATGCCGGCAATATCCGTCCCCTGCGGTCTCACATCCCAAGGGCTACCAATCGGACTGCAAATCGTCGGAAAACCCTTCGACGAGCCGACGGTACTGAGCGTAGCATACGCCTACGAACAGAACCAGCCAGGCGGTAGACTTAGACCTCCGGAGTAAGCCCACAGCCCAGCCAAGATGAACGTTCAGAAGAAGCGGAGCCCAAACTAATAGCTTGGAAACACTCTCACTTTCCATAATGTCCTTCGCCGAGTTCAAGAGACAACTGCTCCAGTGCCGCGATTGCCGTGGTCTCTTCGGCTTCGAGCCTAGACCGCTCCAGTGGGGTGAGCCGTCAGCTCGGGTAGTCATCATAGGCCAAGCCCCATCGAAAGCGTCATCCGAGTGTGGGAGGCCCTTCTCAAGGGATCTGAACACCCCAAACGGGAGCGGCGCGAGACTCATGCGGTGGCTCCGCGTAGAAGACGAGACTTTCTACGATCCCGGAAAGTTCTATGTCGCTGGAGTGGCTCATTGCTACCCGGGAAAGGGTAGTAGCGGGGACAAGAGACCGCCCAGAAGCTGCGCTGACAAGTGGCTAGCCAAGGAATTAGCGTATCTGAAGCCTAGGCTCTTCATAGTGATTGGCAGATACGCCGCAGACTGTATCTCCGGACACGATCGCAATCTCGGGAGTATGAGCTTCGAGGGACTGGTTTTCAACGATCAGCTGATAGGAGGTAGATTGGCTGTCTTCATGCCACACCCGTCCGGAGTCAACCAAAAGTGGACCAAGGACCACCCAGATTTCGAAGCTTCTAGGATACACCAGATCAGATCCCATCTGAGTTACGTCCTCACAGATATTTCGACGCGCTCGCCTTGAATGGGTCTGGCAAATCCCTCCTCAGCCCGCTCGAAAACCCGAACCATCCAGTAGAGGTTCTACGGATAGACTTGGTACCTCGATCAAGACTTGGGACCGGCAACCTAAGACCAACCCTGCCTGATGGCAACAATCGCTAGTTAGCGTGGTTGGTCCTTGATCGGAGTGCCGCCACGACGAAGACGTTGAACAGCATGAGGATGACCCCTGCGTAGAAGACTGCTATGGAATCAAAAGATCCTGCGATGAGGGCAGCCATTATCGGACCAACGAGACCTCCAACATCCAAAAACGTTCGATAAGCTCCGATTGCCAGTCCCCTAGCTGACTCGGGAACAGCATCCACGATCATCGTTGGCACCACGCAGTACACCGCACCGAATGTAACCCCGGTCAGGACCATCAGTACAATCCAGGCACTCAGAAGACCCGTCGTGGTGAAGAGGTACATCGACAACGCCCCCAGTAGGAAAGTCAGGATGAGTACCTGTCGCCTCCCAAACCTGTCAGCCATCCACCCGCCGGATACGGTTCCGACAGACTGCCCCACCGATCTTGCCGCCATCAATATCCCGATCTCTGCTATGGACATCCCCAGCGTGAACTTCGCGTATAACGGCACGATCGTCGAGACGGGACCGGAGTCTCGAAGAGTTACAGTCAGCGTTATGAGGCTGACGAGCATGACTGTCGGGTTTATCAAAGAGCGATAATTAGCTGACGAGAGTCTGAATATGGCTCTCCAGTCTGAAACCAGGGGTCTCAGACCCATGGTCGGAATCAAAGCTGTTGCAACCAAGGAGACCAGAGAGATAACCGTACAGACCATGAACAGCCCCCGATAGCCCATCACACTCGCCACATAGCCACCAAATGATGCCCCAAGCACCGATCCCAAGAACTCGGTGGCTTGGAAGATTCCCACCATCCTACCTCGCTGCCTAGTCGGGAAGAGGTCGGCTAGGAGGGCTGTGGCCGTACAGTAGAAGGCGGCGGTGCCCAAACCCCACAACGCCCGACCTAGAATAAGATGGAGTATATCAAGCGCCATGGTACAGGCAAAAGCTCCTAACGTGGCGACTATCAGTCCAATGACCATCGGTTTTCTCCGTCCGACGACATCAGAGACAAAGCCGAACGGTAGTTCGAAGAACATCCTCACTATGAAGTACCCGGAAACGACCAAGCCAATCATCAGAAGCGATGTTGTCAGCTCTGCCGCGTAGAGCGGCAGGACTGGCATCGACATCCCGCCAGCGAACATCGTGACCATGCCGGCGAAGCAAAGGGTCACATAATTCCTGAACAGCTTCTGCAAGTTTCAAGCCTAGATCAGCAAACCGTGCGTCTATTCTCTTAACCCTTTAGCCGAGTTTCAAACGAAAGAGACAGGAAAAGCGAGAGACTAGAACCTCAACGCGAATCTCAATCCGAAACTCGGGATACTTATTCAGCACGACAATGACCTAGTTCTGCCTAAGGAAGCCCAACCGCCTCTTGAAGACTTCAAATGCCCCGGAGTCGAAGAGACAGAAGACGACCCTCTCTAGGCTTGTGCCACTCTCGATGTAGGACTTGGTTGTAGAGAGCATGATCTCGGCACACCTCTCCATCGGAAAGCCGAATACACCCGTGGATATTGCGGGGAAAGCTATACTCTTCAACCGCCGATCATCCGCCAAATCAAGGCTGTTGAGAGTCGCGTCTCTCAGCTTCCGGTCCTCATCCCCCTCACCGTAAACAGGACCCACGGCGTGGATCACGTATCTGGCCTTCAGGTTACCCCCGGACGTGATCACGGCACTCCCCACAGGTGTACCGCCGATTCTGTCGCACTCCTCCTGGATCTTGGATCCGCCCTTCCGCCTAATGGCTCCAGCCACGCCTCCACCAAGTTGGAGTCGAGTGTTGGCAGCGTTGACGATCGCCTCGGTGTCCAGATCCGTTATGTCACCTTGGATCAGTTCGATGACGGTTCTACAAACCTTCAGGCTGGTCATCTAACAATCCTCCCGAACCTACTCAGGAAACTGTAACACAAGGAATCGCCCCTTCGCATGCAAGAGAAAGGCTTATATCCAAATGGTACGATCCGTAAGGAACTGCGCTTCAAATGGGTGATAAATGACATGAATAATGACCAATCGGTTAAGAAGACCCTTGATGCGCGGGGACTCTTCTGTCCCATGCCGATCGTGAAGACGAACCAAGCCATAACGGAGATGAAAACTGGCGAGGTCATCAAGGTACTTTGCACCGATCCTGGAAGCAAGAGGGACTTTGAATCTTGGTGCAAGAAGACCGGAAATAAGCTTTTACAGACGTCCGAAGAGGGCGGCGTCTTCACATACATAATACAGAAAGGAGCGTGACAGACCGGGATGAACGCAACGGCTTTCACAGACACAGCCTTGGATGCTGACACATCCCTGTTCATCTAAGAAGGTGGAGCCGGTTTGCCCAGAAGCCTTCTGATTCTACTGTGCGATTCTCCATTTCAACACGAAAGCGTTGAGCAGGCCTACGAGATTGCTCAGACAGCCTTCAAGAAAGGCCACAGAGTAAATATCTTTCTCATGATGGACGGAGTTTACAACCCAGTAATATCTCAGAGCGGTGCACCCTTCAACATGCGCTCCATCTCAGAGAAGATGGCGGACCTGATCAATAGCGGTGCCAAGATAACGATATGCAGGGTCTGCATGGAGCTTCGAGGCGTCAAACAAGAAATGATGCCAGAGGGTTTGGATGTGGGAGGCATCTATGACCTCTCAGAGATGATTGCTAACTCAGACATCATCATCAGCTTCGTAGGGAGGGTGTGAATGCCCGAAAAGACTGTCCTGATCTTTGTGAAGTCCAGGCCCTTTTCCAGCCTGAACTACTACGAAGCACTTCGCGTGGCCGTGGGACTCTGGGAGCACCATGTCAGCGTGATCTGGATGGGAAACGGGGTCTATTCCGCCCTGAAGAACGCAGACCGATCCCTGACCGACCGAGTCTTCGGAGAGCTCCAAGGCCTAGACCTACACCTTTACGTCGAGGAAGAAGCTCTGAAGGAAAGAGGCTTCAGACCCGAAGACGTTCTGCCTGACGCCAAAGTAGTCAACAACAAGCAGATCGCAGAACTGATCGCCAGCGCGGACGCCTCACTCGTCTTCTGAGGTGGAAAAATGAAAACTCTAATCCTATTGAGCAGGCAGGACCTCGACTCCTTGTTCCTGGCAGAAGCGTTGAGAAGCAGAGGAGAAGAGGTTAGCATCGTCCTGATGCAGGACTCGGTCTACCTCGCTCTAAAAGACGCCGAACACTCTAGGATTGCAGGGCACGCGATAAAGCAAGGTGTCAAGCTCCATCTCCTAGCAGAAGACGTGAAAAAGAGAGGAGTAGGACACCAGCTGATGTCGAGTCTCGAGTTAGTGGACTACGACGAGCTGGTAGATCTATTGTTCCGTGAAGATCAGCGAGTGATTAACCTCTAACCACTCCACGGGGTTGACGAACACTGGATCTCGACGAAATCGACGGAAGGATATTGCAGCTGCTCTCGAACGATTCCAGACTCTCATACCGTAAGATAGCGAAGAAGCTGGGCATAAGTCACGCGAACGTATCAGCCAAGATCAGACGGTACGAGGACCACAACGTGATAAGAGGATACACCATCGTCCTGGACCCCGAGCAGCTCGACCTTTACTCCCTATGTCTCCGCATCTCAGTACGGTCTGGGGCTGACCTCTCAGCCATCGGAAGGAGGGTTGCCGACTTCGACCACGTCAGCATAGTCCTAAGGGTTTCCGGAGATTGTGATCTGCTGGTCCTTGCCGCATGCAAGAACAGGCAGGAAGCCATCAGCCTGATCTCAGACATATCCGGGGTTCAGGGGATTGACAAGGTTGAAAGTCACGTGGTTCTCGAAACACTGAAAATAGCTGGAAAAAAACTGAAGGACTAGAACGTTCCAAGTCACGAAACTGAAATCTCTACACCCGTCTCGTCTCATGCAGAACGCCCCTCAAGTCCTATTTAACGGTCGTAAATGACCCGGGGACAGGGCTAAGGCTTATACACTGAGTTGTAGCGTAGAGGCTGCGAGCCGACAGATGCTCATCGGGCCATCAATCCACCTCTTTAGAGTACCACTATACCGGGGAAGAGGGCAGGCCAACGTCTATTTCATAGACGGAAGCAGGCTTACTCTAGTAGACGCCGGGTCGGGTGATGAGTGGTGCCTCCACATGATCGAGAGGGAGTTAGAGAGGCTGAACCATAGGATTGAGGATCTGGAGCTCATCGTGAACACCCACGCCCACCCAGACCACACAGGGGGCGACGCAGAGATGCAGAGACGATCCGGCGCGGAGATAGCGATACACCCCCTCGATGCACGCGCGCTTCAGGACCCAGCCAGCTTCTGGACGGAAGAGGCGACTCGGGTCAGGGAGCTGTTCACAATATCCGGGGCCCCAGAGTTCACTCAATTCCTCACCACTCACCTCCTCAGCCGTGGTCCCCACAGAATCAAGACGCCGAATCGAACAGAGGTTTCAACACTCCTAAACGAACCCAGCACAATCGAGCTCGGTCACCTAACCCTACGCGTCATCCACACCCCAGGGCACACTCCCGGACACATCTCGCTCTATGATCCCGACTCGGGAATCGCCTTCACAGGAGATCACATCCTCCAAGAGACAACCCCAAACGTTCAAGACCTAACATCGTTCGTCACATCCCTGAACAAGATCCTTCATTTAGAACCGCGGGTGGCGCTGCCGGGACACGAGGAGATAATCCACGAGCCTAAACGGAGAGTCTTGGAGCTTCTGGAACACCACAGGGGGAGGGAGAGAGCCTTCCTCAACCTCTTGAGGGAGTCACAGGGCAAGACCCTCTTCCAGCTCTCAAGGGAGTACTGGGGGTACCTATCGCCAAGGAACCTGCTCCTCGCCCTCCAAGAGGCTAGGGCACACATGCAGAAGCTCACCCAAGAAGGGCGTGTCACCGAGCAATGGAGAGGGAAGATCTTGTACTACCTTCTCTCCGAGGCTTGAGCAAGACCGGGAACCGTGACATACTGCTAGCGGTTTCACCAGCACCCAGTAGCCAGCTGATGGCCACACGTGTGATTTAGAAACATAGAAGGGCCCTGTTTTCGCCGTAGCGTTTTATCTCGAAACACTACAACCTACCAAGTCGGTGTGATGGAAATTGAAGATCACAGACGTTGAGACTTATCCGCTATCCTTCAAACAGGAGAAGAGGCTCAGAGGATTCCTGCTGGTTCGAATCTCCACCGACGTGGGAATCACCGGGATAGGCGAGTCGAGCGACTGCTACGGACATCAGATCCCACTTGCCGTTCGGGAGGTCATCGAGGGCAGGATCAAGCCGCTGATCGTGGGCGAGG